>Ga0116231_10003171_pt1 | contig 34381 bp, 27 predicted proteins | sample S1TSphgellanicum_2_FD_89695 | JGI IMG/M metagenome (GOLD analysis project Ga0116231, IMG submission 89695) | Host-associated microbial communities from peat moss isolated from Minnesota, USA - S1T2_Fd - Sphagnum magellanicum MG | ecosystem: Host-associated > Plants > Peat moss > Unclassified...
CCACCCAATAATTGAAATCTCACAAATTGACAAATTTAAACAAGGACCAAAAATATGTTTGCCTAATGCCTTGTTGAATGGTTGGCCTAAACATGTAACATAGTTGAGGTGGGTGGGCTGAATAATCCATGCTCACCTCCCAATATGGCAGACCCCAAAATGCACATAAACATTTCATCCCACTACTTTTGGATGGACACCCTTTTGCCCCCAACACATTTCCTGCAACCACCCACTTTTCAGTTCTGTGGGCTTGTCTTTTGGCCTCAACAACTATTATTATATCCGGCCTTCCCCTTAACTCCTCATGACCATTAAAATGTTGGGCATATTGGGATGAATTATGTATGGGTGATTTCGATTCAACCACCTCCAATTTCCTTCATATACTACCTTTCCCAACTCCTTTGACCATTGACTAGTTGTCCCTGATCGACATGGAGGGCATGCTTTGTAACATTGATGTTGGCATCCAGAAACTAAGCCATACCCTGGAAAATCATGAATCGTCCACATCAATATGGCCCTCATCAAAAATTGCCTTCTACCTATAGGTTGTAGTATGTCAAGCCCTCTAACCCCCTCCCACAATTCTTGGAGTTCTTCAATTAGAGGGGTTATTAGGACATCAAAGTTTGCACTCTTAACACTCTCAGGCCCTGGAATTATGATAGATAAGAGCATGAAAAACTTTTTTGTGACTAGCCATGGTGGGAGGTTATAGATTAGGAGTAATACTGGCCCAGTGGACCAAGCATTGTTTTTGTCCCCAAAAGGGTTCACCTTTCCATGCCCTTGTTTTGGTCATGAGCCCAAGGTTAGGGTTGTGACATGAAGGGTATGAATGTTCGCAAATATTTACATAATTTTGGTTTATTTCATCTTCAGTCAAACTATCCTTCCATGCATGTACCAAGTTGACATGAAGTTTCCAGAAACCTGGTGCGACATGTTCACATGTTTGCTTATGAAGATTTTTTTCAAAATGAAAATCATAGGAACGGTGGAAGGCATTTGGTGCAGTTTCAATTGCGTTTACAAGGAAGCTTGAAAGGGGGCTTGCTTGGTAGAATGCGAAATGTAAACAATGGGGCAATTGGATGCAAAAAAACATGTCTTTTGAAAAAAATGTTTCCATGCCAACTTGCAATTTAATAGAGACCAAACATGCAAGTTAGTGGAATGATGCTGGGAATGGGAAAAAGGGAAAGACAAACCTCATTTCTACCACATTGAATGACCTTGTTCGCACAATTTTCCAACAGTCAAGGTTCCAAAAGTTTTTGAAAAGGGAGGTAGTTGACAAGGGACCCACCATTGAAGAGTTAAACTTTAGAGCTACACAACGGTTAAACAATGTGAAAAATGTGACCAATGTAATCAACCAGATCATTATTGGGACAACAATGCATGGAAAGGGCACTGGGCTTAAAGGTGATGACTATTCAAGATCTGTTAAATGAAAACTATGGGTCCATTCATGATTGGGGTATTAAAAAGGAGTGTTTAACTGAAAAAAGACTACACATGACAACTTTGGATTTTTGCTTATCTTGCATTATAATAATTGTAGTGGATTGTTGTATGCCAATAAATAAAATGATGTCTTTTTAAATTATTTGGATACTATGTAAATGTCATTTTGAATCTTGTAAATTGAAGGAATCAAGTGTCTAAAATACATTATTTCCTAAGGAATCAAAAGGAATGCATAAAATCATAGAATTGATTTCAAACTTTTTGTATAACAAAAACGCGCCCCCTTTTATGAAAGTACATGTTCATCGGATGAACTTGATGAAAAACCAAATCAGACAAAAATTTCAAAGTTTTGAAATTTTGAAAGAAAGGGCTGCAAGGCAAAAGGTTCATTTTTTAAACCATTTGATAAAAAGATTTGGTTAAATGGGTTCAAAATGTTTAGCTTTAGATGTAGGTCACATGTGAAGGAAATAATCTTGCCAATATACATGTTTGGTTGTCCATTGAAATTCATTTTGGGATTTTATGGGATTTTTTGCATTTATGGCATTCAACCAAAATATTCATACACAATTATGTATGAATGTGAAAAATCACCATTAACACATGAATTATCTTATATTGGACTATTCAATTTTTTTCACTTAAGTTTGTTTCATGTAAATGTTATTGTAAAAAGTAGTTATCAAAAGTCAAGTCTTTTTCACCTTGGTACCCCAACCTTGGTAAAAAATGGACCCTATATGATGGTAATTGCCATCATCTAGATAATAATACATACATTGAAAAAACATGAATGTTGAATCCTTCGCCATTAACCTCAGTTACATTGACATCATCAGCTTTAGGTTCTTGACAAGTCCTTTATGGTGGTCTAGCTAGGACCTATGCTATGCCAACCACACCTATATCCACTTGTCATAACTTCAATGCAAGCTTCTAGGTAAATTTGATTCCTTGTTCCCATGTTGTCCAAAATGCATTTACATCAAATTCATCGCAAATTGCATCCATTTTTGCACAATCTCCTACTTGCCAATCAACTTGTGCCACAATGTCTCCTACCAACCCCCCCTCCCAATAACACCCTACTCCTCCTACAACATCAAGGCAATCCAATCTTCAACCAATGCAAGCTATTGGGAATCACATACTGCATATAATTTCAAGGGTATCGATTATCACCTAAAATGGGCTACCTATCATTGAAGTGCAAGTGAATGAAAGAGAATACCATATTTCACAAACAACTTGAGAATAAAAGGGGTCTTGTTGGGCCACAACTATTCGGCTAGGTGAGAGATGTTCGTCCTTCATAACTAATGTTCACAATTTCCCCAATGGTTGTATGGTTCCATGCTTTTGTGCAAAGATGCAAAACCCCATTAAAGTTTACCCAGAGATAGGAGATTTTTTCTTTTGTGTTAACAACATGTGTCATTGTGTTGGAACCCCTGTTTTCAATTGGATTCAAACACCCCGAAATCGCCCTGAAGTATGGCTAATAAAAAAAGGGACCAACCTAACATAAGAAGAGGTTAATGTTTTAACATGCATCGACTTCATACTTGTTGGGGGTCATGTGACAACATCAACACATATTATTCCACAAACCCGATTTCAAGATCTTCCACCTGGGAAATATTATAGTTGGTGTCAAGGCAAGTGGGTGAAAAGGCACAATATCAATGACCATAATAGAGAACGAATAGCAGAAGCAAAGGTTTTTAATGCCAAAGTGCTAAATTTTAAGAACTTTGTTCTACCCAAGGTGGGAAGAGTTTACATTTTGCAAACTGATGTAGTTGTGTGCATGGTTAAAGTCTCCCAAGAACCATCATGTTCATGCCCCAATTGGAGTTTTTGCGACCCTAAAGCATTGAGGCACAAATTTCCCCCTTGCAAGCATCTATATTAGATTTACAACATTCACCTTCAATGCAACAATGATTATGCGATACATCAAGTAATTTTGTCTATACGTGAAATGCAAAAAATATTGAACAATGACCCCCTTTGCCCCATGAACTAAATTGCCATTTCACCACTTGCCATCACTTTTTCACTTTGCATATTTAAGTTCATTTTGGTTAGTACATGTTGGGGTCATAAGCACTCCTTCATGGTAGTGCCCAATTTTTCACATTATTTATTCTATTTTCAGTTTTCCTTTTGATTGATCCTAGTGGAAATTTGTTCCAATCTCACATCCATAGGGTGTAACTAGTGTTAATGTTATATTTTTTGCATTAATTAGATATCATGTGTTCATGGTTGTTAAAGGTTTTAAGGTCCAAGGTTAAAGGTTTTTGGTTGTTGATCCATGGACATATTCTAGCACTTTACATTGTATCACCATTTTCATTTGGCAATGGGGGTGATATATGCACCAAAATGTGATGGTTTTTTCAACTTTGCCTCTTTCAACATTGCTCAAAAACAATTTTCTTGCATTTCTTAGAGGATTAGTCTTTTTTCTACAGGTCAAATTTGTTTCACTTTTGTGCATAAAACTTATGAATCATAGTTTTCATTGTATAGTTATAACACCTTTCTTGTTTTTACATCTTGGAGGCAAATTTGTACATGGCCAATTACGTGGTTGAGATTTGTTATCTTGTGAATGACATTTTTGCAATTGACAAGTTCCATAGAAGGACACAACATTCCCTAGAAACAATGTGAACTATAGTTGGCCATAGTTGTTGGATGAAACCATGGAATGGAAGACATGGCACAAATGAGGATTATCAATTGGAAGGTTGAACTTCATGACTACCATTGAGGTATTCACAATTGAATTTTCAATTCAAAAAGATTACATAAACCTAACATATCAAGGGAGTGATACATTTTTTAAAAAAAAATTTATAACGATGGACAACACCAAACATGTTCAAGAATCTAATTGATGTGAATCTATGCCAACATTTTTTGAACATTTATAGGCTGAATTCATCACAATTGTTTACATCTATAAATGTTATTTACTAGTTCAATCCTATTAGTTTATTGTATGTGAAGCATTTTGGAGCAAATAAGGTTGTTTGCTAGTGAATAATTCTGGCATTACAATGCAAAATCAATCTTATGAATGAATTTAAAATGTGTTTTTCTTGTTTAGTGTATTGATCTACTTCAACTTTCCCCCATTTTGCCTAGAAATATTATGTTATGGATGTACAATTTTAACAAGTATAAAGTAGAAAGTTTTGGGTCTAATTCCTTTAAATTTTTCAAAGTAATGCAATGATTGTAGTAATAGAGGGTGAACCGCTTAAAACATGTTTGATTCTCACTCATAATCTTCCAATTTGAATGCACATATATTTCAAAGCAAGTGGATTAATTAGTGATTAAACATCCGAACCTTAAATGGTTGAATATCTAGTCAATAATAAACAAGGAACATTTTAAGGCCCCCTTTAAATGAGGATTTTAAACCTGGATCCAAAATTCTAGAGACCAATTTCAAGCAAATTGAAGCAAATTGGACCTTTAAATTGGACCTTTCTTCACATTAAAAAAACATTTTTTTGTAAGGTACAATGAGTGTGTGTAAAAGCATAGGGTCCAATTTGAGGGACTAATTAATAAAAAAGTGAAATTCACATGTGAAAGGATTAGGTTGTCTTTGTTTTTCTTTGTTTTTCTCTTTTCATTTTTTTCATGTTATTTTCTTTGTTTCTTGTTTTCTCTCTATTTTTTGGTGTTTTTTACTACCAAAAGAATGGATGGGTGTAGGCACAATATATTGGTGGTCCTAGTTTTTACTGTGGCCATCCATTGAGTCATTGCACAAGTGGTCTCATTATAACAAGTAGCTATTACACAACATTGGAAAATGATGAGCATGTTGTTTTTTTTTCAAAGTTCCTGGACATGCCACCAAGAGTTTGGAGCATATGAAAAGGCATAGTATGAAAAGGCAGTTGGATATATGAAAAATCAACTTTTTGGGAATTTTTTGAAATGATGTTTTGACAATGTACAAGGTTAAGTTTTGACACATTTCGTGCTTTGATTAGGTTGTAGGTTTAAGTCTTGAACTAAAAAATACAAACATGAGAGAAAACATCCTTATGGAAGCTATAGTAGTAATGGCTTTTGCAAGATTGGGTAGTGGAAATTCATTACAAATGTGTGGAGAGCTTTATAGCATTGTAGAAAGTACGACATCCATTATTGTGAGAAAATTTTGTGTAGTAATTAGAAAGAACTTGAAACCATTGGTGATACTTAAATTGACCAGAAACAAAATTTAAAAAATTACCATTGGTTTTGAATGTTTACATGGAATTGCTTACATCCTAGGTGCCATAGATGATAATCATGTTCTAGTTATTGCACTTAAGGTAGATCCCAAATCATATTATTGTCAAAAACATTTATACTCCACATTGATTCAAGGAATTTTAGATGCAAAGTGTAGTTTTTGGGATTATGACTATGGGTGGGCAGGTAGTATTCATGATTGGGCTCTTTTCCAAAAAATAAAGTTAGGAAAGACAAGTTTTTACCTTACAAGTTGATAGCAAATGTTGCTTATCCAATTCAACCATGGTTCTACTCTCCATTCAAAGGTGAAAAAGATGGGTTTAGTGCACACTGGAATTTTATTCAATCAAATACAAGGATATCAGTTGAAAGACCTTTTGGAATGTTGAAAGGAAGGTTTAAAATTTTACTCAAAAAAGTCAACATTCCATTGCACCCACATGCCGAATTTGGTGACAACTTGCATATGTTTGCATAACGTGCGCATTGCCAATTTGGATGGCTTTGATATGGATTAGGCTTTGGGAGCTCAAAGAGAAGCACAAACAAAAGCAAATTCAACATTTGGCAACATCAAAAGAGCTGATTTGTTCAAAGTGGCTGAAGAAGTAATCAAAGAAATGAAAATGTTACAGAATCCAAGGATAATGGATGATGATAGGATTGACATGAAAGACATAGAACATCAACATGAAGATGAAGATGCGACAACCATTGAAAATAATCCTAGTAAGAAAGTAAAAGAAAAAAGGACCAAAAAGATGTTGATGGAGGTTATGGCAACTCATGAACTTTTAGTAAAAATCTTCTTTGAAATTCATTTGAGAAAAAATGGCAATCTTGCCTTCTTAGATACATCAGATTTTGGGTCAGATTGTGGTGAATGACTCAAAGCTCATTTGTTAAATAACCTGTAGTTTATTTATGAAATGTCTGATTTGGACATCCATATTTTTGAATAAAACATTGGTTTTTGCAAATTATTGTAACATTGCCATGTTATTTTTGGCCATGGCTAAAAAATGTTCAAGGACATTGATTCTCTACCTCTTGTTTTGTTTTGTAACATCATTTAGAGTGATTGGTCTATCCAAAGGTGCTCTGCATCACCCCTAGAACCATATCAAGATCTATTTAAAATTTTGGACTATTCACAATTTCATCAATTTCATTTATAGAAGCACTAATATGTTTCATCACATTTCCACTTTGGTGCCACCAACTATTTAATGCATCATAGAAAGGACATTCATGACAATCATTACTTGAAATCCCATTTGTAATTTTGTCATCTTTCACTATGAGGAAAAGGTTTTTTTGTAATTGGCCTTGCAACTCAATTTTTGAATTGCATCATACATTTGCAACTCATCGTATTTATCCATTGTGAGTGTTACCAGACAAGTTACAAGAGTTGCAACTCATCATATATACTATGCAATTCATGACAATTCAATTAAAACTTTGTCGTAATAACTCTTTTTCAACTACTATGCAACTCTCCTATGACTACAATTATAATGTCATGTTGACATCATTTTTCATCCATCCATCAAAATTTTACATGTGGCACTATGAGAATTTTCATGATTTTTTTGAAATATTGATATCTATCGTCCATTATGATTATTCATTTTAGATGGTTTTAAATTATGACATGTTGCATAATCAAAAGTTGCCATGTGGAATATTAATTGAATTTTGGACACAAATATATATGTACCTAGGTAGGTTGGTACATAACCATAGGTAAGTAAATTGATATAACTCCAACCTACCTACTTACTTAGCTACTAACCTAACTACTTACTTACTATTTAGGTAGGTAGAAAAGTAGGTGAATTAATTAAATTTGTTATGTGTTTTGCCTTTAGGGTTAAACTTTTATGAGCTCATCCCAACATGGCACATGTATTTTAATGTGAGAATCCAAGAGGAGACACCTCCTTTATATAGTTTGTGAAATGAAATATTGAAGACAAAACATATGGGTTACATCTTTTAGTGGCACCCTAGTTGCAATTGAGTTGTAATTATAAAAAATAATTTCCCACGTGCTTTTTGTTTGATTTTAATTTTGTAATTCATTTGAAATTTATAATTAATCATCTAACATAATTATTTGGAATTTAATTATTTGAATTAAATACATGATAGTTAATCATCTAGATTGATTATATGAATTAATAAATATAATTCAGATAAATAGTTAGTTGATTGATTCAAATAATTAATTATAAAAATAAGTATCAAATAATTAATTATTAGAATAAATATTAGATGATTAATTTTTTCAACAACTATTAAATAATTAATTATGTTGATAATTGACAATTTGCAAATAAAATTCAATAATTACTCACCTACATTAACAAAGTTTTTAAAAATAAAATTCAATAATTACTCACCTACATTAACAAAGTTTTTTTAATCTAAAATTATTTTATTTAATTAATTAAATTTATATAATTAATTATTGAGTTTGAATAATTAGTTATTAGATAATTAATTATTTATTATCTGATTTAATTAAATACTAATTAATTAAATTTGATTAATGAATTCATATGAATAGTTTGTTATTTAATTACTTAATTAGTTCATGGTAATTAAGTATATTACATATTAATTGCTAATTAAAAAATTAGTACCAAATAATTCATTCTGAAATATTAAATAATAAACATGAATTTGAATAGAAGACATTGAGGTATATAAAAACATATTCATATGTACTGCTTTATTAAATGTTTAATAAAACATACACATTGCTTTTAATTTCAATTCTAAAAAACACTTTCACCTTTCATGAAATTCTATGGTTTGATATGTATGTATACTAACATAATATTGTGAATTCCAATGTAATGAAATATTATTAACACAACAATTGAACATCAATCACAAAAAATAAGACTATAATATTTAATACATTATTTAAATTATAGTTATTTAGATAATTATGAAAATGAATTATTTTAATTAATTAAGTCAATAAAAGAATTGGCTTGTATTAATGGAGCATTTAATAATCTGGTCTAGAAAAGTTTGAACTGTATAAACAATGATATTTATATGTACATATTCATAAACACTTTAATACACCATTCAATCCAACTGAAGGCCTACATTTACATTTTCAATGAATTGTACAATCTATAAATCTTTTAATAATATGAATTGCCACATAGTTGACAACTAATTCTAGATGAATTGAACATTCTCGTTCCAAAATAGTGGACAAATAATAGTTATGTAGTGAAACCATAGTGGCACATTGTTATAGTTTAGTTGTAAAACTAGCTAATTTAATTGACTTTTAGTTGCAAACAAGTTACAAGTTCCAAATGTTATGGACCTTTACTTAATTGTACAAGTGGCATGATCGTATGCATCAACGCCATACGCTAGTTGTAAAGTAGTTGCTCACTAAGCGTTAAAACTACACCATTTGCAACACAATTGAGATTAACCACTTCGTTGCAACTTGTGATCATGGTCAAACTACGGTTGACTATCACTGTATATATTTTGCATACATACGCCCATATAGAGTCCAAGTTGTAACTAATGTACAACTAAATTACAACTATGAAATATTTTGACGTGGCATTTTAATTATTAATTCATCGTATTTCCATATTATAATTGTACCTTAGTTGCATAGTAACTTCCGTGACGATTTAGTTGCATGCTAGTCTAGTCTTTGTGGACATGATTTCTCATAGTGTTTGTATTGTTTATAAATTGTATTAAATTTTTGTTTACAAACAATTGGAGTCTTTGAAAGACTAGGGAATGTAGTTAACATTTGGGTGTAAAATTTGACCCATGTATCCACCCTTGAAAGAGAAAAAAATTGGGATCAAAAACCTTGATTTATGGATTGAAAACAATATTTGAAACAAAGAAATCAGAATTGATTAAATCAACAAAGCAAATGTAAATCACATCAAAACATTTGAATTAAAGTTGGTTTTGTGGTCAACTCCTCTCCTTCCCCCCAAGGAGATGTGGGTTCAAACTTCAGGGTGATTACAAGGTAAGGTGGCTCACTTTTTATGTTGCAATCCAATTTTTTACTGAATGGCATGCATTTTCATGCTATTAAATGGCATAAAAATGAATATTTTCCAAATTTGTGGCTAGATTTACATTACCAACTTCAAGAATAAGACATCTATAAAAAAACTACAACATATATACACCAAATATATGTTGGACTTTTGAAGTTGAAAAATATAGATTGGTTTACTATTTGCATTTTTATATACATGCATTTTTGTATATGAATTTTATTTGGGATATATTATAAGGAATCAATATATGATATGTTAAAATAAAAAGAACATATGTCAAAGAAAATTGATTAAATAAATTTAACCCAAAAAAAGTTATGGACATTTGAATGGCTTAAAAAGAACCATATTTTTATAAGTCAGTATCATAATCATTTTTGGGTGGATTTCAATTTTTATTTTCTTAACATGTACATTAAATTTTTTTTTAAAGAATTTTTCATATGGGCTTTTTAATTCATTAACCATTATGTAATTCCCCACTAATTTAATGATATAAAAATAAACTACCCTTTTAACACTACTGTATGGACTTTTAGGGAATGGAGCATTTGCGAAAATGAGCCACCTTAGCACTATACACCTTTCATTGTGGCCAAAGTGGTGACCTCTAATGGGGGAAAGGGGGGCAAGGGGCCCAATTGGCCTAATTTGAATTTGATTTTTTTTTTGTTGGTTTTTTTTTTTACTTTTCTTTCAAAAATTCTCTCATAACATCCAAGTTTCAATTATAAAAAACAAGCAAAAATTATATCTAAAAAAATATTCTAGGGTTTCAATGAGTTGGAACTTACTTTGTTTCTTTACATTTTTGGTAAATTCAAGCTCCATTTCTTTTCATAATGCACTCAGATGTAGAACTTCACCATCCACCCAAAATTTTCCAACCTTCTCAGCCTTCTCACCTTCCTCATCTTCTTCTTTCATTATATCTATAGTCATTTTCTTCTTTATTGCTTTCTTTTTGGGAAGGGGAGTCGATTTATGGATTTTTTATAAATTCAAATTTTTTTCCACTTGTGAAGATGAGTGTTTCAACCTTGCATGACCAAAATTTTTTGTCCTCACTTTTAAAACACCATCATTTTGAACATTTCTAAGAACCAGAAATGCATTCCTTCGAGTAGCAACCTTGTGTGGATTTGCAAAAACAACAATGTCAACACTAGATGTGTTCAAAAATTGAATGGTGGGTGTGCACTCAACAATGTCCTCCTCCATCCATGAAATGTCTTCTATTTTTGCACAATTTCAACTTCAAGAACAAGTGAAAAACAAACCTTGCAAAATAATGAAAAACAATGGAAGAATCAACCTTGGACCCTAGTTTACATCTTGGTTTTCCAAACCATGAGCTCTCCTTCAAGCTCCATTTTTTGGTCCGGACCAATTGAATTTCCCTCCAAAATGATGCCATGTAGATGACACCTCAATTGGTTTTGGATCCTCATATAAAGGCCTTGGGTCCAATTTATGGGTCTTGACCAATAGAAATGCTCCATTTTGTTGGACCTTGGACCCTCGTCTAAAGTGGCCCTTAATATATAAATTTGATCTCCAACTATAATTGATATGGTTCTATGAAACAAAGTGGACGGGAAAATTTTGAGCATTTAAAGGTTGAATTTGAATGATAACAAAGATAGTTAATATCCAAAAAGGTGGACAAACATGTCCCCAATGGCCGCATTAAATTGAGTTTAAAAACTCAAGAATAATATGTCTTGGAAGTTTCAAATTGTCGTGATTGTCGGCTAATCTTGGGTCTCATTTCATAGACCGCATTATTTTCTACCATGACAACCACATGCATTGACACATCAGTGCCACATCACGAATATGTGGATAATTGTTTGACACATTAGTGCCACATCATTAATATGTGGATCAATTGTTTGACATGTCAACACCACGTCAACAACTAATATATTAATTATTCAACATGTCAGCACCACATCATTACCATGTCAAATGCTATGATGTCATAACTTAGAATCCACCCCAAAATGTGACAAAATCTGTGTACCCACACACCTATGCACCCAGAATTTTGCACTTGTGCAATCGTGCACCCACAACCTCCGCACTCCCAATAACCACTCTCCATGACTAAAGTTAGGACATAACAGCAAAATGTTTGAACCATGGGTGCTAAGCTTTTGACATAATGAATGTTGCTTTTGATGAAGAGCAGCCTATTAATGCATGATAGCTCAGGGCAAGCATTTTGTATCAATATGTTACATGATTGTTTTCTTAGATGTTAAGTGGTGATGTGAAGCCATCATACTTAGTATGCTTTTAGTTGTAAAAATTTTAGTTGAATCTTCATGATTCATGTAGATGTTTTACTCATGAATGCTATTTTTTGAACTCACATTGGACAAATGTAGAATTTCAGCAAGTGTTTTTGTCTCTTGTGCTATTTTGTTTTTACTTTACATTCTGAGCAATATTTGTGCACCTTTTTCATTTTTTGATTTATGTGCAAGCAATAGAACACGAAGCATATTCATTATGATATTTTGTGGTGGAAATTTTGTTTTCTCTTTTGGCCAATTTGGATAATGAAGCATACTCACACAGACTTGCAATTTTCATGTAAACAAAAAAAGTAAATAGAAAAATATTATAGAAAAATATTTGTATATAGCTGACTTTAATATGAGGAAAGTAAGACTTGGTTGTGAGAAAACTGGCTGTATTAGAAGAAAGAATCTACTGCCCTTAAAAAATATTTATAATTTGAAAAAAAATATTTAAATATTCTTTGAATTTTTGAAAGAAAACTGAACTAGGTAGTAAATTTGCAGTATATTTAAAATTAAAAAAACCACCCAACATTGGTTGAAACTTGACAGAATACACAGGAACTGCTCCATGAAATTTGCAAAAAAATGAACTCCTAGTAGTACACAGTAACACCTGGTGATACATTCTTCAAAATATGATTCACCTAATGAAAATATAAAGCACTGCCAGAAATTTTTTCAGTGTATATCTGGAGGGTGTGTTATCAAGTGGAATCTGTCCTCTGCAGATGTTTCATAGGTGAAATGTCCAATCATCGAGATTTGCTTTTCAAAAGGCTCATCTGTTTTTGAATTCTTTTGCTGTGATACGGAGTGGGTATCATGGAACAAAATCAAAACAATTCTGCCAGTCCTTTATGCAGGGTAACGCCTTTAGAGCAAGGTGTTACTGAAATAAGTGCTCGACGTGACGTTCCCAAAATAAGGTCCAAGAGGGGCACTTATTTTGGCTACACTCCATTCGGACGGCATTAAACCCTCTCCCACCGTACATTGGTTTCCAGTCTCTTCTTGAGACAAGGAGCCAATAAACAAATTACAAAAGAGAAGAAGAACTTGAAATAATGATATCAAATAATGACAATTATGCTAGTCTTTCTCCTTTGGAAAAGGAAGAGAAGGAGAAAAGAAAAGAAACCTAAGACTTAGGCAAAATTTCTATTGGATGACTGAGATTATGAGTTTTAAAAACACCAATTCTTTCATATTAAATAAAAAAATCAAGGAAAAACTACTTCGAATGATGGTGAAAATGATGATAAAATGGAATAAAAAAGAAAATTGGAAATCCACTTCAATTGTCCATCCATTCGTGTGCATGTTTTCATCCATTCGAATTTAACATCCAATGTGGTGCACAGTTTTCATCCAATTCAATCTTCCATCCATTCGTGTGCGGGCGGGCGGGCGGGCGGGCGGGCGCGCGGTTTCCACATCAGGCGACGACGAAGAAGAAGCGCTGCGAGGTTGTTGCGCCCCCGTGAAGCGCAATGGGGATTTGGCTGCCTGCAATTTGGCAACAGATGATGCGCCCGGGCAGTGCATTGCAGTCCAATTTGCGGTTACAATCCATCATTGATTTGGGCTTGGGAAGGGGGAGCAGCCGATAGGCACGGCGAGCGAGCGAGCGAGCTACTCACGTGGGTGGCGATGGCGGAGAGGAGGTGTGGTAGCCATGAATTTGTCTTTTCTGTGGTGGAGAAGGGAGTCGACGAAGACAGCGGAAACGAGAAGGTCGTGCGTTTCCAGGGGCGCCTGGTGGGGGGCGGGGCAGGGGGAAGGGGATGATAGGTGGCGGGGTTTTCTTTCCAACTGCCGAGAGTGTGGTTTCTTTGCTTGAATTTCAGGGGTTCCGTTTGCAGGGCGTTAGGGTCTGTGGCTTGTGAGCGTGCAAATAGGTACCAGTGTGCTACGGCGTTTTCTCGGAGGTTGGTTGTCGCGTTTTTTCAAAGATCGAGGACACGGAGGGAGGAGGAGATTTTCGGCCTTTTCGAACTATCGGCTAAAAGCGCAGACTCCGAGAGAGAGAGAGAGAGAGAGAGAGAGAGTTGCTTGGGAGAATTTACCGAGTCGGAGAGAAGCGCTTGTCCATGGTTATCACGGGGAGTGCATCTCGAGCGAACAGGGGAATTACAATGTCAGGTTCTTCTACAGATGATAATTTGCCGGTGAAGTCCAAGCGCCGTATTGTTAAAACTCCGGGAATACCACCACCCGTAGCAGCAGCGGCGGCACCACCACTACCAACATCAGCGGGTAGAGGAGGAGGAGGAGGAGGAGCGGACTCAGAAGGATCGGACTCAGAAAATGCTGAGAGAGGGAGTGAGGTATGTCAAATAGGAGCAGACGTATGCGTGGTGCCTGCACAGTTGTTTGATCTACCCAATCTTATGGCAGTTCTGTCTCTCAACACATGGAACTACTGCTTAACAGAGGAGGACAGGGAGAGCCTGATGCAATTCCTCCCACCCTTTGAAGAGGAAGATCCATTCAAGGACACAATGCGAGATCTTCTGGGTGGTGAGAATTTCCATTTTGGTAGTCCAATAATGACTTTGTTCGATAGACTTAAGAAGGGATTGTGTCATCCCCGTGTGTTGCAGTATCGGGAAGGGTTGAAGTACTTGCAGAGGAAAGAGCATTACCATCTGATACGCCAGTATCATAATCAGATGGTCAATCTGTTTCTTGAAATGCAACAAACGTGGCAAAGTTGTCCAGAAGCAGACTTTGAAGAGCGGCTGCAAATCTGGCACAAACCACAGTCACAACCTCAGCTGCCGCCACTCCCTGTAAAGTCCAAGCGTGTGATGCGGAAGCCAGTGCTAACCAGGAATGCGGTAAAGGCAGCAGCACTTGATGGAGCAAAGAAGAGGCTCATTGAAGGAATGAAAACCAAGGTACTTGAACTTCCTACAAGAGGGAAATTCTTACAGGAAAAGAAGCTTCCTGTAGCAACAGCACCTGTCCTTCCTGCAAAAAAGAAAATGGCAATGTTGATACCCAAAAGAGTGGGATTCAAGGGGGTCTTGAAGATCAAGACAGGTCCCAGAGGAGCAGCAGAGGGTCCATCAAAGAGGATTCCTGAAAAAGAGAACAATGCAGACAAAGTACGGAAACCAAGACTGAACAAAACGGGACCAAAGGGTGTTTTGAAGGTGATATCCAAGGGTCAAGGTGTCATGAAGCAAATTGACACTCTTTTGTCCAAAGGCAAAGGTCCTTCAGTGGATGTGAAGTGTGAAATGCCAGAAAACTTGGATGATGAAGCCTTTTACAGCATTGATGAATTGGAGCACCAAAATGAAGGTGGTTATAAACACAAACAGAACACTGAAGAGATGGACAAAGACAAGGATCTGTATGAAATAGAAAAAGAGGATGTAGGAGAAGTAGAAGAGTACGCAGAAGAAAGAGTGCAAGCTATACCTTCCAAAGGTGAGATATCATATTCTCTTGTGGTTGCTCCTTCAGTCCCACTGAAATCCTCCACAAGTGAGGGTAGTGAGAAGAAACCAAAGAAGGAACCTTCTCTTGTGGTTGCTCCTTTAGTCCCACTGAAGTACTCCATAAGTGAGGGTAGTGAGAAGAAACCAAGGAAGCAACCGGTGGGAGAGAGAAAGAAACGCAAGATGTTAGATGTGGGGGGAATGGTTTCTGAAGCAGAGAAAACTGCCAAGAAAAAGAAACAAATGAAGGAATTGATTATTGATGACATAGCATCACCTGGAGAGATGTTGGAAATGCCAGAGAAAGCTAATGAAGGGGTTCATGACGTTCTGAAGAAAACCCATCGGAAGAAGAAAGTTGAAGCAAAGACAAAAAAACCTGATGAGATGGAAGTAGTGGAGAATAAAGCTGCAGAGGATGAAGGAAGGATTATTGAGGAGCTTGAGGACAGAGTTGTAGAGGTACCCAGTGAAGAGAACCTTGGTGGTGATTGGAAGGATGATGGTGATAAAGCACCCAGTAGAAAGCAAGTCAAGAAAAAGGTCAAGACAGACAAGATCACTGTACATTCTTCTCCTGCAGACTCACCCCCTCATACTGGTAAGTAAAACTCTTGTCCATGACCCCACACTGCAGAAGTCAAACCATCTACCTACAGTAGTCTAAAGTGGGCTGTCACTTGCCTTAGCATTGTCTTTGTACCATGCAGGGTTGCCAGGAGAAAAAGGGGCTGGGAGTTCTGGGAAGTGTGCAAAGAAATTGGTGCTGTTGGCTATTCCAACACTGGCCTCCACGTTTTCTTTCTCTGTCACACATTTGCTTTCTGCTGTGAGGGCAGCCTTGCTTGTCTCTTATGGAGAAGACCCATCTGAGTACAGAAGTGATTTACCACAGGAGAGCTTTGGTCTTGACCTCCCTTATGGGATGTCATTGGAGGGGAGTTTGCTTGGTCAAAGTGAGCAATCACCTGCGGGTATGGGTGATGAGACAGCAGATGGCAAGGAAACAGACATGGAGCCAAAATCAAAATTAACTTTTTCTGTGCCATTTGCTGAGGTCGTCAGGCGAGTGCAAGCCAATCCAGGAGACATCCACATTCTTGAGACAGTAGAGCCACTACAGGTATATTTGGGATCTTTTGTTTCAAACTCAGATCGAGTCCCAAGCCTCCAGTGTTGTGTGACCATTGAGTACTGCTTAATGCAGTTGTGTGGGCTTGTATTGTTCTAAAACAACTGCAGGATCTTGTTCGAGGCGCGTTGAAGATTATGGCCTCCAAAGTGGCACCTCTAGGAGCCAAAGGTTGGAAGCCCTTGGTACTGTTTGACAAGGAAGCAAGGGCATGGACATGGATAGGGCCACTACCTCCTGTCACTTCATCTTCATCCCAGGTAAGATTCCTCCACTCAAGCTTCCTGAGAGGACTGTATGCTTGTCACATGGGCTTCTGGAAAGTTTGCAGATGTGGACAGGCGGATGCTTTTGCTATGTGAAGAAGGTTCCTTCCTGCAGTCAATTGTTTAGCTGCACCTGCAGTGGCAAATGTTACGAACTGAATTAGTGTCAGTTACAAGAGTTGTGGGATTGATCATTCATGGCCAAGTGTGAAGCCATTCCCTCCTTTGTAACACCAATGCAGCACAATTTCATATTCTTAGTAGTTGGTTTTGAGGGACTATGTCACTTGTTCAAACTGTTTCAATTTGGTATTAATTAGACATTATTTTCTTTTCCAGGGTATACCAGAGGTTCAGATCATGCCTGAAGCATGGGGAATCCCTCAGAAGACACTTACAAAACTAGAGGAGATGTTTGCAAGCTGGCTGAAGCATGATCAAGAAACCCTCCAACAGATTGTGCAATTGCCCCTGCCCCCACCACCCCCAATGCCTGGTCCTGTTGATGAGAGGGATAGGTTCCGGGATTTGAGGGCTCAAAAAAGCTTAATGACCATCACACCTAGCACTGAGGATATGCGTGCCTACTTCCGGAGAGAGGAGTTGGTCCGCTACTCACTACCAGACCGAGTCTTTCGCTACACTACAGCAGATGGTGGCAAATCTGCTGTTGCTCCCTTGAGAAGAGGTGGGGGAAAGCCTACATCCAAGGCCAGAGACCATGTTATGTTGAAGCCTGACCGGCCCCCTCATGTAACCATCTTGTGTCTCGTGAGGGATGCTGCCGCTCGGCTCCCTGGTAGCATTGGCACAAGGGCAGATGTTTGTGTTCTGATCCGAGACTCTGACTTCATCATGGAGGATGTTTCTGATGCCCAGGTTGGTGTTTAAAACCAGGACCAACACAGATTGTGTATAGGACTCATATGCTCGCTGTAGACTGGTAAGCCTTAGCGCCCAGTTCAGATAGAGATAGAGCAATGGATGGAAAGATAGAGATGGAGATTTTGGAGCTCAAAATTATTTGAGTCTGCAGAGATTTTCCCAAAGTAGTATTTGCAGACTTATAACCCACTTGACACAAGTGTGACTGCAGGTGAATCAGGCAGTCAGTGGGGCATTGGATCGCTTACATTATGAGAGAGACCCCTGTGTGCGCTTTGATGGAGATCGTAAGCTTTGGGTGTATCTTCACACTGACAGAAGTGAGGAAGACTTTGAAGATGATGGTACTTCCTCCACAAAGCGGTGGAAGAAACCAAAAAAAGAGAATGCAGAAAACTCAGAGCACAGTGCCACAGCTTATGAGACTGGCTCTCCAAGTGGACCTGACCAGGATGGAACAATGGGTGCAGGCATGGGAATGGATATGCAGCGTTCACCAGATGAAATAATGGGTGGACCTGGGGACCACCATTCTGCCATCTACTCTGTTGCTCAAACAGAACTTGTTTACAACAGAAGTAGTTCCCTGACAAGTCCACGTGTACTGAGCAGTGGGACTTTGAGAGATGATGGGGCAGTTCCCTTCATTGAGCTTTCTCCAGGGATCGACAGGGGCCATCCAATGGGCTGGGAGGGTGTTGGTTCACAACACATTTCTTCCTGGGCTCAACATTCACATTTGCATTCTCAAGAGAGCATAGGGATTGAGGATGATGAGTATGATTTCCATTATGGTGGTATCATGGAGGCTGCTGCTGCTGCTGCCCAACAGGAGGCAGATGCCATGATTAGTGTTGACACTGAACAATCACCCTTACACTGATTGAAGTGAAATCAGTGTGTAGTGATTGAAGATGGAAGAAAGATACAGAATCTGCACTTCTATAGCTTTCATTCATTATGTGATGTCAGCAGTGTAAAAGTTACAGGTAGTGTTGAACATACAAAAGCTTTAAAGCATACTGGGTAGGAGATTTTTTGAAAAAAATTCGGAAGCAATGGTGGCATCACACTGGAGAAACATTTTACACATGAGGATCGTAAGCAGAAGTTCCTCTGCCATCAGTTTGAGTGAGGCCCTGCGTTTCTGAACTGCAGTGGTACTGTGCACCATCTTTAACTTGGTTTTGTTTTTTGTCCTGGCAAGAACTATGTAGGGTGTACTGTTCAATCGAGTAGATAGTTAATATCACAACAGCTCATGATAGTGTATAAGGGTCTCTTTTGATTCTTTGTATCTGGTATGCAGTTACTTATGGAGGATATGCCCTTCTGACATTACCTGTTTTTGTAAATCTGATCAGAAGGTGAGAATAACTGCACAATGGTAGGGAGGAGGAGCAGGTCTTAGAAGAGCCTTCCATAGAAATTATAGTTTTCTGATTCTCCTACTGTTTGTATATGAAAGTGTGACTCTATTCCATAACTGTCATGATAGTTGTAGAATGGAAATATCTGATATTGTGCTCCTTTTGGAATGTGCAGGATGACACATGGTCATTGTCAAGCCTGGTCTTTCTGTCCTACAACAGCTGAATTGCAAAATCCCAGAGTTTTGATGACTGACTTGAGGCTTTCATCAGTGATGTGTACATACCTCAAAAAGTGCAATGTTGTACAAATGGTGTACGGTGGCAACTGTTGGGCATGCCAGATGCATTTAGCATTTACAGGCAATGTCTCTTGCCAGGAAGAACACCATGGTATACACTCTTTGCCCTGCAAAGAACCCTGAGGTACCTGCTGCCCAATGAGTTGTTGGCACCGGCAGCAGGAAGAGGGAGCCTAATCCCACACTTTGTTGGTGGGCTTTACACTCTTTGCCTGAAGAACACCAAGGTACCTGCTCTGCCCATGAGTAGTTGGCACCAGCATCAGGAAGAGGGTGCCTGATCTCACATTTCTTGAGTGGGTGACTTTTCACCAACAAGAATTGCTCTTTTAAGTGTCTGATCACCCTTTTCAATTGCTGATGCTTGAGATGCTCAGTTTTTCATGTGTCAGAGTCATGTAGCTCCAAAAGTACCTTGATGGAGTAGAAACTGGAAATGTTCAACTGCTGTGCATTGATTCAAAGAGTAGGAAATGATTTGTGCATCACCATTTTCAGTGATCTAAAGTATTGCACAGTGGTTTTCTGGGACTTCTAGCAAGAGAATTGATGAGTTTTGATAGTTCCTTCAAATTTCAGGAGCTACAGTGGTGTGGATTCATGTGAGATGCATGTGGTTCTTTGAAGGTGCTCACAATCCATATGTCATGAGGGCTGTAAAAGAGGTCAAAACTCAAGAGAATGATACCTGGCTTTTCCATTGGAAACAATCCTTCAATAGAGCAAGGGATTGAGAGATGAGCCAGCAGCACATGCTGATAAAGTGATGATTGCATAATCTTTTTTGCATTTGATTGTTTATGAGTGTATCCTGTCCAATTACAGGGAAAATAGATCTTCTCAACCTTGCAATCGTATCCTGCATGCAACAAGGTTTTATACTAGTGCACATCAAACCACTTAGAAACAAGCTGCTCATTGCACAATGTCTCTGATCGACAACCATAAGATACACATTGTGCTTAGCATGGTGAAGCCCAAGTGGATCCTTCACTTATGCTGGAAATGTGTCTATAGTGGACTACAGATGACCCTAGCATGTGGCTTAACTTTGGCCCCTTTTTTGGTGCATCCCAATACCCTGAGGGCCAGAACCAAAGAGAGAGAGAGAGAGATGTAGCAATGTGAATTTCAAAGGAGCAGGCAAAGCTGCAGAAACAAAGAGAGAGGGGCATAGAGAGAGATGATAGGAATGGGAAAGGATATGGGGATCAGGTGTGCAGGATCACAAGACACCTTGTGCTTGTTCAACTGTGCCTTAGAGCTGCTGGCCAGTCCAGCTCCGGAGAGCGAGCAAGAGTTGCTGGAGCTTGTGAAGAAGGCCAAGCGCGATGCTGACAAATACCATCCTCCTGTGCCAACGGCTGTCAAGAAACCATCACGTAAGTAATATTGTTTCTCTTTTGTCTTTTTTGTTGTTATTTCCAGAGTTTTTTTTTGTGTTTTTTGGGCCCTTTGTGGAGAGAAGATTGTCTAGTACAAAGCTTTTAGGTTCAGTATAGAGTGTGTTTGATGTTTGTCTGCTTTTTGCACAGGTCGAGGTGTTGTGGAAGTTGTGGACTTTCAATCTTTAAGACATTGACCGAGCCCTGGGGCTCTGGCTGCCGATCATGTAAGTCAATTGTCTTTCTCAGTTAGCTGCACTCGTTTCAATGATCTTCTTTTATTGCGGTGAGGGAATCCTGGAACATTTAGAGGAGAAGAGGAAAGAGATCTAGGACTCGTTGTTGCATGTAAACAAGCAACAAAAAAGACTGGAAGAAGAAGATAAATCTCAATGATAGAGAGAAGGAGGGTACAGATGCACGAGTCGATTGGGAAGGAGGGGAGGGTGCAGAACTCTTGTCAATCCATTGTGCATACTGATGATCTGTTTCTGAACAGGGAAGTGGCCAACAGTCTGGATCTGGAAGCAAGGGAGGAACATCAAATTCAACAACAGTGAACAGTGGGAGCATTGGGCATGTGCTGGCCCGTCTCATGAATGTTATCCAGTCTGGTCCCGGGCTCGGGCCTATTGATAAACCAAAATGCAAAGGGAGGCAGTAGTTTGTGCCGCCATGTTATGCTGCCAATGAATGCTGCAAACAAAAGAAATTGAGCTCCATCCCGTCTCAAAAGCACAGGAATCATGAATGATGGTTAGTTTGTTGAAGTGCAAGGTTGTTTCTGTAGCTCTGCAAGCTGCCAAAACCTTCTGGTTTTGCTGTTCAAGCCAATGCATGTCCAGACCAGAACCTTGGATTGGAAAAAAAAAGGGGTTACAAACTCCTGTAATCGTGTAACATGAGGAGTGAAGGAGACACAAAGCCAAGGCTTGTTGAAATTTGCTTTGCAGCTTGATGTGATGCTTGTGGGCTGTGGAATATGCATGTTTGATGGTAATGGATCATCACCAATTTCTGGTACACAAATTGCTTGCAACAAAGGATCTTCAAATGTTCAAAGAAGAACCATAGACTCTGCAGTATGAGTACAGAGCAGTAGTTCCAGAAGATGCCCAAATTGCTGCTAACTACAGAGATAACCTTTGGTGTGCGATCTGTTTGGATCTCTAGACTCAGATGAAGAATACCCTTGAAATAGAATTGCAAAGCTTTGACAGTTCTGTTGAGTTCCATTTCCAGTACAATTCAAGAATCGTCAATATGCTGCTGCATCAATCTCATTATCAGGGCAAGAAGTTTTCTCTGGTGCATTCTTTCTTCTGTACTTGTGTGCAACTCTATTTGAAGAATCTTGCATGCACACTCTAGTGTTCCATCTTTGCAATTCCTTCACTTGCACAGGTCTAACATCTGTGAATCCTTCAATTGCATATAATTCAACTGTATTAATCAGCTGCATCCAGAAAAAAGGTGTTTGCCACACAGCAGGAGAGTCATGAAGCTCCTGTGGTGATGGTGGCAATAGCGACAATGCTTTCTTTGAGCAGCTGTTTGTTGTGGATTGGAGCAAATGACTGTAAGAGACCCTTGCGACTGTTGTGTGTTTTTGTGATGGCTGCTGCTAGAAACTTGGGTCTCAGTTTTACAATCTGATGCAGCAAACCACAAATTGAAGTCACGGATGTTGTGTTATCAATGTGTGCACCTGAGCTTCGGGGTTTCATCATGATCCTATTCAGCTCTCAATATGCAGTCTCAGAACCAAGAGTTTGGGGGGAGGGAGAGGGGGAACTTACATTTGTGGTGCTATTGAAGTGGAGATTCCATCTTGTGCAAAGGCGGAGATCTGGGCTCGTTGGGCATCCAGAGAGGCAATTAGCAGGTACTTCCCAAGATGAGAAGAAACCACAGTTTAACGAGTGTGCTTATTTCTCCTCCAGCAACACATGCAACAATACCAGTTCCATGACAACCATAACCTCAAAGAAAATCTTGGTTTTGAGATTTCTGGTTCTGGGAATTTCACTCGCTTCTTGTCTTGACTCTTGTTGATGAATGGAGTTGTCTCAGGCATTAAATTATTGTTCTGGCTTGGTCCTTGGGTTTCTGCAAGCTGCTCAAAGATGTCACACACAAGCTCTTCTATACATGAGTCTTCCTGCAGCTTGGCCTGAAGCTGAGCAAGGCAAGCCATCACATCATCCAAAGTTGGCCGTAGGATTGGATCACGCACAAGTACAAAGTGCAAGAAATCAATAACTGGCTTGAAGTTATCTACTTTTGCTGCTTTCTCATTTGAAATCAGTTCCTGTGCTCCAGATCCAAAGAGAGAAATCCCGAAGAGCACAAGAAATGTGAGTGTCTCTTTGTCATCTTCATTATGATGCAATAAGCTCATTAGTTTTGAACAAAGATGCATACACTAACAACAACTTTGAATCAAGTTTGTGTTGTGAGGACTTTCCATAGAATTGAGTCCAAAATTTTGATGTGTGAGGGTCTTTGTAGCTGAGAACATCATCAGCAAATGAGAAAGGTTTATGATTTGATGTTGAGGTTTATGAGCTGTGATTTTGAGCACGTGTCCCTTCCAGAGATCTTATTGTAAAGTGAGGTGAAATGTGCAGAATAACCAACCTCAGAAGATGATGTGACACGGACATAAAAGCGCAGCCAGTCTTCATCATACAGAAGGAACTCCCCTGTGAGAAGCTCAAACAAGAGGCATCCCAAACTCCACACATCACTTGCCTTGCCTACAGAAACCTCTTCCTCAACATTTCTGCTTCTGTGGGACTCTACATCATGGTGCCTACTGCTGCTTAGCAGCTTCAGCATCTCCGGGCTTTTCACACATTCTGTTCCACGGCTCCGCACAGTGCATTCTCCACCTTCCCATAATGAGGTCTGGCATCCATTCACATAATTTCAGAGTTTATACAGGCAATATTCTGTTTAATATTTTCTGCTTTTGTAAACCTCATTGCATATGTATTTTGGGCTATAGAAGATCCATAATCCAACCTTGCTCTGACCAAAGTCTGTAATGCAAACTCGAAATGGGATAGAACATGCTTTGTCTGATGGAGGCCATGGTGGATGCCAAAACTCAGTGTTGGAGAGTGGGGAATGGAGAGGCTCCAAAAGTATGTTGTCACACTTGAGGTCATAGTGAACCACCTTGTGTGTCTCCAATGCCTTTACCTGAGACAAAAAAAGACACAGTGAACTCTTGATACCTTGGTTTCTGGAACTCCACTTTCTCGATGATGTAGCCCCTAATTGCTGAAAGCTTAGAAACTTGGAAGTAAGTTTGCTGTAATCAAAAGGTACAAGCATTTCTGGGATTTACTGCTTGAAGAACAGCAGCATACACTTCCAGATAAAGTGGCAGCCTTTCATGGAAAGTAAGGTTGGAGTAAGATTCAGTCTTGCTTTCTGTGGAATTGCAGTCAGGCTCATCAACTAGAGATCTGCATGTGTGGTGATGTCGCCATGTTCGCAAGCTGCACTTGTAGTGCTTGAGAACCAACACAAAGCTGTTGCAGTCAATCCCATAGTCCAAAATCTGACACACCTGTGGTTCTTCTTGAAATTGCTCCAGGATTTGAACCTCAGTGTAGACATCAAAAAAACTGCATGGATCGTGGGGTCCTTTTGGCAAATCAACGACCTTCATCAGCAAACACACAGTATGACAGCATGAAGAGCCTAACATGCTTAATGAGGAGCAAAGCTGGTGCTGGAAGCTCATGCTAAAATGTGCCTTGGGGATTTGTGCAGTGGCTTGTAGGACTGACCTTCAACACAACCAGCTCCTTGCTGGTCAAACCATCTTCTATCCTGTCACGTGTTGCTGTGTACACCTGCTCACACAGAAACCATCATCTTTTGAGAATTGTTCACATATGCTTTCATCTCCAGTCGTCCCTGTAAGCTGCTAAGGATTTGACAAAGGTTCAGGCTCCAGTGCTTGAAGAGATTATTTTGCTGTATGGAAACCAGGAACCACATTGCTACCTGAGCAAAGGCACCTTGTGCAATGCGGATGCGCTCTTTATACAGTGACTCGTTGAAAAGTTCACGCCATGTCAACTTAAGGATACGGAAAGCAGATGGCTTGGATCTGCCCAATTGCTTCAGCAAGACAGGTAGAATATTTGCATTTGCTGCATGATTCAAGTCTGTATTCATAGCATGTCAAGGCAGCTCTCTTTCAATCCATTCATCTCCACCTTTTTCTTGCAGAGCCAAAACAGTAATGTGGCAGGATACGGAAAGTTAGAAAAAATGGAGCATTCAGTCTGCGACTTTCCATGGGGAAACGATCACTGTAAAGAGCCTCCAATGAGCCTCTGCATGTCATTACATACAAAGATTTGTGAATGGGTTTGACCAGGAGCAGCCAGACATAGATGCAAGAGAAAGACAAGGTACTAGGTGGTGGAGAGTACTCTGGGTTGAGCATGAGGGAGATGAAAAGCTCAAGCAACAGCACATGCAGGGCTGCATTTTGATATATCCGCCTGCTACACCTCTCCCTTGTGTACGACACAAATAAGCCCTCAAGTTTGGGGTTGCTTTTGTTGAATTCAAAATGTGCCCTTTGGCCTTCAGAAGCAAATGTGGTGGGAAGACATTGGTCTCTATTACTACTTGCCACTGGCTCTGAACTTACATTCTCCTCTTCGAAATCCAGTCCTCCCTTTCGAATTGCTTTTGAGAAATTGAGCTTTGGCACCAGGGGGCGTGTGCTTGGTTTTCTGGTGCTGCTCTGTCCTGGTGACTGTGATCTTTGAGGGTTTTCTTCTTCCAACTCCACAAACTCTAGTGATTGGCTTTGAGGAGCCAATGAAGAGGAATGTGAGGAGCTTTTTGCTGTCTTTTCTATTGCACAAGTGACCTTGAAGTGCTTCCTCTGGTCTTCAAAATTTTCTAGTTGGCTGGTACTCATGTTGATGCTCACAAAGTCATCTTCTTCGGCAGCCAGCTCTCGCTCAACCTCATCATTCAAGTCAAAGAATCGGCCACAGTACACAACCTCATTCAATCTTGGTGTGGCTAAACCTGCAAGTCCACCACTGCTCATTAGTGCAGGGTTGTACAACTTGGTGAGAAACATCTGCAAGTGAATCTTGCTTTCTGTATCTCTGCTCTCCCTTGGTGTTCCTGTTACTCTTCTTTGAGTCACTGCTATGCTGCAGTTATCCCACTCACTGACAAGAGTGCTGATGTTTTCATCTCTTTCGCACAGAGGAAGTTCTGACCTTTGCACATCATGACCATCATGTTTCTTCCTCCATCTTGAAATGAACTCATGTTCTCTAGACTGGGGACTTGACAACTGACTGAACTGGTGTGGTTGAATCACTGGGCTCAAGTAAGTCTTGTCCCTTGCAGACACAGAACCCAGTTGCCACACACAGTTTTCTTGCGTTTCCATTCTTCTGAAATTGCCTGCCATCTGAATCTCTTTCTTACCTGAATCTCTCTCAACACTTGAACCAGTCATTGAGTCTTGTGTTTTGGGAGTGGCAACTTGAGAGAATTCATATTCAAGTGCAATTTGCTGCACCAGGAACTCCATCACATGTAGCCTGTGAAATGTCTGGCTTGCATCTCCTGTTTGGTTCTGGGCAACTGCCAACAAAATGCGGGCAAATGCAGCACAGGCATTGCATTTCTGCTCATTTTCCCTGCTGTTACTTCCCCTATTTCTCCAGAGCTTGTTGTTACTTCCTTGACTAGGTTCTGCGTGTTTCCTTCTATTTTGTACATATGCGGCTGACTCATGTAGCAATGACTCATCAGGAGCAGTAGTGGTATACAGCCTCTTGAACCCATGGAAAATGGTGTCTAGAATGGGGTCAAGGTACTTGCTGGTGAGGAATGGGTTCTGCAAAGTTGTCTTCTCTTGCACACATCTCTTAGGTGCAGAAAGTCTTTGACCTGATGAAGATGATATCTTGAGACTGAAAATCTCAGCAAGTAAGCATAAGCTCTCGTGTGTGATGTCACCTATTTTAGAATCATTCCTTCCAGTAAGGACTGAGTCTGCACACTGTGAACAGAAGCTTCTTACATCCCTCTGAAAACCATTGTCAGAACCTGACTTTTCTGTGTCAGCACATAGGTTACCATGCAGCTTACCCTGATCCCTGCTAATATGTAGTGTGGCTGAAGAGTTCTTTTGTTCACTTTCTTTGGTCTGGAGTGGTATAGCCTGAGCTTGTCTGTTAACAGCCATCATCAATAGCCCGTCACTGGGGTTCATGATTCCTTCAAGCAAGGACAAAGAGTCAAGCACATGGGAGACACAGGAGCTTTCTTGAGCCATGTCAAGCCTCTTCTGTACCAGGAGAACCACCAACCTGAGAAACCCAAGGACATTCTTGGGTGAAGCTTCCATACCTTGGAAACTTGCAAACACATGGTCTGAGATTCCTCCAATGCCTACTTTCTGACCTAGCACACGGTAATACAATCTGATGGGCCTCTGAAGACTCCTTTCGAAATCCTCAAGAAGATGTCCCAAGCATCTTTGGCAGATATCTGATGTCAAATAGCTGACATACTGCAGAAGACAGTTCCAGTTTGCTGGATTCCTGAAGATTACATCCCAGAGACAATGTTCTGCATCTCCCCAACCTTGTGTGCTGTTCATCTTGCCACAAACTAGATTGCAGATACAAACACTGAGGAGCTTCAGCAAACTTTGCATTGTTAGTATTTCTGCAGGGCCCCAACTGCTTGTCACACCAAGTCCGGAAAGCAGAGAGAGGATGCACTCTGCCTGCACACCACAGCTATTGACAACCTCACGAACCTTGCCTGCTTGCTGTGGCCAAAATTGAACATACTCAGATAATACTGTCAGCAGGTAAGCCAGATCAATCCATAACCTTGACACATAGGTCTTGGAATGATGACATCTTGTGCTTCTTGGATCATTAGTGAGAGCAGAGTCTTCTTCTTCCTCACAGGATGTGCATTCCATGTTGACAGGTGGAACATGTCCAATCAATAATGCTGACATTGAGCTGAGGATGTTGTCAAGCCTCTGTTGAATCTCCTCCAACATTGTATCTGAAAACCCTCTCTTGGTGTTGCCTATGATGGGTGGCAGGCCTGGGCCACACCACCATGGCACAACAGGAGTGTCTTTTACTTGACAACTACTACCACTTCCATGAAGAAACCCAAACATGTCATCCTCTTCAGCACGACCATCTTTGTCCAGCAGAAATAGAACTCTGAATATCATTCTCTTGAGTCTGTTGCCAATGCAGGCAGGGAATCTGCTGAATGGCCCCCCAATCAAGTCAGGCAGAAAACAGAGAATTAAACCATGTTTTGCATTTGGTTTCTGTGTCAATCTATGCCGCAGCCGGTGGATTGTTATACTCCTGCATGCAAGCATGCAAGCAATTGCTTGCAAAAGGTGAAGCTTGGCTTCACATATGATATTGAAGACATTTGGGGTCATGACAGAAAGATGCATATTCGCAGCAGTAGTCCTTGACAATGACAGAAGACCAGTGTCCATGTTGCTACTACACACATCCTCTTTGATTTGTGGAACTTGTCTCTGCTTTTGTTCTGCAGAGGTGACAGCCAGCAGTGATAGTGAAAGCTGAGGGACATGTGATGGCCTTTTTTGTGAAGAAAGTGTATAATGGACAGACCTCTCTTGTTGAGACCTCAGAGCTGTCATGAGAAATTCAGGACCAAGATCAGACCCTCCATGTTTGAAACATGGCAGATTGGTGATTCCTATTGATGACAATTGACCTACATTTGAGTCTCTCTTGTTTGAAATGTTGACAGTGTGATGATTGCCAACAGACTGAGAGCAAGTGAGAGACCTCAAAACATTCAATGGAATCTCCTGTGAAGCTTTCACAACCTCTCCTGGAAGAATAACCTCTTTCTCATCTCCATCAAGTGTCTTGTCCACAGCTTTCAAGCCAATGGGAAATGCATGGACAAGAGATGAATAAAGCTCAAGAATCAAAGTGAGGCCTCTCTCTTTGGCAAAAGCAGCTGCCACCAGTTCTGATGATGATACAAGCAATGGAAGTAGCCTGCACACCCACACCATCTCCTGGAACATATCTTGGAGCTTCTCTCTCTCTTTGGAATTCTCCTCTAACTGCCTTGTTTCTTCCACAATTCTAACTTTTGCATGCCCTCTTGTTAGATCAGGTGTTTCCTCCAGCACGCCTGATTTTCCAGAAAACTTTGGATTCTCCACAACCATTGCAATCAATGTCCTGTTGATGTTTTCAATAATTGAAGCTAAGCATTTGACTAAGCGGCAGCTCCCCTCACCTGGAACAATTTCGACCACTTTCAAGCATACATCTGAGAGTTCTTGAACATCAAGGAACACAGCCCTTTCATCTTCTCTTGGATGAGAGCTTCCTCTGAGAGATGACCCAGGTATCCCTTCCTGTAGGAGTAACTCAAGAAATCCATTATTGAGCCACTCCAGAACTCTTCTCCATTCAATCTGGCAGTCAGCTTTTTTGTTGCTCCTACCACCTGCTGATCGAAGTAAGCATTCAGACTTCATTGCCTCAAACTGGTTCCAGTTTTTTTCTGCAACCTTCAAAGCTCGTTCTGTCTGGCTTCCAACCCACCTTTTGTCCTTCTCTGTTGTCAACTGTTTCTCCATGGGTGGCTGGTTCATGGCTGCTGCCATCAAGCCTGAGAGTAGGGTCTTGTTCTCAACTTCTGAGGATGGTGCAGCACCCTGCAAACGAGCTGTGGCAGGAGTAGATCTGGCTTGTTTGCAAGGCAAAGCACTTCTTCCTGATTTTGGCTGAGTGCTTGGGTCTATTGCTGCATTTACCATCAAATCAAGGAACACTCGGAGGCCTCTGCAACGAATCCCCCTACTACTGCTTCGCATGTGTGAAAGAGCACACTGCTCTTTTGATGAAAGCTTCCAACTTGATGATGCAAAACTTCCCTTGGATTCCCTTAATGCTGTTCCCAGATCCACTGATAAGCTGCATTTATATGCTTCTTCATCCAAAGCCTTGCTCTGATTTGTCAATGATTTTGTGACTGTGCCTTCTGCTTCTGAACTCTTGAAGGCATACTGCAGAATATTGTCCAGCAGGCATGTCCCCAAGACGTCCCTCTGGGTTGAAGCTTTTCCCCAGGGTTTCCACTGCAGCATGCTGCAGACATGCACTGCTGGTTGCTCTGGTTCAATTGAGCTTGTTTCTTTGACTTTCTTTTTCTTACTTACTTCCTCCTCATGCTTCTGTTTCTTCCTCTTCTTCTTCTTCTTCTTCTGCTGCTGCTTCTTCTTCTGTGACAGCAGATCACTCCTCCTTGGCTGTTGCTCCCTATCTACCTTGCCAAAATTGCATTCCAGATTTCTGAAGTGGTTGTTGTTGCCCTTTGCAAACAACACTATACCTTTTGAGAACTCAAATCTAAATATTGTCCAAACACAGCCATTGTCCTTGCTGCTTGCCTGTGCCACCACAAGATCAGACCCACTTACAAAGACCGCATATTGATGGTGAGCTAACCAGAGAGGAAGGTCCAGGTGTCTGAAATCAACATCCAAAAACTGCGGAAGGTCAATTACCTGCAATCAAGAACATGGATTGAAGCCCCTTTCAATCAGTCATTCCTCTGCACAGCATTTGTCAGTGTTGAAGGAGGCATATATGGATCTTCTTCTTCAAACTGAAGATCTTCATGATCATGGAAGAGATTCTGACCTACAGCAGTAAAAGGTTGCAGTTTTGTACCAGAGATTGTGTGTGTGTGTGTGCATGTGCAAGCAAAGCAATTGACTGACCTGTGACAGAAGGCAATAGAACGCCCACAAGACACCACCTGGGAAGAGCATGATAATGAGATGCTTAAATGCATCAACACTTATGAGGAGTGACCATTGCAGTGGAGCTTTCCAATTTGGTTTGCCAATTTCTTCTTGGCTTGAACTCTGTCTCTTGTCTCTCTGTTTTTGCCTGAACCCACTCCATTCCAAATGCTCAGTATCATTGTCATCCTCATCATCATCATCATGTATCTGTTTCTTCTTCAAAGTTTTATTGCTTTTGGTCTTTGGTTTGATCCTGGACAGATTGACAACAACTTCAGGCAAAACAGGTTGGAAGAATAGTGCATCCTGAGATCTCAGCCTGTATGCAAGTTTGAGCATCCCCTTGTAATGAGCAGCAGCAGCAGCAGCACTATTCTTAGAAGAGGCTTTCAGAGATCCTTGAGCTTCTGGCCTGCATAATTCCACCCACAGTGCACATCTTCCAGATGCAGAAAGCCTTAACCATTTGGAAATAGCTTCTCTGGATCCCACCAACACACTCACACGCCTTGATCGCTTGCTTTGAAAGAATGCTTCTTCGTCATCTGTTGCCGCTGCCTTGTTTCTCTGAAAGAAGAATGCTTCTTGGTCATCTGCTGCCTTGCTCTGTTGTGTCGTAAAGGGCAATCTGCTCAATGAAACTTTCTTCTTGGGACGTATGAAACCTTCGGCAAGACCTTCGATCTCGTCTTCATCTTGTACGAACGCCACTCCTGCTTCCAACAACTGTGAGCCTTTCAAGATGGACATGCTTTTGTTTCAATTGAGCGTTTGTTGTTGTGTCTTCCAAACTTTTTGCGGAAGAGATATTGTCGTCTGTCTGTCTGTCAGTCAGTTAGTGAGCACAAACAAACGCTCATCAAATCTCCTCACTTTCTTACATCAAACTCTTGATCGTCGACGTTAATCATCTTCACACCATCGTGCAACAAACAACAAACCCAAAGGGGGGACTGCATTTCTCTCACAAGTGCATGTGAAAAATCGAGGCAGAAGACACGGACGGCTGCCAAAACGAGGCTGCAAAGTAACAGATAACTAACCGGCTGAAAGCGGAAGGATACCCCCGCTACCACGCGCTACTTTGCCTTACGCTTTTGTGTGCTGATGACCGAACAAAACGCGGTGATCACTGCCTGATCAAAATGGAGAATGCGAGAGGACCAATACCGCAGTCGGAAGCAGGAGACGGAGAAGGAAGCAGATTGGGGACGAAGATGACGAGGAAGAAAGGCGAACGCAGTTAGCTGTTCTCAAGGTTCTGTCTGTCTCTTCTCACATTGCCTTCTGCTCTAGTTTCTTTTGCGTAACTTTACTTTGTAGGGTGCTGGTGTCTGTTCTTTGTTCCTTTTGCTCCCTCCCTCACTCCGGACTGGATCTGGTACCTCAGAATTAGGTCGCGACAAAGCGGGGGCTGCAATATGCCGCAGCCTCGGGCCTGCATTATCGTAGCAGTTTTCTTCTCACCGTTGTCATCATCAGCCAACCAAGGCGTAAGGAAGGTCTGTCTCCCTCCCTGGCGAGCTGCTGCTCCTCCCAATTACTTTTGTTGACTCATGAAAACATCCGTCAACAATAGCTCAATTTCTGTATGAACTCTCTTGTCCTTCAATCGGGAAGGGCGACACTAATAATGCTTGCCGCTGGTTTTTTTGTTTGTACTGGGAATCGTTGTGACGCATGTACAGGACTCTCTCTCTCTCTTTTCGATTGATGCCAACATTAGAAGCTACATTTCTCAGTGATACTCCACATGTGTGTGAATGCTTGTTGTATTATCATAGCTCTGTGTTCGTTCTCATTCCATTTTCTTGTCTCTGGTAAGAGATGCACCATGCAACCTGTTTGGTGTCAACAAGGCAGTTGAGTTTGTGGAATCTGTGGGAAGAAGTGGTCTTGGAAGGTTTTCTAGGCTAGTAAAGAAGGTCTATAATGGGTTCTGATCTTGTATATTCTAACAACAAGCTTGAAGCTGGAGAAAGGACACAACAACAACAATTGCAACATTGGGCTTTACGTCATGCTGTATTATTGTCAAGGTTTGTTGCCTAATTTCACACTTTGCAAAGCTTTTGTTGCTTGTTTTTCAGAAGTCCTGAAGGATTTGACCCTATTATTGGAAGTTTTAGTTGGTGGGAGTCAAATTTTGGTAGTTTTGACTCTTGATCCTTCAAATGGTTATATCTTATGTTTTAGATTTTCAAATTGAGAATGTGATCTCACTTTAGATATCTACTTTTCAAGACTTCTCCCATAATTTAAAGAGGGCTTGATTTGGACAAGGTTTGGTTTCATCTGCAGCTCATGCTCAAAAATCAGAAGAGCATTCTGACAAAACATGGTCAACTATAATTTTGTTTCATGAATGCATGCATATGATGCCTCCGCAATTTTTTTTTTCTGGACCTTTACATTCAAGAAGAAATCCTTTTTGGAACATTCATTTGGATTTGACTTACAAGAGGAGAATGGTGTTCATGGTTTTTCTGACCAACAAGTGACTGACTAGCTTCAAAGAAACATGTACTTTCAACATGATCTCCAGGATCTGGTGGGGGACATATAGATGTCAGATGTTGCTCTTCTTGTGTGTGGTTTCTTCTATATCATGGGAGCTTGATTTGTTCTGCTTGTAGAAATATCTTATGCATGTCTAGTTGTTGTTTGTTGCACAAAACTTGATCTGATCATGTGTGTGGCAACCTCTACAAGAAGTAAAAAACCTCTTACCCCTTGAAACCTCTACTGTATTGCTGGTCACAAGGCTTACCGCTACAAATAGAGCCTGTTAGGAGAAGGACAAACTTCTCCCAATAGTCATGCACATTGTTTGTTCCTGCATGAAGAAGAGTTCGAGGCTTTGTTCCCACCAGATCAATCATGGTGAAGCTTCTGATGGGATTTGTAACTTGAAAGGAGAGGGGCACATTGCACTGCTTGACAAGCGAGGTTTGTCAGAAATCTCGATGTTGAGCTTGTTTGCTATGGAAAAACCAATTAAAAAAAAAAACCCTCTTTTTTGTTTGTGCCAAGGAAAGAATTGGTAGTGTTTCACTACTACTGCATGCTAGGTTCATAGTTGCTGGATTGAGCTCACAGATGCTTGATCCATTAGCTCGCAATCACAGCAGCAGAAATTGGACTCTTCCAACTTGTGGAGAAGAATGACAGCTGAACTGTTTTCCCCCCTGAAATGCATGCGTCCTTTCTACCATGGGTATTGCAAAGACCCTGTGTTGGAAAGGAAACATGCTAGCTAGCTCTCAGATGCATCAGATCTGAACAGACGAAAGAAAAACTTGGACCCCATTCAGAGATTTTCTTGTTGAGCGTGTGTTGGTTGAAACTAGAACAAGATTTTAAGGATCTTGAGAAACAACAAGGCCCTAGACTTTCGTCTGGAACTGGATCGTCATAAAAGAGGTTGCTGGATAGAAGTCTGAGGAGACGCAAGAATAATCCAGATCGATTTGACATGAATGCGGAGCAACATGGATCAAACAGCGGCAGTAGAAGGGTGCAGAATAAGAAGAAAAGGAGGAGGAGGAGGAGGGGGGGGAGGAGGAGGAGGAGGGGGGGGAGGAGGAG
>Ga0116231_10003172_pt1 | contig 34380 bp, 30 predicted proteins | sample S1TSphgellanicum_2_FD_89695 | JGI IMG/M metagenome (GOLD analysis project Ga0116231, IMG submission 89695) | Host-associated microbial communities from peat moss isolated from Minnesota, USA - S1T2_Fd - Sphagnum magellanicum MG | ecosystem: Host-associated > Plants > Peat moss > Unclassified...
AAAAAAGAAAAATGGAAGGAATATAAAAATTTTGGGAAAGAAAATTTCCAAAATGAAGGGAAAATAATTGGAAAACAAATTAAAAAAAAATGGGAGAATTTTTAAAAAAAAAAAAAAAAAAAAAAAAAAAAACTAGTGCACCTCCATCAAATTGGCCTTGGTTTGAACATTTTGACAACATTTTTTTTTGGTACTACCAAAATAAATGGTGTACTTAATGCTATTAATCAAGGTGTGTGTGTGATGCATTTAAAGATGGATGAATGTTAGTGATAAAAAAAATGTTATTCTTGAAACACCCCACATATTTAGTAGCCTTGAGAGACATATTTTAGTGTTTGGGGATCACATTACAAATGTTAGAGCTATTCCGTTTGCAAACTCCAACAACCCTAGAACTAGGGCATGCAAATTCCCAAGTGTAAAAAGGAAACCTAACAAGAGGGTAGATAGGAAGAAGAAGTTACTTATAAGGTCATTTGCAATTCTAGATGCAATGATTAATTTTATAGATGTAATGAAAAAACTTGAGTTAAAGAAAATGAAGTTGAAAAAATTCATCACATCTCAAATGTTGCAAAGTGAAAAAATGGTAAATAGATGATGATTCAAAGATAATTACATATGGTTGTTTTGTTTGCTAAGGACTAAAGATGGTAGTGATAGTAGTGCCACTTGATGAGATAGTTGGCCTTGATTTGACAATACATTTGATGGGCATTGATTTGTATTTGCCATTGTGTGAAAAATACTTGAATTTCAATAAATAGAGCCTTTTGTTGTAACTTTGTCATGGTACAATTGGATGATCAATCAACCATTGCTCAAAAAGAATTTTCTTTAATCTTTCACTTTCTTTTGTTCTTTAACAATACGTAATCTATTCACACCAAACCTTGTTAAGTTGTCACCCATTGTTTTTGCATTCGTTAGCCTAGGTTCCAGTGCACCCCACATTTCACAATAATTGTGAAGGACATAACAATCAATTATCATTAGTGTAATTTTATCAAGTTTAGAATTAAAATGTCTCAAAATTCACCATTTATTTTACAAAGAACCAAATGTATTTTCTATCACCACCCTCGTTGAATTCATGTTGGAATTGTATCTTTTTGTATCCATATGCACATGATTATGGGTCTCCCAATTCTTCTATAAGTAAATACAAATTGAATAACTTGCTACATTAGGCTAAAAACATGGTAAAGTATACAAAAAAAAGTGAATGTCTTTAGATTTACCATGTATCATGCACATAAAACCAAACAAGTAACATAAAAATGGGTGAAAATATAATCATAAATCATCCCACACCTCTATTATTCCTATAAAAATTCATTTCTAAAAAAGTTAGGACCAAATTTTTTAAAAAAATAAACCAAAAGTATTCACCAAAGGAATGTGAGTTTTGTCAATAGTTTCACAAATGTTAAATAACCCTATAAAAATTTCAAAACAAACAATGATGTCCTTCAACATTTAACTAGAAGGAATATTAATGTGTTTGCCAAACAATTTATTTTTATTTATTAACACATCATAAACAATGTAAAAATATTTTCTTATTATTGATACACCTAAATTGAATCAATCGACCATATGTGTAGCATTAAATCCACGAAGAAATAGATAAAAAACAATGGTGACAATCTTTCTAATTTTTAATTGTGGCCTAGTAGGGTTCAATCAACTTGATTGCAAAAATGGTGCCAATTTCAAAACTAGGTTGTTAAAAGCTTCAGAATTCATCCTATATATATATATATATATATAATCCCTCATTTCTAATGTGGTATGCCACACATTGGGACAAATTGGTTTTGATAAGCTCCCAATGTGTGTATTGTCTAAGTTCTTTCCACCACAAATGAGGTGGATGCCCCTTGTATTTAGGCTAGCCCACAACATTGGGAGAAAATTGAAATTTATTAAACTCCCATCTAGATTTAAAAATATCACACACTTTAGATTTAAATGTCACATAATTCCCAAACATACCAAAGATAAACATCCAAATGAAAAAAAACTTGTTTAAATGAAGTCGAATCCATTAGCAAAATCTTAAACAATAAGAACAAACCCTTAACTTATGAAAATCATTAAAAAAAAACCTATGCAATAAAATTTTCCACCATTTAAAAACAAAACCAATCTAAGTTGTACATGAAATTCTTTATGATCTTTATAATTTTTTTGAAAAAAATGGTATTCATAGCCAAGTAGAGCTTGAAAAAATACGTAATGCACATGACTTAAACAATGCCTCATTATTTCTCATTTTTTCTTTGGCATATGTTCATCGTTGGGTCCATCGCTCCTTAAACTTGGGCACATGGAAAAAAATGACTTGTTATTTGCTACCATATATGGGCTTGGCAAGCCCCCATTGGAGAGGCAAACATGTGGTGAACCATTTGCTAGCAAACATGTAGATGGTAGCAAATGGCCCTGGGCTTATCATTAGCTGGTAACTTTTCATCAAAAAAAAAAACCCCCATGGCCTTTCCAAAGAACATAATTTATAAAGAACAGAAAGTCCTTAATCCTTAGTTTCTAGAGACTCCAAATTCTTCTTCCTTCTAAAAATTCCAAGCTTTTCTTTCATATTTTTCATACTTGCTCCAAGTTTCCATTATTCAATTTTGTGTTTTAAGTGTATTTTTTTCATATGTTTTCATAGTTTTCATAATCTTTTTTACTTAATTTTCAATTCATTTTTTCTTGTATATTTTTTTAGTTTTCACCCTTAAATTCAATTTTCAGTCCAAGTTTTCAGCTTCAAAATTTCAATTTATATTTTAGATTTTCATTTTCTTCAAAGCTCAACTTCACAATGGATCCCATTACATTTGGAAGGGTTATACTAATATGGATGCTACTCTTTGTGACATTGGGCAATTATGCATACTTCAAATACTAGGTGTGTGATTTTTTCTTAACAATTATGATATTTTAATAAGGCCGCACTTCCTACCATTTTTAAGTGCAATTTTGAGTAGGAATTAAAAGATCTCCATCTCGATTATGGTGGAAAGAGGCTAAACAACATGTTTAATGGGATTCTATGGAAAGTACAATATGGCATACAACCCCTAAAATGAGGCATAGGAAGTTCATGGGTTATTATTAAGTGAATTTTCAAGCCTTCAATAATTTAGTTGAAGAATTGACATTGTTTCTTCAATCCCAATGTGTGAACTTTGTTTGACCACAAATATAAATAAGAAAAATTGTGATTTATAAGTTGGCTCATGGAACTAGTGCCATACACATGGTTGATTGGTTCAATGTGGCAACATCAACCATAAGGAAATATGTGGACATAGTGTTTGATGCCCTATGTGATCAAAACAAATTGTTTAGCAATTATATTAGTATTCCATATGGTGATCATTTTTAAAAAGTTATAAATTATTTCCATGATCTTATAGGCTTATTTAATATTTATGGGGCCATAGATGATACTCACATACCATTAGCATCACACCCTAACAAAAGAGTGACACTTGTGGCAAATGATTTTTTTAATAGGAAAAAAATTCATAACATTATGATGCAAGCAATTTGTGATGCAAAGAAAACATTCTGGAATGTTTATGTAGGCCAACTAAGTGGAGTCCATGATGGTGGGCAATTCGAGATGTCTAGTGTTTATAGGTAGCTTAAGAATCGTGAGATTTTACAAGAACCAATGGTGGTTGTTAGATGTGTGAGATGTAGACCTTGGTGATGTATTATACCCAATTTTACCATATTTACAAAAAAATTGGAAGACCCATAATGTAATTGATGTGGGTAAACATAGATATGATTCTAGTATGAACTCAGGGAGACTAATCATCGAAAATGCCTTTGGATCATTGAAAAACAAGTGGTGCACATTGAGACTTTTTAATTTAAGGGTTGATAGAGCTGCAAGAGTTATTGTTGCTTATTGTGTTCTTCACAACTATCATTTAGAATGGGGTGCACCTAAATTGGGTCCTCCAAATGTAGTAACTCCTCAAAACAAAAGATAGATTACAAACATTTAAAGAAGGAGAGATTGCAAAGGTTGAAGGAAACAAACTCAGAATTACTTTATTTGAGCAATGGTTGATTGACAACCCAATTGAAAAATAAATTATTCCCATGCATTACCATTTGGCCTTCCATTTCTTTTTATTTTATGGAAGCACAATTGATCCTAGAGTGCAACGATGGAACAAACAAGCAAACATTTGGGTTTTATTACCATGGGCCAAAATGCAAATACATTTTTAATCACATCAATTTTGTGAACAAAATTCCAAGCCACAACAAAAGGTTCAAGCCTTTACATAAACTACATGAAATAAACATTAAACAACTACCCTATTGCCCATGGTCAAGCTCAAAGTGCATAAAGTTATCATCTTCAAGAATCTTTAGGCTTTAGAACCTTAGCAAACAATGTTGCCATTTATAATTGACCTTGCATTATCAATTTTCTACTTGTTTGCGCACTTTGAAGCATTTATGTTGTAATCCTTTTAGTCATCTCCATCTTCATCTTTCCTATCTCTTTCACACTTTTTGAAAAATCTTTAATGGCATGAACAATTGTAGAGGAACTTTCATCCAATTTTCTTCTTTTATTTTCCATTCTTTTGTTGGTTTTTGTTTTGCACACTGGACAATTTACAAGCCCTAGGTCTTGGAGTGTTTGAGCCTATGGATGGAGCACGAACCTCTTCTTCAATTCCATGACCAAAAATAAAAGTTTGTTGTGGTAAATTATAATGCTTTTGAGTGCCATGTGTCACATCATCATCATTCATCTCAAAAGTTTGAACCTCATAATGTGAATGTAAATTATGCACACTCCTTGATCAATTGCATTGGGAATGCCATTAATCTTGGTTGTGCCTCCAAACATTTGATTAAATCTTTCAATCCATGGCCAATGAGAAGGGGATGCATTAATCACCTGAGTTTTCTTCTTCTCAGTTTCATACTTATCTTTCATCTCGTTCCACTTGTCACACATTTGCTTCCAACTCCAATGCACTCTTGGAAAATGTGCATTTAACTATTTTATAAAATCCTTCCAATTTGTTTCCCTAAAAGGCTTTTGATTGTACTCCCATAATTTCTCTTCATAAATATCCAAAAGAAACTAAAAATTGTGCATTTGTTCACAACTTGCTTGCATTCTTTTGTAGTCCTAGATGTTTTGGAAAAATATTAATTGGTATGGAAGAGGAAGCACCTCCTTGATTATCCATCAACAAACTAAGGGACGAATTTGGTGAGATAGTTAGGGAGTCCATGGATGTTGACCTCTATAGTGTAAATTGCTTGGGTCTATAGTGCCGTACATCCATAGTGCCAAGAACCCTTGTGACCAAAAACAAAGAGAAGATGAAAATAATAAATACAATGGTATATAAAAACATCTAACAGAGTCTGATTCTTTGGAATTCTACAAATAATCCCATTACTAGATTTGTGGATGCCACAATCAAGGAGATATACTACTGATGTCTAGTTATCTTGATAGAATCCACTTCCGCACACACAACCTTGGTAATTCTGGTACATCTATGTGTATCTTCATCACACATTACCTTATTGGTAATGTACCACTGGTTGCCTAGCAGCCATTCATATCACTAAAAATCTAGAATCTATTCGAGGTATGGCTTTGAGGTCAGAACTCTTAAGGTTCACTCAGTCCATGTGAGCTGCTAAACACTTTCCCAATTAATGCAACAATGCAACATAACATCAAATCTCTTGTCTAAAAACCTAAACCTTGCAAACCTTTTGATTCAAATATTCTGAATGTGATTTTGAACAGTAGACACCAAGTTCATTTAAAACCACTCAAAAAGACAGATTTTGATGCAGGAATATATTACAAATTTTTCTCTTCAAACTTTCCCCACTCTTGACCTTGTTCCTTTCATTTTGCCCAACCTGAGGACACTCGTTTGAAGTTTCTGGCACCAACTCTGGCAGCTCTTCTACCACATAGATTCAAAGTATTGCTACAAAAAGTTCCCCCTTCCCAGATGCATCTTGACTTCTATATGCCATTCGGTTCTACAACTCGGACCCCTTCTTTCTTCATCATCCCTCAAGCATCAACCCTTCATAGGTATCCTTACTTCGAACTACTATTATTCTACAAAGTCATTGGCGCATCAGAATTCTTCAATGACCAGCCCAGTAATATGAACAAGCAAAAAACTTAGAAAGAACTTGCCACCTTGCTTCATCCATTCTCCCTCTTATCTTCCCTTCTATCGTCAATTACGCAAACCTTTCTTCAATGCAATCGCTCCTTCCACCATCCATCACTCGACGCAGCTCTTGTTTTTCATAACACACAAACAAACAAAGTAGCCTACCCATGACTCCTTGCAACAGCAATGGACATATTCCCGCCGCAAGCATGCAAAAAGTTGACGACTAATGAAAACAATAAAACAAAAATGAAACCCTAAAAATATGTTGTGTTCACACTATTAAGGTGACCTACCGTTCGGTCACACCCTAACGTGCACAAAATGGCAAAAAAACAATCTAGAGAACATAGGAGCCAGAGAATCAAAGAATTGAAGCATTTTCTTCTTGTGTTGCAGAAGTGATTTTTTATTGCGAGGAAAGGTAGTTTTCATGTGCATTCACCGTTGTAACTTGTTGATTTACCTTAGTGAAGGGAAAGAATGAAGTGAAGCAAACCTGCAATTCACTTTCATGCGATTGTTGCGCTAACAACACTGATTGAGCTGACGACAGCTGAATTCGCTGGTCCAAGCGCGCTGTGTCTCTCGGTTTAGTCTTGTAGAAAAACATAGTGAGCAATAAATGTAGACTAATGGGGGGGATAGGTGGCCATTTGTGCCCAACAGAGGCCAACCATTAACTCATCTGTTAAGCTCTACTTAACATGGGCCCACCCAAGGCTAATAAGCCCAGCGACCAGGAGCGTGTTCCTGGGCTAAAAGTTTGGGAGACCAAGGGCCCAGCACGTTTCCTCTGAATTATGATCACCTCGAGTCATCTGGGAAATTGGGGGTACGGGAAAATGAGAAGCCAGGATGAAAACTGTAGATCAGGAAAATAAAAGGGGACCAAACTGGATTTCTCACCGAAATTGGCCCTCAGGGAAGTATCACCCCGAGTTTTGGATTTGCCGTACCTGCGCCTTGAATGCTGCTCGTATTCATCATTAAATTTGACGGCTTGGCAAAAATTAAATCCTGCCAATCCTCTGCACTAATACCACTTTCATGAAACAGTACCCAGTTTTTCTCCTCATGTTAGGCATACACTCAATTTGGGGATGAAATTGGGTTTAGATGGTCAAACTAGGGTTCAAAGCTAGCGTGATTTTTTTAATCAATAAATTTATTAATAAATCTCTATATGCTTGAAAAGATGCAAAGCACTAGCAATTGCATGAAGCACTGTTAACAAATTCTTGGTGTATTTGGAGACTACCTTAAAAAGGTAAGATTCACTCCAATCCAAGCAAATCTGAAAACAAGGAGGAACCTTACGTACACACAGGTTTTCTTCTTGTTTTAGTGCAAGGAAAAGAAATTTTGGCCACACTGAACCAGCACCCACCTGTGCACCATCATCCACTGGATGCCTGTTATTACTGAGTTATGGATGAACCTCAACTGAGTGTTAATAATTTGGTTTCACCTTGGTAACCAATTCTGTAGGAAATAGATCTCATATATCAATAGATAGGTAAGGAAAATAGCTAACTACTAGGTATGTAGATGGTTTAGGTTGTTTTTACTACCTACCTTCTAACAACTTGCTTGTGCGTTGATAGTAGGTTGGTAGAAAAAAAAAGTAACTGAGCTAACCACCATAGTTAGCTAGAGAACCAGAACCTAACAGAAAACTATTTCCTTATCATTACCATTCATCCTTTGTGGTGTGCTGTTTGGAAGTGTCATCCTTGGTGGGACCCACTTTCCATTCCCTCTCTTTATGGGCTGGTATCGAGCAGTGGTTTTAAAGAAATTTTTGTCTTTAGCCAAAGTAGTGATCATCCATAGGAAGATGTAGAAAAAGTGGCTATGATATCTAGGAAGATTTAGCCAAATCTGGCTATATACCACATATGAAATAAAAAACTTTAATCATTCTTCAGTATTTTTGGTGACACACTGAAAAAAACCATACGTACAAATCTGATGATTTTTAGTATTTTTTCTCTCACTTCTGGCGATTAAAAACTTCTGAAATTGCTTCATTTTTTAATCTTAGAATTTAAATTTCTCTTTTTGGCGAAATTTAGACACTAGAAAAGGCTGCTGCAGAGAGGGTAGTACATGAATTCTGGTTAATCCTGGGAGTCCCAGGGTTTCTTTTACTGGAGAATTTTCGCCAAATTTCCACCTGGAAAATATGATTTCCACTTATGCAAAGGATTTTTCATGGAAAAAGTGACCCAAATTCGCCAGATTTTGAAGGGAAAAAACCTCCAAATCGCTAGATTTTTATGATAAGTTCCAGTAGGTAGCCAAAAGGATAAAAGGAGTCTGTTGTTTTGCAACTTTTCATAACTAATATGAAGCCAAATTTGGCTAAATTATTCTCTGGATGATGGCCACTTTCACTTAAAAGAAACACTGCCCTACTACACCTGGGGCTTTGAGCCTTTACCTACTACAAAAGTTCTCTAGTGGCTCCAATGAATTTGGAAGCGTCATGTTTCCATCATCCCTGGTGGGACCCATCTCCCATTAAGATTTTAAAGATTTGCTTTTATAGGCTCTGCTTGGAAGCAAGGAGAGAGACTATGGAACTCTATTATGGTAACCTAGCTCTTCTCATTTGGTCCTCACATTTGAAGGAATGTTCACCAGGGCTGTATGTTGTTATTTACGTCCACAGTGAAACCATCAGCACCCACGAGCTCACCATCCACTGGAAGCCCGTTAAGACTGCGTTGTGGATGAACCTCAACTGCGGTTATATGTAGTTGGTTTATATTCTGGAAGAAGAAGCTCTCATATATAGGTGGGTAGATAGGTAAGAAAATAGGTAATTACTTGGTAAGTAATTGGTTTATACATAGGTAAGGGCTGTTTTTACTACCTACTTACTAACAACCCCCACAAGCAGGTTGTGAGTAAGAAGGTAGCAAAAAACAAGGCGTCACAAACACGCTGGCCCTGCCAATAAATAAGATGTTGCGCATCTACCTACTGTGTCCACACTCTGAACACCAAAAAAAACATCTGTTCCAATTCAAACAGTCTAAACACTTTCACCAAACAAACTGGTTCACCTAATGTGAAACCAGTTTTAATAAGGTAAAACTTCCAAAAGTTGGATCAAATGCGATAGACCCACAGGGACAGGGCCCAAAAAAGGACTAAGCTAACCACCATGATTAGCTAGGCAACTGGAACCCGACGGAAAACTGTTTCCTGACCACTTACACCATCCATCCTTCTCGGTGCAAGTGTGCTGGTTCACTCAAAGTAGGAACATGTTTCAGGAACAAACAACATGACGGAACACATACATTTTCTATTTGGTCCCATTATTTGGAGAAAATTTGATTCCTTCGAGTGTGTGTGAATTGCGAGTTCGTTCCATTTTTGAGGAGCTTCAGCAGTGAGCCGTTGTCTTCGTGTTTGTAATTGCAATAGAACATCGTCCTGGCCGTGGTAGTACTAGTAGTGGTGGTGGTGGCGATGGTGGTCGTGGTTTCCTTGATCAGCAGTGTGCAGAGATCGGGGGCGCAGATGGCGCAAAACTTGTAGTTTTTTTTCTATTTCTCCTGATGAATTGGGTGGGGCCTAGTAGTGCATGACTTGGAACCGACAAGAAAACCACAAAGGAATCGCCTTTTGGAAGGAAGAAGAAGCGATCCTCCTGCAAGAGGAAGAGGAAGAGGAAGAAGAAGAAGAAGAAGCAAAGAAGACGAGCTAGTGTTCATTCTCAGGACAATTATTCTGAGTGCTGTGGAAAATCATTTGGTAACAAGGAAAAACACGGGACCTTGCGAAAAAAGCAGAAAAAAACCCGAGTTTTCTTGCGTTTCGATGGACGCGAATTGGCGCTCAGCGGAGCGAGATCTTCATGTGCTCAGTTTGAGCTTTTTCTTCGTGTTCCTGGCTTACGGAGCTATACAGAATCTGGAAAGCAGTCTTCTTAAGGTAAAAGAAAAAAAGGAGTCTCTTAGTTCCTTGCCCCGCATGTCTCGTTGAGCATGATCAGAAAGAAGAAGATGAAAAAGAAGACAAAAAAAGAAAGACTCTGGTTGCATTCGGAAGAATTCGGAATTGTGTGTGTGTACCTACACTTTCTATTGTAACTCAGGAGGGACGCTTTTTTTTGTTGTTGTGCTGTTGCTGTCTGTACGCAGATTGATGGTCTGGGATCAACCTCACTCGCTGTGCTGTATCTTTCTCTAACAATTTCATCACTGGGAGCACCATTCGTGGTCATGCGGTTGGGCTCCAAGAATGCCATTTTGTTCGCACTCTCAGGATACTGGATTTTCATTGTCGCCAATCTCTTCCCATCTTGGTAAGCTACTATGAGTCTTCTTCTTCTTCTTCCCAAGCATTTTTCTTCTTCGTGCATTCCGACAACAACAACAGAGCAAGGGTTTTCAGGAAAAAAAGAGAAAAGAAACATTGAGTTTATTGTGATATCTTTTCTCACAGGAATTTTGGCATCATGAAGAAGAAGAACCATATAACAGGAACATTCAGTCGTTTCCCTTACTTTCCTTAAATCTTTTACTCTGAGGTTTGATTTCTAGTATGCTGCCATCTCCAATTCTTCTGAGCAGCGATGTTGTGCACTCTCTCAGCTATTGCATTTGAATTCTCTAATTAGGGTTTCTGAGTTTCATCTTGACAAAGCATGTTCTGTAGCTTACTCAGTTTGTTGACTTACGTTATGCCACAAGCAACAATGATGTTGTTGTTGTTGTTGTTACTTAGAATGATAAATACCTTTCTAGTGTACATACAATTTGCTGCCAAATTGATGCTGTAAAACAATAACATCACTGATGGAAATTTAAGTTGATGTGCTTATCCTCCTCATATCTGTGGTTTGCACTCCAACCACAGAGTGAGACATATAGATGATAGTTCCTTGTATCAATGATGATGATGAAGCTTGGAATAGTGTCAGTCTTAGAGGTTGTCAAACTTCCAATGAAACTCCCTCCTCAGAAACAACCCCGTGGCATTTGGTTGCTAGGTACACCATGATTCCTGCATCCATATATGAGGGTTTTACAGGTTCCATCCTTTGGGTTGCAGAGGTTGGACATCTCCCTTTATTGCAATGCAAACTGCTGATATTCCTTCTTTTAGGTTTTGGCTTGGTGTGTGTTGTCTTCAATTTCAGCATATATAATGAATGTCTATAAAAAGAGAGGGTGCAAACTTTTTGTTTCACGAGATTGTTATGAAATAGTAGAGGGAGGTTGTGAGAACAAGGTCCCTCTTGACTGTTTGAGCCAAAAAAGGATGAACTGGGGATAGTAAATTGATGACAAAACATGGTGTTGGAGGGCTTTCGCAGGGTACTTATTTGACTTTTGCAGCAAAGAGTCATGCTGCTGCGTGCAACATCACAGAAGCCACAGCTATTGGGAATTTCAATGGGCAATTCTGGAGTGTGTTTGCATCCAATCAGGTCCTATATGTACAAGGTTAAGTCAAAGATTCAAGTAACTTGATCATCAGTTCAATTTTGCATATCATTCTCTGAATCTTTGATTTTGGAGTTTCAGGTGATTGGCAATCTCATAACGCTGGCCTTGTTACAATTTGCAAAGGTGGGTGCCCAGTAAGAAGTCAAACCATTGCTCTACTCTTGAGTTATGAGGAGCTTATTTGGTGATTTTACATCCTCCCATCAGTGAGCCTCTGATCTGTCTCATGGTTAGGTCTTTACAGGCAAGAGCTTGGTTTGAGAGTATTTGAATTCTCAGGAAGGTTGCACATTGCTAAGTGTCCAGGTGACCTAGATAGAGCTGCATTGCTGATTATGTGATGGAAATCTCTTTGGGCCATTCATTGTTTTCTCACTCAAACAAAACTTGTGAAACAGAGCTCATCAGTGGATCCAAGCATGACCACTCCAGGGATAGTGCAACTCTTCATTGTGTTTCTGGGAAGTATGGCTGTGGGCAATGTGTTTGCTTGTCTTTTAAGACCACATGACCAAATATGCACATCTGAGCAACCCTTGCTACAAAGTGATTCAGTCAACTCTGTCATGTGCCACCGTTCCTTTGTGAAGAGTGGATTCTCACTCTTACTTGAAAAGAAGATGCTGCTGCTAATATTGATCTTTCTGTACATGGGGTTGCAGCGGGCCTTCATCTGGTATGTGTTGTTTATGTCTATCCCTTGGCTTGCATGCTTCTCTCACCCTGTAAATGCTCTATACTTCTATGCCTCAACACAGCCTCTAGACTTTTTGTTGTCTGTATGCATTATTTCACATTTCTTACCATGGACAAGCTTTGACAGGGGTGACTTCACCAGAGACATAATCACCCCAGCTTTTGGTGTATCCTGGGTTGGAGGTGTGATGGCCATGTATAGTGCTGCGGATGCCATTGTAAGCTAATACTTCTCTTAGTCATGCATGAGCTTCTTCAGTGACCTTCTAGAAAGTTTGACTCATTAGACTGTCCACTGCAACTGTGAGTTCTACACTTGTCTATGGATGTGTAATTTTATGTGTGGCACATATGGGACAGGGGTCATTGGTAGCAGGCAAATATTCAACAGGGCTGGTGTCAATTGCCATCATCACATTTGTGGGTGCGATTACACAAGCTGTTGTTTTGATAATATTCTTCATGAAGCAAGAGTAAGTTGAAGGCTCAATGGACATGCCTTTCTCATGTTCACCATCTGTAAACTAAGAATCAGGAACCTTGCTTCTTTGTCAACTACTCTGCAGCTATGGTTATACAAGGTGTTTATGTGGAGACATTTGAGGAGGATGCACTGTATGGTTGTTTGAACTTTCTCTGCATTCAATTCAGGTATACAACTGGTTGGACCGATTGTGCCTTGCTTGTGGGACTGTCGATTGCATGGGGTGTTGGTGATGCAACATTCCAGACACAGATTGGTGCTCTTCTTGGGATCCTCTATCCGCATGATACTGTGAGCACTCCATCCCTGTAGTTGGTTTACTGATTTGTCCAAGTTACAAACACCTATCTGCATGATAATTTTGTGATAATTTTGAATCATAAATTTCAAAGCTTATATGGTTTAGTCAAGATGAGGGTCAATTGCAAAAATACAACAGTTTTTATTTTGGGACATAATGGGGAACAGGAGGCTGCCTTTGCTCAGTTGAAGATTTGGGAGAGTGCTGGAACTTCAGCTGCTTTCTTTGTGAGCACACACATGGATCTAGCAGCCAAGCAATTTTCTTTGTTGAGCATCCTTGTTGTCTCCACGGCTGCACTTTTGGTGGTTGTGTTAAGACCTGAGAGGGCAAACTCATTGAAGGCTTGATTAGGTGATGGGTCTTTACAAGAGCAATTTCTTGGCAATTGGATTTCATCCTTGAAATAGGTTGTGTGAGATGAGAGGCCTTGACACAATGAAAATGCTTTTGGCATAGGGTTCAAGGGTCATGCTAGGAGCCTCTATTGTAGTGTAATTCTTGGAAGATTGATTTACCTCATGGATCAAACAGAAGTTCAAAATGCAAGAGGATAAAAAGGCAGGGGCTGACATAATGAAGTTCTGCTCAAATGGTTGCTGCAGCTTGTGGCAAAGCACCAGACCTTGTTCTTCTGATGCAAGTGTTTAAGCATTGTACATGATGTAACCTTATCAAAACACCATATCTAGGCTACATTTCTTTGTCTGTGAGCCATGAGCAGAAGATGAAAGGGATTCATGATGTGCTGAGTGTCTTGTTGTTGCACATGGTCTTGCAGGCTGTGTTATGAAAGGTTTGATTCTGGCTTTGAATTGTTGCAGCAATCTGTGCTCCTGCTTTGGTCATATGAGTACTTTGCAATTGGTGAAAGGAAAAATAGTCTTTCTTGCAAAAACCTCCAAAAGGTCCAAGCATCAGTTCTTGAAGAAAGGTAATTATCCCCACATTCTCCAATTGTTCTCCCCTTCTGCTGATAGGAGGGCATTTTCCCTGGACAGAGAATACAAGAGTCAGAGCAAAGAACTGTAGTGCCATCATCAGACCATCATCAGAGAAGATGGAGTCCAAGCGAAGGACTGTAGTTGCCATCAGAGCCCATATAGAAGCAAAAACAATTTGAGAAACAAGAAATGCAGCTACATGTTTACTCCCCTTGCGCATGAGTGATGAGCATCTGATCTCTCTTTGATGAGCCTGAAAACTCATTCAATCTGTTCACGAGAAGGATTTGAAACAAAAGTTTGTCAATGAAGTTGTAAAATGCTGCTGGCTGTCTTGAGGTCAAACAATCAATCATACTTCTTTTCTGTTTCCCTGTAGACTGCACTACTCTCAGAAGGATTTGAAACCAAACAACAACAACCACCACCACCACCTCATGATCACAAGACAAGAAACCCATAGGGACCTGAATGAGCCCTAATTATGAACTGGTGTTGGGATTTGCTCCATTGATATGCACAATCAAAGTTTGCAACAACAACAAGATTTCAAAAAACTTGGTTTATTTTGAAATTGGCAAGATTTCAAAAAGCTTGGTTTATTTTGAAATTGACAAGAATTCAAAAAGCTTGGTTTGTTTTGAAATTGTAGAGACTGAAAAAACAGATGAATCAAAAAGTTTGGAATTTGGCATTACGACGACGATGATCAATCATCATCATCACTTTCTTCTGTTTTTTTTTTTGTGTTGATGTGTTTTGTAGTTGAAGAGTTTTGCTTGCCTTGGCTTGCTTTGCTTGCTTGCGCGGAGAAGACGAGCGTGAACGAGGACTGCTTCAACCCGGGGTTTACAGCTAGACACCCGTGCACGGGTGCTTTGACCCGTTCTCCCGATCCTGGTAAATATGAGGCTCGTCAGCAGGTTTGGTTCACGAGCCTCATAGACGCATTTGAAAGAACGATCATTAGGGTGCATGATTGGTCGGGTTCTAGGTTCGGATCAGGTTCGGTGAAACCGGATGGGTGCCTGGGGGTTACCCTGGGACCAAGCGGGTGCGAGAGAGCGAGAGAGAGAGAGGGGGGCAGGCAGGGAGGGAGGGTTGTGTATGCGGGTGGACAGGGGGGAGAGAGAAAGAGAGGAGACTTGTGCGGGAGAGAGAGGGAGAAGAAGACAGGCTAAAGCAAGCAAGCAAGCAATACTTACACACAACAGCTTTATCGGTGTTGTTCTATACATCCAATATTCACAGGCGGTTACTGGCGCAAGGACAAGTAAGGAATGTGTAGGAGAGCTCGGGAATCGTGGGATGACGTCGTCGTCGGGTTAAGATCCAGGGAGTAACGGCGCAGTGGACAGGGGGACAGATATAGATATAGATAGTGGTGTTGACGAAGATAGAGAGAAGACGAGAGACAGAGACACAGAGACAGAGACAGAGAGGAAACGTAGTCAGGAGCAGCGAGCGGAATCGAGCCCGAGACAACGGAGTCAAATAGAAAGAAGCAAGCGTGGGGGAAAGGGGGCGGGGGTGGAGGGAAGAAAGCGAACCAGTTGTCAGTGCGACAATGCCAGCTCAAGGTTGTGCAGAGCCCGGCTCTCCAAATCCACCTGATGCTGACGGTATTTTCAAAAACAATGTTTTCTCGTGTGCATTCTTCTTTGACATGTCCGTTCTGTACACGTCAAAAATCATGGCTGGTTTTCTACGGAAAAGTTGTGGCCTTCAGCTCCAAATTGCGACGACATGTTAGCTTGATTTTGTCGTCGTTTCATTGGCGTGTAATTTGGATCTGCATCAGTTTCTCTACGTCACTGCGGACTTTTTGCTTCTAGAGAATTGTATGACCCAGCGAGATCCAAGACTAGTGACACCGTCCTCCACTAGGATGGATTCTCGCAAGTTCTCGATTGCTACCGTAATATGTTGCCCGTTGATCTCACACTGGCGCGAAATAGCAAGAAGTCTGAAGGCGACATAATATTACCGGGCAAGCAAAACCGCAAAATTTTGTTGCGCCGTCTGTGTGTGTGTGTCAGGGCAACTTCTTTTGTTTGCGGAGGATGTTTCGTCAGTATCAATTGATCCTCGGACGCTTAGTACGCTGCTATTTCACAAATAGTGGCCTTTATTGCTATTGTTTGTCTGCCTTTGTGTTTTTCCGACGAGGGGCTATCGTGAAATAGCTACTTAGAAGAAGAAGAAGAAGTCAGCACAATTGTATTGCTGAACGTGTCCATGTGTTGTTGTGTTACATGGGAGCAGGTACATCCGAATCACCTTCAAATGGCGAAGACAAAGAAGAGTATGAAGCTCCTCGTAACTCTTTTATACCTATCCGATTTGGACTTTGCAAGTCTTTTGAGTGTTGAACGTTATTGTTATAAGGTCGCTGTTTTCTTATGTTTTGCATCGGCTATTGAAGTGAAGATTCCACTGGGCTGCTTGCACACGAAGAGCTCTGTTCTCCACGACGTCCATATGCTTATTAAGTACAAATAGTGGCCGGGAGGAAGCAAAGTTCTGTTTTCATCAACATGCTCTTCATGAGGCATAAGTAAAAATAAGCACCTGCTGCAATATGTTCCCTATGAGCATAAGTGAACCACCTCTGAGGCAACCATAAATCTAAGGGAATCCAACCCTGGTGCCCCAACCAGTGAAGGTGGATACAGAGTCCAATTCAGAATTTCTTGATTTTACCCCCTGTACTTATTGACTGATACCTATTTTTTTCACACTGTGTGGCAACATGTTCTTGCTATCAGTTTGGTTAGAGAATGCAGATCACCTTTATGATTTCTTTGACATCAACATGATATTGGTAAATTTTGCACCATTCCTTCAACTTCTTTTAAGGAATTAGGGGACACTTCAATCACTTGAAGGAAGTATAACCCATTAATTGAATCTCAAGTGAAGCTGCATCAGGAGGGACATGCATGCAGTACTTGCCAAATCTAGAGCTGTGAAACCTGATGATCATCAGAAAGCGATTATTTGTATCCATGAGCAAAATGGTGTATCATGATGCAAAAGCATTTGGCAGTATGAGGAAACAGAGATTATGAGAGTTAATTCTTCTGACATGGCCATGGTGTGTACTGCCAATGGAGATGTCTACGTAGGTGGGACATAAGCCAGCATGGAGGCTGATGTGCAAAGCAATAGGCAATGCAATGTGTATTTTGAGTCTTGTAGGAATCAGGGGATCCAATAAGTGAGCATGCATGTATCCTCGACAAGCTTGGTTCCCGCTTGGCAATACTTGAAAATGTTGTTTGCTTCATGTCTCTTGATGCTGACCTGTGTGTATTCTTTTGGTGCAGGTACATCTCTGTCTATCTTCCAGACATACGGAAGGAGATGCAGTGTCCCATTTGTCTTGGTATGAGTACTGGATTTCTGTGCATTGTCTGAAACTACTCTTACCATGTGCTCTGTTAAAGCTTATATTGGTGGTGGAGTATCTCATTGACTGCTTGTTTTGTCTGAATTTGAGTAGGCATCATACGGAAGACACGGACAGTGATGGAATGCCTCCATCGATTTTGCAGAGCTTGTATTGACAAATCCATGCGGCTTGGGTAAGTCAGGATGCCCTACTCAAGTCACTGCTTTTGCATTTGAAATATGTTCCTTTTCGTTTTTGTCTAATTTGAGCATATTGTGGCTAAATATCAATCTAAGTTTTAGAGTGATCACATGGGACTTGGACAACTCATTGCAAATTTAAGTTCTTTAGTCAAAGAATTACTCATTGCTTTGACACAAGTTCTTATGTAGCTCCTAAAAGAGAGATGTTACTTGCTATTACATTCTTTGCTCTCTGACTGCCAACTGTTGAAGTGGACAACGAGCTTGGGAAGTTCCTGAGATGACTGTAGGTTTGGTTTATCACTGTAATGAATATGTAGGTTGGTGATTATTTTCTTTTTTGGCGATGCCAGTTTCTTGGCTTGAGGAATTAAGTACAGAAATCATTGAGTCAATATCTTGACCAGTTGTGCAATCTGTTTGGTTTAATATTGGTTGTGTCACAAACTATGCATCTTGATCTGAAAGTCGTCACTTAGTTGGTAATGGTGTGATGTATGTGGCGATTGCAGGAATAATGAATGTCCTGCTTGTCGAGCTCACTGTGCAAGCCGACGTTCCTTGAGAGATGATCCCAACTTTGATAATCTTGTTGCAGCCCTGTACCCAAATCTTGACCAGTATGAGGAGGAGGTATGTATATGTACTTATGTATTGGACAGTCTGAAACTGTTAGATAGGCTTAAGTCAAGGTTATTTTCCTGCAGGTGCTTTTGCACCACTTGTGGAAGAATCAACCCACAAGGTCTGTGGAGGTTCTCACTGTCACTGCAGAACATGCTAGAAGCTTTGTAATGAGAGCACACACAAGAATGATGACATCATGTAGATTCTGTGTTTGGAATTTCATGATACCATTGAGTATCATGTGTCAATGACTGTTGCAGACCAGATCTTCTCTGTGAACCTCACAGTGCAAGCATTAATTAATAAGCTCACAAGTCTCCTCTCTGCCTTGGAACAGGAAATGGCTGATTTTGGAGACCAGATTCATGTTAACAGACAGGCATGTATCTGGAGTTGTACTTGTGAAAACCTGCATGCTTAAGATTGATGTTCATGTGATTTTGCCTGAGTACAGTAACTCAAGATGAATTTGAAATTTCTCAGCATTTGATTTCAGCATGTGAGGAATACTGTAATTCACAAGTGTTGATGTAAGGCTTCCTGTCATCTGGATTTGTAAGAATATCTAGTCTATGTCCCAAGTTGCTGAAGTCAAAGTATTACTCTTAAAACAGATCCAAGAAAATATTGCTGGTACATTTAAGCGGCAGTCAGCAGCTATTGCAAGGCGTCGAACCACAGCTGCAGAAATTCTTAGGAAAGCTCATGGCAATTTCCAGATTGTACACTCCAGGCAAAGAAGAGGCCGTGCCCGAGGTCGAGGAAGGGGTGGAGGCCGGGGGTTTAGGTAAGTAGTTGTGTCCTATTAGTGTGGTTCATCCTGACATAAGTGGTTATAACCTACATGTGAGCTTTTTGAATTTCTACTTGACATTGTCACTCTTGCTCCTTTGGTTGTACTTGAAATTAGGCCACAAGAGGAGTATTGACTATGTTGAGTAATAACCATTTCTGTTATTTGCCTTGCACAGAGAAGACCTACATGTATGTATCTGAAATAGCACCTCATCTGCAGTCTATGACAGTGGTATAGGTCTAACAGAAAAAATTCTTGTGCAGTATGCTCAAACAGTCACTCCCTAGATTCAAAGTTGAGTAAAATTGCAGGTATGGCAGGAGCCGAAGTCGGTATGAAGAGGAGGATGATTCCTTTGGCAGTGGGAATGGCCAGAGTGCAACATCTGGAGATGAAACTCAGAGTGAACCAGAGCCAAAGAGGCGGTGTTTCAAGCGCCAGGTTTCAGGATACACCACTGGTGAAGAAAGTAGTGATGCTGAGCCACTTAGTGGTATGTACATAGTTTCCTTCCATGCTCAGGTTCCACAACATTGTGTCTTAGTACTCCATTTGAGTTGCTTGGGTACATATGCAAGGATGAATGTGCAATACATCAGATTGGACACAGCTGTTGAAAAAGGAGGAGGAAAGTGTTTATATACGTCCTCTAGCCTTGAGCTCAAGAGACTTTGTTGCCAGATGACATACAAGGTGGAGTCACATGCTCCATTTTCTGCTAGCAGCTTAATTGTGACATTAGCTGGTTTTTCAAAGCAAGTTGAACACATGGTGTTCTCTTGTGTTTGTTAACGAACTACAGTCTGGTTGTCCAGTGTCTCCACTTACTGTTATGACGACTGTATCACAACAGTTGCAAACACCAAAGCTTGGCAGCACTTATGGTGTGATCTTCTTTAGTCCAACCAGTGGACTTATAAATTGAGGATTGGCTGAATGTGGATAGTGTTGGGGTTCGTTAAATGATGGGGTATTGCAGCAGCCACGGCACATGAAACAGATGGGAGATCTGGCTCTCTCTTAGAACATGAAATACCCACAGAATCTACTGGGAGGGGGGCTGATGATGAGGATGCATCTCCAACCACCAATAGGGAGGCCTTGAAGACCTGGGCTAGAGCAGGAGCACGGAGTCACACACGCCATGGCAGCATTACTGGAGCTGTAGTAAGTAATGGCAAGAATCGCAGTTTGAGGCCCTCCTTGCTGGGCAAAGACATCATAGATGCACTGCTGGCTGCTGCTCGCACTGAGATTGAGGAAGAGGTGAGTGCCCCAAATTGATCTGAATGGACTGTTTTGCAAAGAATTGCATGTGATTGACAATCTCAACTCTGATGCTGAGGCTCCTGGATGTTGAATCACTGCTTGCAAAGTTCAAGTAGGATAAAAATAGGAGAATCATGCAAAATTGTACTTTGAAACACTTGTCCTCTCCAGATGAGTTGTCCTTCACTTGTGATAAGTTAGAATGAGATTGATTCTCTGCAGAGAGTTCTGTTTACCAGTGTTTCCTTTGTAAGGCTTGCAAGAGGAGAAGTTTGTTTCCTCTCTTCTCGTGTGCATAACAGATGAAAAGACAATCACTTTGTGTGAGTATTCCTTAATGGGATATGTCAAACCTGATTTATATCGTTGGTATAACAAGTGCTCAACCATCCAACTTTGAATTTCAACCTATTTCACAAGTTCTTCAATGTATTCCCATTGAACCTCACACTACTACAGGGGTTCTTTGGATAATGTTTTAAGTGTTTGATATATGTGTGCAGTTTGTTGTGCACTTGAGTCTGCAACCTTTGAATGATGGTTCAGATGATGAAGATACACTACCCAGCCTGCGAAAGCCAAACCTTAGCTGTCCACCCAACATGACAATTCAGCACCTTTGCAAGGTACTCTTTAGTTCCTTAGCCTCATTCCTGGTGGCATATTTTTGTTATTGCCATGTTTATCAGAGTGAAAGTCCCACACTTTCCTGAGCTAAATTGCACATTTAGGGGATGACTACAGTAGGTGTTGAATAGGAGCATATTTGTTACTAGAGATCTGCAGCTGGTGTCTTTCTTCGTTTAGTTAATAGATGCAAATTCTCAATGACTTTCTTCTTTTCTACTAGCAGACCTGCATACTTGGGCAATATATTCAGACATGTCTTGTTTTGTTTCATAGTATGGTTTGAGTGACTGGGTATTCTCCTCAAATGGGGTCCTTGTGCAGTTTCTTATGATGCAGTTAATCCCAAGACCAGAATTGGAGTTGGAGATTCTTGTAGAGAGCAAAAGTGAGCAGCTCACAGTCCCAAAGCCTCCTCAAAGATTGAGCAAGCTCTCAAAAGGGAAGGCATGGGTTTCAAGAGCAGAAAGTGGCAAGGAAGTTGTTCTATTATCTTCAGGGCACACACTTGCAACTGTTCTTAGTGATTTTTGGGACTACCGTGGAAACCTTGTAAGTTAACTGCTGACTGCTTCTCTACTCTCTCTCAGAAGGTGTTGTGTTATTTGTCAAGTATGATCTGAAAAATGAGCATTTATGTTTAAGTGCTTTTGTGAGCTTATTTCATGCTCTCTTTCCTTTCTGGAACAATAGATTCTCATGGGAGTATGTTATTGGCAAATGTTACAGGAATTGCTATATCGAAGAAAGAGTTAGAAGAAATGGCTTCAAATTGTCAGCCAGTCATTCAGCAATGAGGTAGACTGTAGGAGATGAACAGCAAGTTCACACGGACTTGCAGTCATGAAGTCATCCCCTAAACTATACTCGAAGTGGAATTAAAGTGCAGCACAACAGGACCATACTTTGATGCTTACATATCTTATCACAGAAAATTGCTTCATTACATACCATCTAGCTTGAAGGTGTTGGTTTGCATGATAGAGGTTTGCCAAATTGTGGTATGTGACCAAATTAGGATTTTGCACTACAAGTTTCTAGCATGTTAGAGATATGGGGATTTACAACCTCAGGCAGGGCAGGATGTTTGTTACATCAGTGTTAAACTGGCAGTATTTTGATTGCTATAATTCAATCTGCTTTCTAACTAAATTTCAATGCCAGTATCTTGGGCCTTGGACAGAGATCAGTGGCACAGCTTGAAGGTAATTGGCTTTTGATGTTTTGGCTTGGTCCCTGGATTGACTCTGCCATCAAATGCCACATGATGATCACCAAACAAACAACCTTTACTGCAGAATTCACTTGTGTACGTGTCCACCTCTTATCTGATGTGAATGTGAGCTCAAGCTGGTGTGACCAAGTGCCTCTTCCTAGACAACTCTCAGAGCTGGGCATTATATGGTTATGGTGCCAGCTTCCAGTTTCATCACGGTCAGTTGCCTATCCCAGTGCTTTGTCCTGGCACAGTAGGCTTAGCTTCATAGTTCATCTGGGATCTGGCATTTGTCTACCTCAGTTTAGTCACGACAGTTTCTGTCTTTCCACACATTATGCATTTTCACTATAGCTAATTTAGGCTTTCATTCAGCCTTTGGAACCTCACAAAATTCTGTGTCAGCTTGTCATACCTGTTTAGTACAATGATCATAATCATAGTCACACAATTATCGATAGCTATTGAAATTGTTTGTTGCAAGAAGTGGTTGATTATAATCTGTATTATGTTCCTTGGTAGCACAAGTTTTGGGGGTAGAGTTTTTGCTAGGGAATGTGGTTTTTATGAAGAGGAAATTTTGACAATTGAATGGTGGGATGTGTGAAGGTTTTGGTTTTAAAATGATGGCACATATCAATCCAACTAAGGTGGGTTTTCAAAAAACAATTCTTGAAAGTTTTTGGATCTAGGTAGAAATGAATTGTTTGGAACCAATTTTTGGGGCCTACCAAATTAAATTGTTTAGCATATTATTCACATCTAATTTGACAATGGTAACTGCATTTTTCGCTTTATTTTTTTTCAATTTTGTGACATAGCCATGCTGGTGATCATTCACAAGAGAAATTAGCCAAATTTGGCTACAGGTCAGAGAGGAAAGCAGAAAAAATTAATAATTCTCCTATATTTTGGTGACATGCTGGATCTAGTGTCTGATATGATGCTGGAAGATAAATTTTCCTCTCAATCTGGTGAATTTGGCATAACTTTTCACAAAAATCCTTTGTATCGGTTGCACAAAAATCAATGGTTACCAACAGTGTTCTTTACTTCTGTCCTTCAATCATTACAATGTCTTTTGCCTGTTTTTTGGTTTGCCTTGTTCTGTTGCACATCTCTCGACCAAAAAGAGTGGTAGATGTTGGACCTTGGTTGGTTAGTACTCAATAAAAGTCCTCAATAAAAGTTGGCTTGTGGTTGCTGCAAATTGGCAAACTATCCTTTGTGTGAACTTTTGTATTGAGCATTGTTGAAACGTTCCAACATTGCCCAAGTGATTTGATTGAGGTGGATTTCAGATGGAAAACAAATAGGCCAACCTATGACAAATGTGGAATCCACTTATTTCTTACTGATTATGATTCCAGGCCTTATCTCTTAATGGTTTCAAAAATTGTCTTTAGAGGCCTTTCAAATGACATCAAAATTGTAGACTCAATTTCATTTCATCTAGTGATAACCTAGGATGCTTTTTTCCTTCCCTTGAGAATAACCCCTTGTCATATTTACTAGTTTCACCATATTCTTCATATGGTTAGATTGATGTAACACAATCAACCACACAACATGAAGATTGATCACAAGCAATGCACCCTTAAAGAAACCTCCACCAGGTTCCAAGTCCAAAATCACTCCATGAGCTTTCTATTGTGATTGAAAACCAAAGTTGGACATTGCTTAACAGAATTGGATAAGTTTTGCAAAGCCATAACCCTTACTTGGATTGGATTTTTTAAAAAAAAGCTTTATACACTTTTACTTGGTTGATTATTTTTTTAATTTTGAATTTACCAGCTTATACAAAACCAGGTATTTCAAAGTGGCAACATGACCATTGGGTTTGTAAAATGGCTCAAGTGATAATTTATTGGAGATGACTTGTAATGGACTTTGGACACATTATTTGAGTCATTACCAATGTTGTCCGGTTCTTGATTTCAAAAGAAACCTTTGGTTTTGGTTATAAATTTTTTCTCTGTTTTTAGGAACCTCTAATCTGGTCTTCAAACTGGTTCTTTGGATTTCTAAACCTTTTGATTTCAGTCATTTTCACAAAAGAAAAAGAAAAAGAATCAGTCCAGTTTAAGACAAGATCTGATTCCATCTCCACTACACACAACTAATTTTTTTTGTTGGGTGTGATATTAGTTTGTGCAACTAGTGCACACAATACAAGAAGAACATTATGTGATATTAAATGTGCACAACCAATTGAATGTAATAACTTGCTTAAAATGTAAGGTCAAACTTATTTTTAGATAAAGAATTTGAACTTGTTTAAGTTGAGGTAGCACCTTTAATTCAAGTTCTAATTCAATTTTGAAAAGAGTTGGTTGCTTAGTTAGGTTCCAATGGTGATTTCAACAAAACTTGAAACCTTCAGTCCAAAAACACTAAAACCAAATACATAACCTAGATTTGAACTTATCAACACTAGTAGTTACCAATGTTGGCAAGTTCTTTGATTTTATGTAAGCTCAAGTCTAACTTAAAGTTTAAGTTCTAATGACTCTGAATTAAAAGTTTCACATTTTATTGAAATTGCCATTAAAATTGAACCAAGTGATTGGACATTTAGAAAAAAATCGAATTAGAATTAGGAGTGTTATCACTTTTTTTAAAGGGTTTGGTTCTCTACATACATATGTACAACTTTATAAACACCCAAACAAACCTAACCTTATTTTGTATGCAAGTAATTTAATTTAATTGGTTGCACATAATTAATGTTACATAACATTTATTTGGATTGTGTGGATTGGTTGAATAAATTAAGACTAAACCAAAAAAATTATGTTTAGTTATGTGTAATGAAAATAGAATTTGACCAGCTTTTAAATTGGACCAAATTTCAATTTTGTTACAAAATAACTAAAACTAAATTTTTTTGAAACCCCAAAAACCAATATCAAGATCAGACTAGGTCCATCAAAACCTTAAAAATTTCCATAATTGGGATTGAAGGTTCCTTCTATAATCAAGAACCAAACATGATTGGTTGTTACCATTGAGTGCAAGTAACTGTCCAATTGATACAGTTCCAAAACACATAAATGACATAAGACTTGGTTAAAAGGACCATTTTTTGGTGATTTCTTACCATGAAGTTTGCTTTACAAAAGGATATTTGTTGAAGATTTGGATTGTATTTGTTTGAGTTTTTTGACTCAAGGTAAGAATCATTGTTCATCATTGCTTTCTTCTGCCATTGAAATCAACTAACATATGTGTTTGTTGCCATCCTTGGATGTCATAGTTCTTTGTTCACAATAAAACCTTGGATAGCATATCAAGGTATAAACATGATAATAGGAGTGAAACCTACTTACTTGGATGACTATTTAATTTGAAACATTCTCAAAATATTTTTAAAAAATTTCATTTGAAGATTAAAAAATTCAAATCTGACCTAAGAAAATGTAATAATTTTAATGTAAATATATGTTTTTAGAATCTCCCTTAAAATATGTCATATTTAAAACATCTTCCAAAAACGAAGTGTCTTTATGATGTTTGTCATACTGTTTTCAAATCCTTTATTTTCATTAGATTCATTTAAAATCATATGTCATATTTTTATAATATATTTAAAACATTTTCATGAATGTTTTTAATCTAACTTACAACATTAGTACAATTTTGGACACTAAAACATGAAAATTAAACATTGGTAATAATTATTTTGGCTCTTGTTAATGTGATTGCACTCATATATATACAGTTTTCAATTTTTTTGTGAATTCATGTTCAATAATATTGAATCTAAATAATTTTTTTCTGAAACTTTATCTTCTATGATGGTTGAATATTGATTCATTACCAATTTAGGGTAATGTACATTTTCCCCCTTCACCACAATGAAGGTTTCAGCTAATAACAAAAACTTAATATGAAATTTATAAGGATTAAAGTTTCGTTATCCTATACTTGTTCCCTTATATACTGGAAATACTGGAACATATGTTAGTTAAAAAATTTAGACACAAAATATGTTTATTAAAAATATATCCATGTTTTTTAAAGTGTGGCATCAGGTTGGGTTTGCCAACCCATCTCTAAAATAGGCATATTCTCATTCAATAATACAATTACCTGTCCTTTTGGTTCACGGTTTCTCAGTTGTAACATTGTATTTCAGAATTTATGCAGAGGTTTCTTTTTAATGAATGGTGCTTAGTTTATAAACATGGGTATTTCATAATGTGCATGCCGGACTCAAAGCCAAGCATTGAGGAAAATTTAGTTAATGATGTAAAATGTATTGATGGCAAGATTGTTTAGAACTTTCATTGGCACTGAACTCATTCAAACATGGGTTTAGGAATTTCTGTCTGTAGCTAAAGTGACAATCATTCCTTGAAAGATGTTAAAACAGTGACAATCTCCAAGGAAGATTTAGCCAAATCTGGCTATAAATCAGAAATAATGTACAAATGCTTTAACCATCTTTCTATATGTTTGACTACACAATGAAAACCACATATATGAATCTGATAATTTTGAATCTTTTTCCCTGAGTTCTGGTGACTGAAACATCTGGAAATCACTTTTAAAAATACTTAAAATTTTAGTTTCACTTTCTGGTCATGTAACGCCAGTAAAAAAAAGGCTAGGTCACCACCGTGCGCCAGCATTGAAGGCAAGAACAACACTACCTAGGGTGTCTTGTGCTTCAATTTTGTCATTGTTGAGATTCTGGGCTTCACTCATCAAAGTGTGGTAAGTTATCCTTGACTTTGTGATTTTCTGATAAGAACAACAAAAAGTCATGGTTGTCCTGAGAAACAAGCCCAATTTTTTTAGCTTAAGTTACCTAGACTTTGTGTGCTGCTGCAGCTACGGACATGCAGTGACAAATACTCTACCAAACACCTGACCCAAACATGAGTTGCAGAGACTTAGCCCTATGGCTTCGAGGACTTCATGAAAAGTAGTTCTTCCTAGCATAAAAATGTCCTTCTAGAGTTATCCTTAAAATTGTCTCATTGTGCCTGCCTTTGCTCTCTTGTGCTGGGCTTTGAGCTATCCTTAAAGTCACCCATGTAGAGAACCAGCCTTCAAAACACAAAGAACATTGGACTCTCCCATTGAATTTCAAAGGGTGTTAAAGACGTGTTAGAAAAAGCTTTGCTACAACTTACACAATTTTGTTGCAAGGATTGACAAATAACCTGAAAAGTTAAAAATAAATACAAAATCTGATGCAATTCTTTTCAAGAGTAGGATGTAGGCTAGTGATAATATTTAGATCCTAATTCTTTGGTTCAAATTCATTAAGAACTGTAAAACCTACAATTTTTTTGTTTTGCATAAAATATCAGAACATGAACTCTGCAGTTCAAAACATGAACTGCACAAGGCACAAAATGACAAGCCTGTGAAATTCAATGTGGGGAGCATAGTGTCCTGCTCAAAACACAAGAGGAGAGATGCCAACCCTCCTGGCAACCCTCTTTCTCCACCATCATATACTGTTCCTTTCAGATATACAAATAATTTAGATCCAGGGCCCTTGAATAGCCTTCGCTAGTGCTTGTTCCCAAAGGATGTGATCTTATAATATAGTAGGTTAATCCATACTTTGTCTGCCAGACCTGAACTGCAGACAGTTCTAGGGCATTGAAAGCTATGACTTTACTTGAATATTTAGGTTCATTTTCAGATGTAAAGATTGAGAATGTGAAATTTTTATTTTTCATTTTGACAATCTGTTCTATGGCAATCAGTTTACCATACAGATGAGTAAATTGATATTGACTTTACATGAGATGAAAATATGGAAATTTGGCTTTCTAACGTTTTCAACTTGACTACTTTTTCTTGTTGTTGTTGTTGTTTCCTTTCCCCGAGGTTTGTTGAATTTAGTAGGAATAATCTCATGCTGAAATGAAATCTTTTAGATCAGCCACATTTTGCAGCACTCTGCATACTAGTCACTCAATAGACCGATCACCAAATCGCAATACTTGCTCTGGAATAATCTTCTACAATCTTGACTAAATGCGCCCCTAGTGTACTTACTCTACGTGCCAGCAGATTATGGTCATGCACTGAATGACAAGATGTTGCACTAGAAATTAGTTCACTTAGTCTTTGGCATGATTGTATGCAGAGTTTTTCTTAGCTACTTGGGGACGAAAACTGAAAAAGCCAGTGCAGCTTCTACAAAGGAGTTTTGTGGAAAAAAATGGCTCAAAGTTGTTAGATTTTGAGAGAAAATAATCTCAAATGATCAGATTTTGACAATATATGCTGCCAAAATCTAGCAGGATTCCTAATATTTTCTACTTTCCTCCCTGACCTGTAGCCAAATATGGCTGAGTCCTCTTGTGGATGATCACCAGTCCACCTACCTCACAAAGTTGAAAAAGAAAACCCTGATTGTATGAAAGCAAAAGGATATCCTAATAATAATTCTGGTGCTCTATAGTCTTTGAATTTGAAAATTTCTAGTTGCTTGCAAACATAGAAATATCCTAACATACTATAGAGTGGGCAGGGTTTGGCCAATTCCAACTCGTTGTGAGCCCATGGCTAACCCAAAGTGGGGAGGCCATGGGCAAGCATGCCACCAAACCTGACAGGGGAGGCCATGGGTGAACTAGGAGTTCAAATCAGCAAAACCTTGCTTGCTCTGTAAAACCCTGACCCAATTTTTGTAGTGTATTTAGAGGCAAAAGAACTCAGCAAGGATATTCCAAAATGGAAGAAATCTTCCATGGTGAAAGCTCATGCTCTCTGAAAATTAGGGCAACTTTTTATACTGGAGAAGGGTGAAGCCCTCATTCCTTCCTTGCTTTTCAGTGCCTGTTTCTCAGGCTACCACCCTTGTGCCTAGGCACCTCAAAACAAGGAAGGGCCTCTAGCCCTACCCTTCTCCCATACATACATAGTCATAACAGCTGTTAGGTCTACAAGCAGAATCAGCAAGGTCTGCTGATTATGTGTATGGAATTGGCACTGATGCTGAACAGCTGATTCAAGGCAAGAATTAGTCAATTAGAAGGGAGAATAAAACCTTAACACTGGTTAAAGCTTAGTCAATGCAACAAAAGTTCGAAGGATTTCAGAATATGCACTACCATAGGCATACATCTAGTTTTTTCTGGGGCCTTTAGGGAACCAGTTCAATGGCATTCAGCAGACTTCCTACTTTGGGAGTCGGGGTCTCATAGATTTAGAGTTTATGGGCTTTCCATATGTCTTGGCTTTGTCTCCATCAACTTGCCTTTAGACTGGAGTCCATGCTTATGACTGCTTTTGGAAAGAGCTTTGAGACAGAAAATTAAACTTTGTTGACTCATTAAAAGCCTTGGTCCAACTGAGGTCACCTACAGTCTTGGAATTTGGGTTTCAAGTCTTTTGGGGGGAGGGGGTAGGGGCCATTACCTATGATATAGAATATTCTAGAAAACCTTAGGTGCCTGACCCATGGTGATAAAAATACTTCTATTACCATGAGTCAAGTAGAGCAAGGGCTTGAAAACTTTATTCCTTGTAACCAATCATCCTTGTAACAAATAAAGGGAAAAAAAAAAAACTAATAAAAACCAATGGTCGGAACCATCACATGGAAAACAAAAGGGAAGGCCAAAGAAATGCCAAAAGACGTGTAGCCCGTAGGACCCAAAGAAGGGAAAGAGCTAGTCCCTCTCGTGGTAGGAAGCTATCTCACTCAACGCCTTTCTAAGGTCTAATGTCACCCACATGCAGATTGTGAGGACTAATAGTAATATGAGGTCTAGAACAAACATCTTCCACCAATGCAATCTTCATCTTTATAGCAAAGGTTAAAGTACATTGAAAAGCAATAATTTAACATGCCACTTGAAAAACTAAATGAAAAAAAACCAGGATTAATGACCTCCTGATCATCTATTGTGGAAAAGACAAACACACTCCCTAATGAAATGGTCTATATCACATTTGAGTGCACAATGCACCTCCATGGCAAATAAAGTGGTGCCCTTCATAAAACCTTCTATACTTGCGGATTTTAACAATGGCATTAAGTTTCACAATTACACTTGCTGGTCAATTAATGACATTCATAACCATCATCTCATGTGCTGGGTTAATAATCATTACATTGACAATAAAAACTTGGCCATCACAAGTCATGTATAAATTAGCTTGTAATTAAATTTTTAACATAAAAGCGTACCATCGTTCTTTCCATATAACGTGCCCACTTTTTCAAATGAAGGCATACATTATGTTTTTGATGGTGTCATGTGTGGCTAGCCATTGACCTCCTTGTAACTAATGGCAATTGCCCCATGGTATAAAATATTTAAAAAAAATTTAGATCATTAATTGATGGTAATTAAGATCAAAAGTTGAATAATTTAGGGGTTTCAAAATATTCCTTATGACCAATGGTCCTCATAACTAGTGGCAATTGCCTTAAAAATAGAACATTCTTCATGAGTAATGGTAATTCCTAAGGGTGGTTCAGCTATTTCATAATTCATTACTTAAACTTCAAGGAGGTTGGCCTTAAGGGTTCAAGTTTTTTAAGGTGTACCAAAATCTTGTCACAACATCACCCTTTTTAAATATTTTTTACCTAGTTTTTATTACCATGTAAATACACATTTATGGATGATTATGATATAATCTAAAATTGTAATGGTTTAAAATATAGTCCTTCTAAAATTTTTGACAACTTTTGATTCATTATTTTTTATGGGGATCAAATATAAGGTAAAAAAGGATTATGGAGAGGACTAGGCCCTTTTCATCCTATGTGGTACACCTTAAATGTCACAACCCTAGTCCTAGGTTCTCGACCAAGGCAAGGGCTTGTAAAGGTGCGGGCCAAGAGTGAGCCTGAGAGACACATTTCATGCTCCTGGGAGTGCAAAAAAGTGTGAGAGAATGAACCCCCACACTCCCAAATGAACTTCCACTTTGGGAGTTTGAGTCCCAACGGATCCCTAAATTTTTAGAAGGCAATTGCAAGGGCCAAAACTCATTGGATTGAGAAGTTCCTTATATCATTGGAAAACTCTTGAAAAATAGATGTTTAAAATGGGCTCGCATGACTTATTTGGACACTTAAAACACAAGTTATGGCCAAAAGAGTGGTCAGAAGTCAAATTGTCAATTTGACTCCCGACCACTAAAAGTCAGGAATCGCCCCAATTTCCTTGTGTGTAGGTGGTGTGCCACATACGGTTGGAAAGCTTTCAATGAGGGATACAATTTTGCTTTAGACTTCACCTCAATTGGAGGTCTGCACACAAAATTATGGGGCCCCAAAGTGGTAGGAGTCCCAATTTAGGGAATTTCAGGACTCCCATTTGGAAGTCATGGGACAAAATGACATTTGGGTGCTGGTCCTATGGCCAAGCACAAAGTATACTATAAGGGGGAAGGTGGTGGCTTCCCTCAATGTCCGGGCCGTGGTGAGTCTTGTGAGTCCGTGTTTGCTCGTAACTTATTCATGCACCAAGAGTGCTCCAACTATGCACTAACCAATTCGTTGTTTGGTTTGAGCAGGTCCGTGTGAATAATTAATATGCTTGTCAATCTTCCTAGTCCCGTTCCGGAGCTTTAGACAACCTTTTACCCCCAAAGTGCCGCGAGCTAAGGAGCATGCCCCAATTCTTTCTTCTTCTGTTATCTTCACCTTTAGACTCACAGTTGAGTCCATCAAGGAGCTTAGGGGTGCGTCATTAAAATATTTTCACCCTTCAACCTTAAATTAAAATTAAAGTGAATAAACAAGGGGGGCAAAGGAATGGAATGGGTATGACTTTTTAAATTGTTTGTTCAAATTTGTAATTTTGTGTGTTATAAAAAATCATTAAAATACCTAGTTGAAATTGTTAGTTTTGTGTGTTAAAGAAGGTCATAAAATATTTAGGTGAAATTGTTGGACATCTTAGTTGCACACATCGGTAATAAAGTGGTAATCAATTTATTTTAAAGTTATTTTTGGTTTACGATTTTTTGGATTTTGGTGGTTGCAATTTAATTCAAATTTGATTATGGTTGCAATTGTTTTAAAGGTGGTTTCATTCATTTAAAACCTATTTTTGGTTTTTAATAGTTTAGATGTGGTAGTTGGTTTATTTATATTTGTTTTGGTTTAAGGTTTTTTGGATTGTCATGGTTTCAATTTATTTCAATTTGATCATGATTACATTTGTTTTAGTGGTGGTTTCAATTCATTTCAATCTTCATTTTGGTTTCTTAGGGTTTAAGATGTGGTAACTGGTTTATTTCATACCTAATTGTGGTTTAGGGTTTTTTGGATCTTGGTTGCGTTTGTAGGCTAATTTGATTTGTCTTTTGAACTATATTGAATATTAAAAATATGTTGTATTTTTCCTTTGCTAAATAATATTGACTTTCTTGTGCAATTTGCACAACAATGAAATGTTTTCATATATGATTTAATGGCTACAATAAAGATCAGATGTTGGGGACAATTTTACTCCTTTATACAATGTATGAAGTTCATGAGTTTGGAATTATGAATTTTGGGCATCTAAAAGGTTGTTAGATTATAGCCATGATCACATTCACATGCAGTGCATGGCAAACTTGAATAATTTGAATGAGCAACTTGCTTTCATTGTGAATGGTGAGAAGTAATTTTGGGCCATGCACAACAACCAAGTTTTGATTTACGATTCATCTTTTGAACTTATAATTTCATAAATGTAATCAAAATGTTGCAATAAGTTTCCTAAATTATTTATAGTTTGATTTAAATGTATTGAATGTTTTCTATGTTGAGTTTTAAGGCTTCATATTGATGGGCAAGTCTTTTTTGTTTACCTATGTTAATCCATAGGTGCAACTATTTAGTTGATTAAGGAGTTGGATATTTGTTTCTCTTAGTGTGCCTTGCTTGATGCCATGGGCATTGTATATGCACAATATTGGTTATAGCTTGACTGTGAGGGCAAGCTTGCCAAAGACTTGGAAATATTGAAAGCTTGGTATTGTGAACCAAATATGTTGAGGTGTGATGAGTCAAGATTTGTAGTTCCACCTTTGCTTGATTGTTGGCAACTTGATATTCAATAAGGCATGTTCAAGTTGTGTATGAAAAACAATTCTAACCTTGCCATGGAACCACTATTTAATTTCAATCCTTTGACTCACATTTCAAGGACAATTTGTGCATCTCATATTTAGACCCATTTCTTCACTAAACCTTAAGCTTGCAGAGATGGCCATAGTTCATGTTCTACGAACTGTAGATGATGAAGGTTGTTTCTCATCTCTAGCATTTCTAAATAGCAAGCTTTGAACAACTTTAGAACCTTACTTACTTGTGGTTGGCATGTATAGTTAGAAGTTTTTAACATTAGAATTTTTTTCATATGTTGCCACTAATTTGATGCTTGGATTGGAGTAGTAGACTACTATGATGTCCTTGTGTAACTAAATTTTGTGCAAACATATTGTGTAGAGTAGCCCAATTGCTGGCTTTATGATTGGAGGTTATGAGCTTACAATTCGACAGACTATTTTATTAACTTTGATGTTGTTTACAACTTCTTTGTTTCAATTATCTTTGTAAGCCTAATGAAATTGTTGCATTTGAAAATATGTCCTTTGCTATGGATTTGTGCATTTTTATTGAATGAGATATTTAAGTAAAATGTTTTACATGATAGCTAGCTTGCTTCTCACTCACATGGTCATGGAGTTAGGATAAACACCTTTTCAAACTATATAGGAATCTTAAATCTACTTAAAATATTTGGTTATTAATAAATGTCTTTATTTCCCTCTAATCTTCACTACACTTGATTTGCAACACACTAAATTTTGCCACTTTCCTGCACTCTTGAGCAAAGGATAACCAGCTTCTTTAACAAACATTTTAAAACTATCATCACTTGGAGGTCAGGAGTGACTCTTGTAAAGAATGTGGGCACTTCCTCAAAAGAAACAAAACAGAGCTATTTGATATTGAACAAAAATGCATGACAATTTCTCCCACTTCAAACTTTTGGGAGCTTGATCCTGGGAAGGTGTGGGAGAGGGTGTGTTGGGTCTGAGGACCCATTACCCACCAAAAAAAAAAAAAAAAAAAAAAAAAAATAATAAACTAAAACTATTATAAATATTAAAATCTTTTTTTTTTTTTTTTTCTTTTTTATTTTCTAAAA
>Ga0116231_10003173_pt1 | contig 34377 bp, 28 predicted proteins | sample S1TSphgellanicum_2_FD_89695 | JGI IMG/M metagenome (GOLD analysis project Ga0116231, IMG submission 89695) | Host-associated microbial communities from peat moss isolated from Minnesota, USA - S1T2_Fd - Sphagnum magellanicum MG | ecosystem: Host-associated > Plants > Peat moss > Unclassified...
TCGAATCGGTGAAATTGAACCATCATTAATTGAGCAAATTCGTAAATTATCTGTTGAGCAAGTTGAAGAATTGGCAGTTGCATTACTAAATTTCTCCACTGTGGCTAATTTGGAAGAATGGCTGAAAACTAGACCAAAGCCAGTAGAACAAGAGTAAAAGCGATCGCTTAATGCTGGGGAGCGGTTGTTATTGGCGATGGCGAAACACCTGCATAATTGCGATATCGCTCCTTTTGCTTTATATCAAGGCTCCATCAATGCGGAATGTAGCTATTTGGGAATAAGCATCTCAGATGATGATTGATAATAAGGAATTGAGCAGTACCATGATAATACTTACCGCTATGTTTAATCCAATCCCAAACCAAGGAATGAGAAATAATAGCATCAAAACAAAGAGACTAAATTGACTCCCTTCTAAACGTTGCAATTTGGGAAAAATCTCACTATAAACATAAAATCCATCTAAGGGGGGAAGAGGTAGGAGATTAAATAAGCATAATTTAAAGTTGATACTTGCGGCTAAGACAAAGAAACTTTGACTAATCAACCCAAACAGATGATTAATATCAACCAGTTTCACTATTACCAAACATAAAAAACCGAGGATAAAGTTACTTATTGGACCAGCCGCAGCGACCATAATATCACTCCACCCAGGATGACGAAACTTAGATGGATTGATCGGCATTTTTCCCCATGTTATTCCCACCACACATAAAAAGATGATTGACCGCCAGCCCATATGCACTACAGGATTCAAAGTGATATGTCCGGTTCGGCGGGGAGTATCATCTCCTTGGCTAATCGCTACATATCCATGTGCTAGTTCATGTAAACATATAGATATGATTAGAATAGCGACAACTCTGATAAACAGAATTGGCTGATAGATTAACGTTTCAATGAATAACATAGATGAAGGTTCTATTGCCAGATTGTACTTAACCACATTGTAACATATGCTTCATTTAAAATTCTCCACATCCTAGTTACCAGCCTTGCATTTCTACTAGTTCCATACATAATTGATTGATTTGTTCTAAGTCTGACCTGTCAGGTAAACTGGATTGTTGGTCAACAATCTCCATTTGAGCGACTAAATCCTCAGCCATTTGCATTACTTCTGCATAAGTATAGCGATTTGACAGGATGGCTTTTAAATCATCTACATCGCCAGCTATCCTCCGGTCTACGATTAATTCTCCTCTCTGTAATATTTCTAGACCACAGCGTAGCAATCTAATACAGTGCATTCCATGTTTTAAATCGAATCCCGACTTTTTTTCCATTTCCGCTCTAGCTGGATTTCGATTTTCTTGCCAAGATAGATAGGCTTTCCACTCTCTTAAGGCTATTTGATAGCTTTGACTTTTTTGCAACAGTCGAATAAAGTCCTTACGGCTATGAGTTAAATTTTGTGTATATTCTAGAGCGCGATCGCTTAAAGTATATTGTTTCAGCAAACCTTTAAAATCAATATCTGCTGTTAATAGCTTATATAACTGTTCGGCTTCCGCGAGAAATTCAATTTTCCCCTTAATCAAAATATAGAGATATTCTAGAAAAGCGTTTAACTCATCTTTACTCAGGACTACTTCCTCTTCTATCCCAAAATCAGCAGGTACAGGTTTTTTGGTTGGTGGATTTAACAACCATTTACGATGAGTTTCCATTTTTTTGATTTGAGCAAAAGCATATCCAGAGTACGTATGTTTAACTTTCTTACTCAGAAATAGTTGTCGGTGGTTGATTAAATGCAGTCCTACAGGAGTGAGGATAGGGTAATGTCCTAGCCATAGCAGTTCTAAAACATTGGGATTTCCACTTGCTAATAAATGGAGGATTTTCCTGAGTTCATAAATTACGGTATCTTGGTTTCCATCCAAAAACGGAAATATTCCCGCTTCATCCCAACCCGAATCTTTTTGCTCTATCTCATCGAATCCTAGATAGTAGCGCTTAGACGCAATGAATACTCCCCGATAATCATAGTCTGAGTCAGGACGATTTAAACCATAAGCATGACTACCAGCTAACCCAAGCAGAATAGTCCTTTGTTCAACTTCTATCCTGTTCATTTCTAACTCTGTATATAATCCTTAATAGTAGGATAAAAAATAAAAAATCTGAGCAACAATTTTGGTTGAATTGCCCAGATTACCTTCATTCTGTCTGTGTCTAGGTTAATTACACGCAGGAAAACCTTCATTCCGGTAATCAAGGTCAATTTTTTTGAGTAAATTTAGTCCAAACTTAATCGCCATAATATCTTGACTTAAGTACCGTGGTTAAAATATAATTTTGGATTGTCTGTCGAATTCCTGCTCGGATCAGGTGGACATACTACAAAAGCTGGCGCGGGCGAATGCTCACATCTCCATAAACTAATAGAGATCACAGTCAGCTACCTGTACGGCAAACTAGCATAAAAATTTCATGACTTACGCAATTATCGAAACTGGTGGGAAACAAATAAAAGTCGAAGCAGGCCGATTTTACGATATCGAGCTGTTAACCGCCCAACCAGAGGAAAAAGTTACCATAGAATCTGTTTTGCTTTTACAGCACGATGGTGAAGTTACTATTGGACAACCATTAGTCGCAGGTGCTTCTGTAGAGGGGACAGTATTGAGACACCTCAGGGGTCGTAAAGTCCTGGTGTACAAAATGAAGCCCAAGAAGAAAACCCGCAAAAAACGGGGTCATCGCCAGGAAATTACTAGATTGATGATTAACTCTATTCATCTTAACGGTGAGATTTTAGCGACGGAAGAACAGGTAGTTAATGATGCTGATAGTAACTCTATCGGGGAAGAATCTCTTCCCCAAACGCCTGTTGTTGAAGAAAGTACCGCTGAATAATTAGCTGAATACTTAAAAGAAGTCCACAAGAGGAAATTATGGCTCATAAAAAAGGAACAGGTAGTACCAGGAACGGTCGCGATTCTAATGCTCAACGTCTTGGTGTAAAGCGTTTTGGTAGTGAAGTTGTCCGCGCTGGAAATATTCTTGTACGTCAACGTGGGACTAAATTTCACCCTGGGAACAATGTTGGTATAGGGAGCGACGACACTCTATTCGCTTTGGTTGATGGTGTGGTTACTTTTGAAAGAAAGGGCAAAACTCGTAAGAAGGTTAGTGTCTATCCAGTTGTTGCATCAGTTGTTACACCAGTTGAGGCTTCAGCAAGTTAGTTACTTTTTCTGTGCCTCAAACAAATTTAAAGTTCGTAATTGCGTTATTACTAAGTACAACGCGATTGCGAACTTTAATACTAGCAACCACCAAGATGATGTAAAAATTTTAGTTAAATATGTTCTTAAAGATTTGTAAACTAAGAAGAGTTGATTATCTGGATGTCAAACTTATTTAGGACTATTTAGGACTGAGCATGAACAAAATTTTTATAGTTGAGAGATTCTGCTTGATTGGTCACATTATTTCTATGGTATTTGGACTAGCTGGAATGTTGCTGATCATGCCCAACGCCGATATTATTCTGAATTTATCTGCAATCGGACAAACCATTATGCAGTTCGGCTTGGTCGGTGGTGGAGCAGTTTATATGATTTTTGGAGCAATTGCTGTTTTCTTATATGCCTATAGACTAATCGGTCTGGTGCGGGCGTTAGGCTTTTTGCTACCTTCTTTACTGATTTCCTTATCCAGTGAATTGCTGGGAACTAGCACAGGATTTCCTTTCGGTCACTACAGCTATTTGAGTGGATTGGGTTATAAAATTGCTGGTTTAGTCCCGTTTACAATTCCTCTGTCTTGGTTTTATTTGGGATTTGTTTCTTATCTCATCGCTCGTGTGGGTTTAGAGGTAGACCAGAAACCTAGCTGGTTACGTCATACGGGAGCGATCGCTTTAGGTGCTTTACTACTTACTTCTTGGGACTTTGTGCTTGACCCCGCTATGAGTCAAACATCTTTTCCCTTTTGGTATTGGCATCAACCAGGTGCTTTTTTTGGTATGCCTTATCAAAATTTTGTCGGCTGGATGGGTACAGGAGCATTATTCATGACTGTAGCCGCATTTTTGTGGAGCAATAGTCCGCTGAAGTTAGACCAATTTTCACTCAATCCTGCTTTGTTAGTGTATCTGAGTAATTTCGCCTTCGCTGCAGTCATGAGCTTGTCTGCTGGGTTTCCTATTCCGCTGTTATTGGGTTTGATCGTGGGTGTAACCCCAGCTATATATCTTTGGTTCAGGGGTTCCCGGACAAAGACATCTTTTACTAGTCAGCCAGAACCTCAGGTGAAGAGTGTTGAAGTTGCTTTTAAGTAAGCCTAATTTTTGCTCAGATTCTCAAGAGCAGGAAAGATTTTGCTAATTGACCAAATTCAGCCCGTATTTGCGGGCTAAAAGACAATAATATACACCTTAATTTACCAAGTATTTTGCTGAGAGAAAGTGCTATTTTCCTTTTATTGCTCCTGATCCAAGTACCAGCAACAGCAATTTTGCTTTCGCGTTTGTTGAAGGGTCGCGATCGCCTACCTCCGTTGGTACCAAAACAACCAACACCAGAGCTTTTGGGTAGTGTCAGTGTAGTTGTTCCGACTTTAAACGAAGCCTTGCGGATCAGTCCATTGTTATCAGGTCTCAGCCGACAGAGCTATGAGGTAAGGGAAATCATTGTCGTTGACAGTAAATCCACAGATGGAACGCCAGATTTAGTTAAATCCGCCGCCAAAAATGACCCTCGGTTTCGCCTGATCACCGATGACCCATTACCATCTGGTTGGGTAGGACGACCGTGGGCGTTACATAACGGTTTTTTGGTCAGCGACAAGTCAAGCCGTTGGTTTTTGGGTATGGATGCTGATGTTCAGCCTCATCCTCAGTTAGTAGCCAGTTTAATCATCACAGCCGAGCAAGAAGGTTATGATTTAGTTTCCCTTTCACCTCAATTTATTCTCAAGTATCCAGGGGAATGTTGGTTACAACCTGCTTTGTTGATGACATTACTTTATCGCTCTGACCCAGCTGGAAGTTATACAGAGCAACCAGAAAGGGTAATGGCTAATGGACAATGTTTTTTATGTCGCCGTTCTGTTTTAGCAGCAGTGGATGGCTATGTTAGCGCCCGGTCTTCATTTTGTGATGATGTGACTTTAGCACGCAATGTCGCTAAACTTGGTTTTAAAGTCGGTTTTCTGGATGGGAGAAAACTGCTCCAAGTCCGCATGTATGAAGGAGCTTGGGAAACTTGGAAAGAGTGGGGACGCAGTTTGGATTTGAAAGATGCTTCCACAACGGCTCAAGTATGGGGAGACCTCTGGCTATTATTCTCAGTTCAGGGATTACCTTTGCTGATTCTACTGGGTTACTGCTTTCTCGACTTACCTGACTCGCTATTCATTGTTCTCTTGTGGAGATTGAATCTATTTTTATTCGTGATTCGCTGCGCCTTATTATTGGCGATCGCTCCCACCTATGACCGCCAAAATGTCACCGCTGGTTGGCTGTTCTGGTTTTCTCCTTTAGCCGACCCCTTAGCAGTATTCCGCATTTTTCTTTCAGCGCTCCGCACTCCTAAAGAATGGCGGGGGAGAAAGTACAGTTAAAGAATCAGCATTACAGCAGTTTTCAGTTGGATGAGGTACAAAGCAAAACTCTGACTCCTGACTCCTGACTCCTGCTTCATGGTTTTTTCGGATTCCCTTCCTCACCTAGTTCATTCTCTACTTGATCCCCCCGTTCCAACTCCCAAAGAATCTGATTACCTTCACGACGCACCCGTGAAACTATCCAATTCCGCCAACGCCATTGGTCGCCTCGACTAGTCACAGCACTAGCATGGATGTCCATTAAATCAGCCAGTTCGGAACTGCTAATTAAGTAACCTTTTGCAGCAATTTCATCAGCAATACGCAAAGTTTCCACCAAGTGACGCAGTTGAGCGACTCTCATTTCTGCTGGCGTTTCTTCTATTATAGGCGCAGATGATGTACTAAATTGTTCCATAGTGGTTGTGGGAATAGCAGTAGTATCTGGTAAATTTATCGCATCTATTGTAGAGTTTATTGCAGAATCAGATACTTTTGCTACCTTTATCTCACTTGTTAACGATAATTTAGCTGGGGAATTTTCTGGGTCGAATTGTTGTAGAGATGGAGCTTTACCACTAGCAAAAGAACGGGCGATCGCATCGCAGCGTTCATTACCGATGTTACCAGAATGTCCGCGTACATGTTGCCATTGCACTATGCGACTATTGAGTTGATCTAAGGTTTCTAACAGGTCTTGGTTGAGTACTGGATTACCATCTGCTTTTTTCCAACCTTTCTTCTTCCAGCTTTTCACCCATTTGGTCACGCAGTTAATCAGGTATTCACTATCGGTATAAAGGGTAATGGGTTCACTTTGTCCCCATGTTTTGAGAAATTGTAATCCAGCGATCGCTGCTTGCATTTCCATCTTATTGTTAGTAGTATGACGAGAACCGTCACCCATTTCATGGACTGAGCCATCATTAAAGTAGACCACAACTCCCCAGCCACCAGGACCGGGATTCCCAGTACAAGCACCATCTGTGTATATGCTTTGAATTATCCGTTGGGTAGACATGATATAGACTATGTAGGTAATTTACTTATAGGAGTTGATAAACCATCAATACTAACTAAGTTTTTCTTTTGTTGGTATTCTCGAACCCCTTGTTTACCTTTTTTACTGGCCCAATTTACCAAGGTCTGGCGCTGACCTTGATATTCATAGAGAGGAACACCAAAACCGCAAGATGTTTGTATCCGGTCTATATCAGCCACAATGATTTGTCTAGTACCAGCAAGAGGAGGAAATTGACCATAGAGAGAACCCCAATCAGGAGAAGTGGATAAAACTGTATAACCCTGACCATAAAGACGGAGAATACAAGCAGGTTCCTGAAAGGCGCAAAACATAAATGTAATTCTCTGGTTTTCTAACAGATGTGCAGAAGTTTCGTTACCACTACCTGTGACATCTAAATAACCCACACGATGAGGAGAAATAATCCGAAAGCTTTCTAATCCTTTGGGAGAAAGATTAACCCGCCCTGTCGGACTCAGGGGCGCAGTACCAACAAAAAATAAGTGTTGGGCTGCAATAAAGTTTTGTAGTTCCTCAGTAATGCAGTCAAAGAGCTTTGACATAGATACTTAGCTGATTAATATAACTTGACTTAGTAGTTTAATTGTATTTTAAGATAAAAGCTTACAAACTCTATCTACACCCCATCTAATTGAACGGTGAAAGAGCCGACAGGGCCAACTCACAGATCCACAGATACTCACTGAAGTAATTACGACAAGAGTTTGCCAACTTAGTTTGGGTGGATTATTTGGAGTAGTTTTATCTAACTGATTTGATGAATTAAATAGTTGACTGACTATATTTACCCCTTCCATGATCGCCCCAACTAGATAAGCTGTTAAGGCAATACTTAGCCAATAGTTACTATGTTCTGCAAATTGAATTTTTAACAAATGTGTAATTATAAGTAATCCTGGATAGTGGGTATTAGTGATTACTTTGTTCAAAATTCAATCGTCCTTCAGCCGTATCCCTGATTAGGGGTAGCCTCGATTCGATGTAAGTATTGAGTCCACGATCCTGCTGTGCATCAAGACATTGCTTGGCTGCTAATTGCTGAAGTAGCAATTGTATCAAGGCTGCATCATCAAACTGCAACAAAGTGTTGACATGGGTAGATTCAATTATAGCCCAGAGTTGCTGCATTAGTTTAGCGTTTATCATGAGATATATTTTTTTAATATTTTCTTTATATTCTCACACTTTCGCGGCTTTTGATTTGGTTCCTACCGTAACTGTGATAAAACGATACAACTATTGACTAAAATCGTGGCTTGAGAGATTAACCGTATATACGTTTTACAACAAATCTTTTTTATTTAGACAGTCTAAGCTATCTATTCCCAAATTTCAACGCTTTTCAACGCTTAATTCAAAAAAACATCATTCTTTAGAAGTATTGCCAAACCCCACCCATCCTCGTTATATTACTCTTAGATAATGGGAGTGTGACTAAAAATAATTATGAATAGTCGCACTTCTATTATCTAGGATGCCGCAGAATAATTCAATCTTCATCCTCCCTGCGATATATTTATTTATTCTCCTTTAAGCCAAAATAAAGAAAATTTAAGTTAAAAACATCATTCTTTAGAAGTATTGCCAAACCCCACCCATCCTCGTTATATTACTCTTAGATAATGGGAGTGTGACTAAAAATAATTATGAATAGGCACACTTCTATTATCTAGGATGCCGCAGAATAATTCAATCTTCATCCTCCCTGCGATATATTTATTTGCGTCAATAGTAAATATCTTGTAAAGATACATTAAATCAGCAATAGACTAATTACCAAACAGAGATTTAATTTTGTATATTGAGCGAAACTTGTTTTTTTTGAGATTTGAAGTTACAAAATTATTAGGATATGCCAGTTTTAAATTTTCCTTCTCCTTCGGAAACACAGATACGTACTCGTATTCTCCAAGCAGCACAAAAGTTATTTGCTGCTCACGGATTTGAAGGTACTACTACTCGTGATTTAGCACAAGCAGCAGGTATCGCAGAGGGAACTATGTTTCGCTACTTTCCCAATAAAAAGGCAATTTTAATTGAGGTGGCGACTAATGGTTGGGTAGATATCCTCACAGATTTACTCACAGAATTGAGTGAAATGGGTAGTTACAAGGCTGTAGAACAAGTTATGCGTCGGCGGATGTGGAATCTCCAGAAAAATGCTCAACTGATGCGGATTTGTTTTATGGAAGTCCAATTTCATCCAGATTTACGCGATCGCATCCAAGCAGAAGTGATCGACAAAATGATGGATGTGGCGGAAGCGTTCTTTCAAACAGCAATGGATAAAGGGATCTATCGGCAGATGGATGCTAAATTAGTCGCCAAAGTCTTTTTAGGAATGTTTGCGATCGCCGGTTTTGCCGACCATACGATTATGAACCCGAATGCAACTCAAGGGGAAATGCAACAGATGGCAGAAGGGTTAGCCGATATTTTTTTGCATGGGGTATTAAATCATTAAACCAGAGAAGAATAATCTACCCAGAATTTGTTGTCCGGTAACTAAATCGATAAAATAAGTCTTTGTCCTCTTGGTGTGTTACTTTCCATGACCATAAATTCAACCGTACCATTTTCCTCCAAAGAAATTACTGCTGCGGGTCTTAAACCTGAAGAGTATACAGAAATTGTCCGTCGGTTAGGGCGTCACCCCAATAAAGCTGAACTGGGCATGTTTGGCGTAATGTGGTCAGAACATTGTTGCTACAAAAACTCGCGTACTCTACTCAAACAGTTTCCCACAACAGGCGATCGCATTCTCGTTGGTCCTGGCGAAAACGCTGGCGTTGTAGATGTAGGTAACGGACTCAAACTAGCATTTAAAATAGAATCCCACAACCACCCCTCAGCTGTTGAACCATTCCAGGGAGCAGCTACTGGAGTAGGCGGTATTCTCCGAGATATATTTACAATGGGTGCGCGTCCTATTGCTTTACTCAATTCTTTACGCTTCGGTTCTTTAGAAGATGCTAAAACTCGCAGGTTATTTACTGGAGTAGTCGCTGGAATTAGTCATTATGGTAATTCTGTGGGCGTACCAACCGTAGGCGGTGAAATTTACTTTGACTCAGCTTATGCTGGTAATCCTTTAGTCAATGTTATGGCATTGGGATTAATGGAAACTCCAGAAATTGTCAAATCTGGGGCGTCTGGATTGGGTAATCCGGTTTTATATGTTGGTTCCACAACTGGACGCGATGGTATGGGTGGAGCTAGTTTCGCTAGCGCAGAATTAAGTCACAGTTCTTTAGATAACCGTCCCGCTGTCCAAGTTGGAGACCCTTTTTTAGAAAAATCTTTAATTGAAGCTTGCTTAGAAGCATTTAAAACTGGTGCAGTAGTAGCGGCTCAAGATATGGGGGCTGCGGGTATTACTTGTTCTACCTCCGAAATGGCAGCAAAAGGCGGTGTGGGGATTGAATTTGATTTGGACAAGATTCCCGCCAGGGAATACGGTATGCTTCCCTATGAATACCTGCTTTCTGAATCTCAAGAAAGAATGCTCTTTGTGGCGCAGATGGGACGAGAAGAAGAATTAATCGAAATTTTCCACCGTTGGGGACTACATGCTGTTGTTGCTGGGACTGTGATCGCAGACCCAGTCGTGAGGATTCTGTTTCAAAATTCTGTAGCAGCAGAAATTCCTACTGATGCTCTAGTTGAGGATACACCCTTATATCAGCGTCAAGTATTAGCTGCACCTCCAGAATATGTCCAAAAAGCTTGGGAATGGTCAGTTGATACTTTACCTCCATGCAATGCTACGGGGATAAAAGTCGCGGGCAAATATCTAACTTGGAATCAGATCTTGCTCACCTTGCTAGATACACCCACTATTGCTTCTAAAAGATGGGTATATCGCCAATACGATCATCAAGTTCAAAATAATACTATACTACTTCCCGGTGGTGCTGACGCCGCAGTTATCCGTCTTCGCCCATTAAATCCTCTACCTTCCCCACTTGTTGACCTTGGTGCAGTTGCTGCTACGGTAGACTGCAATCCTCGTTATGTTTATCTTGATCCCTATGAAGGAGCTAAAGCGGTAGTAGCTGAATCCGCACGCAACCTTAGCTGTGTTGGGGCTGAACCTATAGCTGTAACTGACAATCTCAATTTTGGTAGTCCTGAAAAAGCTACAGGTTATTGGCAATTAGCAGCGGCGATTTCCGGTTTGAGTGAAGCTTGTCGGGAATTCGCAACTCCAGTAACTGGAGGAAATGTCTCTTTATATAATGAAACTGTTGATGCTCAAGGGAATCCTCAAGCTATTTATCCTACTCCAGTTGTGGGGATGATCGGGCTAATTCCTGACTTAACCAAAATCTGTGGTCAAGGTTGGCAAACCATAGGAGATTTAATTTATTTATTAGGTCCAAATCTAATTCAAGCTGAATTAGGCGCATCCGAGTATTTAGCTACTATTCATCATACTGTTGCTGGTAAACCGCCTAGAGTAGATTTTGTTTTGGAGCGTTCTGTGCAAAAAGCTTGTCGTCAGGGTATTCGTGCTGGTTGGGTGGTCTCTGCTCATGACTGTGCTGAAGGTGGTTTAGCGATCGCGATCGCTGAATGTTGTCTAGCGGGAAACCTCGGAGCTTCGATTGACTTGGGTTTGTTAAACAAAGATTTGTCACGCTGGGATGAAGTACTTTTTGGTGAGAGTGGAGCAAGAATTTTAGTTAGTGTGAGATCGGCATCACAGGAAACTTGGGAATCATATTTAAAAGCAAATTTGGGGTCAAATTGGCAAAGATTCGGTAAAGTTGCTAGTAACCAAGCAGGATTAAGGGTGACAACCGCTGATGATCTAGCTCTAATTAGAGTTAGTATCTCAGAAATGAGTGATGCTTATTTCCAAGCAATTACCAGGCGTCTTGCTACTTAATTTATACTAAGTAGGTAGCCACAAAATAACTTCTTCCCTGTTCCCCGTTCCCTGTTCCCTGTTCCCTTTCTACCAAGAAAAAATTTACACCCTAAACTCATATTTGATTAAATTACGGTACTGTTTTAATAGATGGTTAAAAATTTATTAAGAATCCTGAAACTATCACTTCCACAACAATTGAGTGCCGTCAAAGACACCCCACCAGGAGCAAAAGCAACATGATTCCCGACTGTCCTGTGACTAAATTAGCAACAGATGTATTGGCAGATATAGATATATTAGATGAAACGTCTTTCCAACTTGACAAGCCAGAGGAAGCTTGTGGTGTCTTTGGCATATATGCGCCAGGATTAGATGTTGCCAAAATGACATATTTTGGATTATATGCGCTCCAGCACCGGGGTCAAGAATCAGCTGGGATTACTACATTTGAGGGTAATCAAATCCACCAGCACAAAGATATGGGATTAGTATCCCAAGTTTTCAACGAATCTATTTTAGATAAATTACCTGGTCATATCGCCGTTGGTCATACCCGCTATTCCACAACTGGTTCTAGTCGCAAAGTCAATGCTCAACCAGCTGTTGTGGAAACTCGCTTGGGACATATAGCTTTAGCACATAATGGCAATTTAGTTAATACAATACAGCTGCGGGAAGAATTACTGAATAATAATTGCAACTTACTGACTACAACTGATTCAGAAATGATTGCTTTGGCGATCGCCGAAGAAATTAATTCGGGAACAGATTTCTTAGAAGGTTCTATCCGCGCCTTTCACAGATGTCAAGGAGCATTCAGTTTAGTCATTGGTACATGTAATGGAATTATGGGCGTGCGGGACCCCAATGCTATTCGCCCCTTAGTCATTGGGACTCTAGGACATAACCCAATGCATTACGTGCTGGCTTCGGAAACTTGCGCTTTAGACATTATTGGGGCTGAATATCTGCGCGATGTAGAACCAGGGGAATTGGTCTGGATTACGGCTGAAGGTTTGGCTTCCTTTCATTGGAATCAACAACCTCAGAAGAAATTATGTATTTTTGAAATGATCTACTTCGCCCGTCCTGATAGCATCATGCATAATGAGAGTTTATATAGCTATAGAATGCGCTTAGGACGCCGACTAGCCCAAGAGTCGCCAGTATATGCAGATATAGTTTTTGGGGTTCCTGATTCTGGGATACCTGCTGCAATTGGCTTTTCCCAAGCTTCTGGAATAGACTACGTAGAAGGATTAATTAAAAATCGTTATGTGGGACGTACTTTTATTCAACCAACTCAAGTCATGCGCGATTCTGGAATTCGGATGAAACTGAATCCGCTCAAAGATGTATTGGTAGGTAAACGAGTCATTATTGTTGATGATTCTATCGTTCGCGGTACTACTAGCCGAAAACTTGTCAAAGCATTGCGAGATGTCGGTGTGAAAGAAGTTCATATGCGGATCTCGTCTCCCCCAGTTACACATCCATGCTTCTATGGAATTGATACCGATACACAAGATCAACTGATAGCTGCTACTAAGTCGGTAGAAGAAATTACTCAACAATTAGGAGTAGACAGCCTCGCTTACCTCAGTTGGGCAGGAATGCTAGAAGCTACAAGGGAAGATACTAATGACTTCTGTACTGCCTGTTTTAATGGGAAATATCCTGTAGCCATTCCTGAACAAGTAAAGCGTTCTAAACTGATGTTAGAAAAAGCGATCGTTTAGGATAGGAGTCAGGAGTAAAGGCATAGCTCTACTCCTGATAAGATATAAAATAATACTTACCCTATAGTCCTTCTACTCCTATGGAAGTTTGAACAAATGTGGAAACGAATTGCGTTAATCTTAATATTAGCGTTTAGCTTCAGCTTGATGAGTTCTGGTTATTCAGATGCATCTACACTCAAAAGATTTGTCGATACAGCTGACGGTTATGAATTTTCCTATCCTACAGGTTGGTTACAGGTTAAGGTAAATAGTGGACCTGATGTGGTATTTCACGATTTAATTGAAATTTCAGAAAATGTTTCTGTGGTAATTAGTCCTGTTGCTGAAGGAAGAACTTTGGCAAAAATGGGAACACCAACAGAAGTCGGATATAGATTAGGAAAAGTTGCACTTGCTCCTCCAAATTCTGGACGTTCAGCCGAATTAATCAATGCAGTACAGAAAGAATACAAAGGTAAAATATATTATATTCTAGAGTATCTGGTAAAACTCCCTAACCAAGAACAAAGACATAATATTGCCAGTGTTGCTATTAGCCGGGGTAAATTGTTTACTTTTAATGCTTCAGTTCCTGAAAGACGTTGGACAAGAATCAATCGCATGATTGATGAATCTATTAGCTCTTTTCAAGTATATTAACCCGGTGCATTCTCAATTAGAGGTGGAGTCTGATTTAGACTCCCCCTTAATCGGTAGAGTAATGATAAATTTAGTTCCCTTCCCAAATGTGGATAAACAATTGATCTGTCCATTATGTTTATCCACAATAATTTGATAGCTAATAGCTAATCCCAATCCAGTTCCTTTGCCTACAGGCTTAGTCGTAAAGGATGGCTCAAAAATTTTAGATTGTACCTCTGGGGTCATCCCAAGAGCATTATCTGCAATACAAATTGTCACAGCTTGTTTCTGATGATCAACTAATGCCGTAATCTCAATTATATAAGCAATAAAATCAGTTATTCCCTGCTCTAAGCGATTTTTCTCCAGGTCATCAAAGGCGTCAATTGCATTAGCAATAATATTCATAAATACCTGGTTCAGTTGACCAGGATAGCAAACGATAGGAGGTAAATCATCGTATTGTGTGATCACCTCGATTTTAGGACGGTTTCCTTGGTCTTTCAGGCGATGTTTTAACAGCATCAATGTACTATTAATACCTTCTGTAATCTTAAACTCTATCTTAGAGGCAATATCCGTTCTCGCAAAAGTTCGCAGAGAAGAACTGATATCTATCAGACGATTAATTCCCTGCTCCATTGACCCCAAAATTTTTGGGAGGTCTTCACTTAGATAGTCTAAGTCAATTTCTTCCAAGAGTTCCTCAATCTCCGGGTCGAAATCAGGTAATTTTTGCTGTTGGAGATTCACTAAACGTAGGAGATCCTGCATATATTCTGCAATATAAGCGCAATTTCCACTAATGAAACCTATAGGGTTATTAATCTCATGGCCTATACCCGCAACAAGTTGCCCCAGAGTAGACATTTTCTCACTCTGAATTAATTGTATTTGAGTTTTTTGTAACTGTTGTAGAGATTGGCTTAATTCTATAGTCCGTTCTTCGACTCTTTGTTCTAGGGTATGGGTGAGATGGGAGATTTTTAAGTGTAACTTTAATCGAGCAATGACTTCTTCTTGTTGGAAGGGTTTGGTAATATAATCAACTGCACCAATTTCCAGCCCTTTTACCTTGTCTATGGAATCGGATAAAGCAGTCATAAAAATGACCGGGATACTTTGGGTAGTGGAATTGGCTTTCAGCCTCCGACATGTTTCAAATCCATCAATACCTCCTGGCATCATCACATCCAAGACGATCAAGTCAGGAGCAGCATATTCTACTTGTTCGATCGCAGATTCTCCATCGATAGCTATAAGTGCTTTCCAACCATGTCCTTGAATTGCCTCTGATAGTACCTTGAGATTATTGGGATTATCGTCTACCAAAAGGATACGCATTGTTTGGGAGAAAAGATCGCTGCTCATGGACTAAACTCCTTTGTGAGGCAATTTTTCAAATAATTGCGGATTTTTGTGATTTGAAAACTAGTTGCGAGTTTCTTCAACTCAGCTACAAAAATGGTTAGTTCAGGATTTACAATTAGCTCCTCTAACGTATCTTCTATGTCTGATATATCACCCATCATTGCCAAATGATAGAGTTTTTGCAAAATATCCTGAGATGGTAAAGTTAATTTATGATCAATTGCTTGCTGATTTTGATCAGATAACCCCTGGTGTTTAGATTGGCTATAGATCCAGTCAACTTTTAGCAATGCTTGGAGTGCATTCAGCAGTTGATCAATTTCCATCGGTTTAGGGATAAATGCTGTTGCGCCAGCTTTTAGAGAACGTTGGCGGTTTTCGTCAAATACGTTAGCGCTGGAGACAATAATAGGAATAGCACTGGTTTCAGGGTATTTTTGCAGATTGATCATTAACTCATAACCATCCATATGAGGCATGACTAAATCGAGAAGAATTAGTTCTGGGCAATGTTCAGTTGCCAATTTTAACCCCTGTATACCATCTGTTGCTTCCAGTGTGCGACAACCAATATCTTGCAGTAGACTGGTCATCATGGTTCGATGGTTATCATCATCATCAACTATGAGAACTTGAGGTAATTTACCCCGAATGCCAATAATTTTCTCCTGTCTTAAAGAACCTTTGTGATGATTGATTTCTCTAGCGACCGGGGAAGTCAAGTCCAACCAAAAAACACTACCTTCACCCAAATGACTCTGTACCTGAATTTCGCTACCCATCAATGTTGCAATTCTTTGACTAATAGCTAACCCCAAGCCAGTTCCTTCAGCGCGCTGTCTGGATGTACCAACTTGTTCAAAGGGTAAAAAGATTTTTTCCAGTTGTTCTGAGGACATACCAACACCCGTATCTTCAATTTGAAAGCGAATTGTACAAGTTAGTGATGGGTTTGGATTCTGGTTTGTGATCTCAACCTCATCTATTTTCGATGGCTCATATTTAACTAAACTAGCTCTAAAAGTGACGCTACCTGTGTCTGTAAACTTAATCGCATTACCTAACAAATTGATTAATACTTGTCGCAGTCGTTTTTCATCTATTTTAATAGTGGATGGTAAGCGATCGCTAATCAAAACATGAAAGCTAATCCCTTTTTGTTCGGAACGGATACCACAAATTTGGGTGACACTATATAAAAAACTATGCAAATCTACAACATCTTCGACCAATAACAATTTTCCAGCTTCAATTTTTGAAAGGTCAAGAATGTCATTAATTAACATCAACAGATGGGAACCACATTGATGGATAATGCTGACTTTTTCCTGAATTTTCTCGTTTAAGCTAGGTGATTTTGCTAAAAGTTGGGCAAAACCCAGAATACCATTGAGTGGTGTCCGTAATTCGTGGCTCATATTAGCCAGAAACTCACTTTTTGCTAAATTAGCAGCATCAGCAGCTTCCTTGGCATGAACTAATTCTTGGGTGCGCTCTGCGACCTTTACCTCTAGGGTTTTAGCATAATCAAATAGTAGACCATTTGTGATTTCTAGTTGTTGATTCGCTGCTTCTAACTTCTGTTGTTTATAGGTATTTGTCGTCGCAATCACGCTGCCAATGAATGCTGCTAAAGCGGGTATGACGGGAATGAGTAGACCATGTAGAAAAATACCATAACTACTCACAATAAAAGTTCCACTAATAACTATGGTCGCCCAAAGAATTTTACCTCCGAGAATTTGTTGTTTAGTACTTAGACTCCCTAACCACCAGCTACCAATGGAACCGATACCTGACCATAAAAGAACCCAGAATGATAGATAAATTTGATTAACACCATATATACACATGTTGCCTGTTTTGGCTCCTCGCACCATTTGGAGAGCGATATTAGCATGAATAACCACCCCAGGAGTTGGTTTTTGGGTAGAGTTCAAAGAAGAGGTAAAGGCTGTATTAAAAACATCATTAGTACTGCTAGCCGTTGAGCCTATAAAAACCATCCGCTCGCGCATCAGGTCGGCAGGAATTTTTCCTGTCAGAACATCCCGCATGGCAACTGTGCGAAACGCAGTTTCTGCCCCATGCCAGTTAATCAAAATTTGATAGCCGCCTAGATCGGATTCTGGATAGCCCGCTTCCTGATTTTCTAGTGGTAAGTATATTTGACCACCTAAACGAAATTTCTTCTGTTTTGGATCAACAGTTTCTAAGGTGATCTTTTCCGATTCTAGGTATTTTAGTGCTACTACAGTAGCCAGTCCCGCTTTGATTTTCCCATTTTCTTTATTATCAGATGAAGTCAGTAGTGCCCGACGTACATACTGATCGCTATCCAATACCAAGTCAGCTAATCCCACTTGGTCCTTTTTTTTCAGTTCCAGTGGAGGATTGACGCGCTCACCAGTAATTTTCTCAACCCCAACTAAATTGGGAGTTGTGCGGAATATTTGGACAAGTTGCTCATGTCCCGTACCTTCCGGTAAATCACGATACAGATCCAGACCAATAGCACGGGGTTTTTGCGCTCGGACTATGGCTAATAATTTTGCTAGGGACGAATCTGGAATAGGCCATTTACCAACTGATTGGATATCACGTTCGTCAATGGTGACAATAACAATCTCTGGGGCGATGGTCACCTCAGATGATTTTATGCGTATCATTTGATCACGAAATTTCCACTCAGGTAAATTAAACAGCCCCAGCGATTGTGCAACAATAACTGTTAAAGCCACGCTGGGGGTAATAATCAGGATGCTGCGAGTGCGTTGGATAAAATCTATGAATCTGAGCCACACAGTCAATATGGTGAGTTTATCTTTGATCAACAATTAAATCGAGGTAAAATGCTTAGTTGTTATATGCGACTAAGGGAGATTTTACAATTGTATTCAAGTTAACTGATGAAAGTAGTTCCTCCCATTGTTTGCTCAAATCGGCATCTTGGGGTTTGCTAGCATGTAGAGTGCCTAATTTGGACACACAGTCATACCAAACACCATCCTTACCTAAAGCTATAATCAGCTTCAAGGGATCTCTTTGCTGCATTGCCTTTGCCAAATCAGTACTCGGCTGAATTCGTTTAATCCAACCATCTACATAAGGAGTGCTGGGACTGAGGTTTCCATTCACTTTGACGGCGAGAAACCAGTGGTAGTTTTTCCCCATAGCTAAGGGTGGTGCCTCTACTGGTAATTGAATTGGTATGACACCAGCTTTAAGAGCCACGTTGATTGCCATCGAATAATACGTGTTTCCCGCATCATCTTTGATACTAAATATAGCTTCTTTAGCATTAGAGATAGGAACGTACACCATGATTGTGGGACGTTCCGACACTGTCGTCCCATAGAAGCTTTGTGGCAAAAGGGCAATTAAAGCTGCTGGACCAATTTGTCCAGCTACGGGATTCACATAGTAAGTACCAGTGCGAGCCGCCCCTCCCGATGCCTGTTGGGGGGAACTGTTACTTTGGCTTGGTGTAAATAGGTTACCCCTAGCAGCGCCTCCTGTTGCTTGTTGGGGGGAACTGTTATCTTGGCTCGGTGTAAATAGGTTACCCCTAGCAGCGCCTCCTGTTGCTTGTTGGGGGGAACTGTTATCTTGGCTCGGTGTAAATAGATTACCCCGAGAAGCTCCCCCTGTTGCTTGACTAGGAGAACTGTTATCTTGGCTCGGTGTAAATAGGTTACCACCTCGGGAAGCTCCTCCCGTTGCTTGACTAGGAGCATCATTCTTGTCTGGTGGGGTAAATGTTACAGCGTAAACACTACCACATCCGCTGCTAGCAATCAGAGCAATAACGCTCAATGTACTAGCTAAATATCGAAGTTTCATTATGTTTCACCCTTTGTCCATTAAACACTGATTAATTTCTAATCGGAGATTGACTATACTTCGATTAGTATTGTTTTTCTCAGACATTGAACCATATATATTATACAATAATTCCGGTTAAACCTCTATAAAATATACACTTTCAATCTTGGTTTTCTTGTCAGTGGAATAAGTTGGTTAAATCCAACTTCCTACCAAAACAAAGCTAGACCAAAAAAACGGATCGTGGAAATCAGTTTGGCGAATTAAGTAAATTTGCGCTTGTCGTAGGGCTTCAGCTTTATTGACTTGAGATTTACCTAATTGCTCATAAAAACGAGTCATTAATATCTGTGCGGCTTTATCTTTGACAGGCCAGAGAGTGGCAATAGTTGAACGGGCACCAGACTTGACTGCTAAACCAGCTAGTCCCAGAACAGCCCGATCATCTCCTATTGCAGTATCGCAGGCACTTAGTACCAATAATTCAATTATTTTTGACGAGTCACCATTACGATTTTTCAGCAGCTCAGACAACTCCTTCACATTAATTCGACCATCCCATGTAAGTAAGAAGGTATCTTCAATCCGGGAGCTAAACTGTCCATGAGTTGCCAAGTGAACAACATTACTATGACTGAAATTCATCCGGTCTGCAAGGGATTTACTAGTAAATTTACTATTGAGTAATACCGTTGAAGATACATTGTGTGAGATTTGCTTTACTTCTGATTCCACCTCAGGTAAAGCAGCAAAACCAGCACGGGATTCACTAATGCCACCAACAATAGCATTAATTTTACTTTGCTGCAGCGATTGAGCAGCCATAAGCTCTAATCCTGGTGACAGAGCAACTGCATATTTTTCAATTAGAAATTGCTGACCATCATATAGAGCTGCCATGGGTATATTCCGTAGATTTCCATCTAAGACAAACACTAATGTCTTGGTATCTTTCAAAATGCCATCTTTTTCTGCAGGACGAATCAACCAATCATAAATTTCTGTAGTAAATTGTTTCCTCTGCTGAGAATCCGAAACTGGGTTGAGGGAAACGAGCAAATTATCCACCGTGTGCTGAATTTCAGCTTCAGATTTTAGCGTTACATAGTAATGTAGTGGTTGCCCAGTTTTAGAAAAAATCACTGCTAGGCGATCAGGCAAAATAATGGGATAAATAACCGTTGCATTCGGATCGAACTGGTTAATTTGCTGAGACCTATCTAAACAAGATTCGCGGAAAAAGTTATCTAGTTCTGCAATTTGTAGTGACTCGATTAATTCACGAGCTTGGATGAGTTCAGTTTGTCCAGGGTGATTATCTAGGAGTAGTCCGACAAATTCCCGATAGACAGGTTCCACACTTTCTCGAAATGAAAATTGTACATCTGGGTTGACGGCGACCAGATCGGAACGTAGTGCTTTTAATGATTTAATAGCCTCGGTATAGGCTGAAATAGCTGCGGGACGATCGCCTTGCTGTTTATACAATTGTCCCATTTGCCATGCTGATTGAGCAATAATGTCATCAGCTTGAATTTCACGAGCAAGATTCAAGGACTTCTGGGTTAATTCCTTAGCTGTAGATAATTCTTTTTTGTGACTGTAGATGCGTCCCCATTGATACAGCGCGTAAGCTTCCGCCGGTACATCTTGATTTTTTTGGGCAGACTTGGCTGTAACTGCCATTAGTTCTTCTAAATCCTGGCTGGATAAAACTTGATCGGGATTTTCCAATCGATTCAAGGTGGCAACAAAATTAATTGTTGCATAAAGAGAGTTATGGTTAGGTGGTAGGTCTAACAACTTTTGGCGTAATTCATCGGCTTCGGGAATTGCATAATCTAATTTGTTATACTCTACTAAAAGATTAAATCTATCCAATCGAGATTGTAAATCTTCATTCGGATTTGTAGCTGCTGTTGTCGCATCTTCAAAGTAATTTAATGCTACTTCCGGGTTTTGAGATTCAGCAGCGATTTTTCCTAGGCTAGAAAGAATTGAACTTAACTGGGATTTAGCGCCAATTTTGGTTGCTGTCGCTAAACTTTGTGCCAGAATTTCCCTGCTTCTATCATCATTAATTGCGTGCAAAGCTAAACCCAGCGATCGCAACCCAATAACTTTCACCTCACTATCTGGCATTTCTGCTAGTTTTTGCGTTAGGTCTTCCAACTGTTGTTTGGAGCGACGGTAAAATCCTAAACTTTGTAAAGCTTGTGCTTCGTTAATTTGACTACCTAAGCTGCCAATTTTATCTCCAGCTTGGGTATAATATTTTTCAGCTTTTTGCCAAGTGGCGATCGCAGTTTCAGCTTGTCCAGTACGTAATTGTAAATTCGCCTGATTATTCAGTATTTGTGCCCAGATAATTGCATCAGCAAAGGGTTGTGCTGTTTGCAAAATCTGCAAGCTTTGGGCAATAGATTCTCTAGCAGGTTCCCACTGATTCAATTCTTCTTGCGCTAATGACAAGTAACTCAAACTGAGGGCTTCATTGGGGCGATCGCCCTGGTTATGATACTCTTGGACTGCTTTTTGCCAAACGGTAATAGCTGCGGCAAAATTTCCTAAATGGTAGAGTTGGCGTCCTTGCTCTAGTGAGTTTGTCGCCATAGGCGATGTTATGGATAGGACGGATGCTTTTACAGGTGTAAGGGTGATTGCTAAACATAAACTTAAAATAGTTAAGCTGATTAGCCAATAATTTTTTCTGATGGGGAAAGTCATAAATAATTACTCCTGAACGTTAAATTATGTTGATAACACTGTATGTAATTCAAGTTCTCAGAAAATCACTGTTTGGAAACCACAGCACAGTCTAAAAAGCGGGGTATATTGGGTAATCCAGAGGAAATTAGCTCAATTTGTCCTAAATTGTTGCGTTGCCAGCCAGTTGCCTGTACCAGAATTTCTGGAGATGTGGGTATTTGCGTGACTCGCTCAGTTTGGCGATATGTAGAAATATCACGGATATCCGACCATGTGAGTTGCCCAAGGCTGGCAGAGCCATCACTATTAAGTGGCTGATTGGGATTTTCTGGTATTCCACCCCTTCCGGTTGCCACAAAACTACTACTATTTCGCTCGGAACAACCTGTACTTATTTGCTCTGAGTGGTCTGTAAAATTATCTGGTAATTGTACTAAGTTAGAATTAGGATTTACACCAATGATATTGACTTCCACGGAACCACTTAAGCCAAACTGAGAACTAGCCGTAATATCATTTCCTGGTGTAAGTTGAGGGCGATATTCTAGACCAAAAAGACCCTCAGTCTGAATGTAAATATTACCACCCTCGCCTTGAACAGCATTAGCCACAATGTCACTATTTCCTAAGCCAAGAATGATGGGTGAATTAATAATAATATTACCACCGTTACCCGCACCTCCAGCGGTTGCAGTAATGTTACTACCATCACGCATAATTAAAGTATTAGCTTTTATGTTAATATTGCCGCCTTCGCCAGATTTAGTCGCTGCTGTTATACTACCAGCATTATCAAGATAAATTGTATTCGCATTGATTTGCAGGTCACCAGCATTGCCAATCCCCTGATGGTCAACTCCAATGCTGCCGTTATTCGTTATTGTCAAATTTGAGGTATTAATGAATAGTTCACCCGTTGTTCCTGTAGGAAAGGGCGGTAAGCCAAGGAGTTTCTGAAAACTTGTTGGGTATATTTCTGCATCAGCCACAATTTGACTGGGAAGGCCAGATGTAGCACCGACACCACTGACTTCAATTGAGTCAGAAACATTGATCACTAAACTGCCTGCACTACCACTTGCCGCGACTGAACTGTTGACGCTTGCACCATTAAGTACGGTCAATATAGGGGTAGTAACATTCAATAAACCTCCATTGCCTTGGTTGAAAACCTGTACACCTATCTTGCTGGAAGTGAGATTAGTAGGGTTTTCTCCGATTAATTCAATGGAGTCAGATGCGTTGACAGTGGAATTTCCAGTCGTTCCTTTACTCCGGCTGGTATTAATTATCCCACCGCCGTTTTCAATCATTAATTCCCCCGTGGAAACTTGAATATTACCTCCAGGTCCAGAACCAAAATTGGTTGTACTGATCGCACTCGTAGCAGTAGGATTATTGGGTGCAACGCCATTCAATTCTATTGAATCTGCATTTACAAATATATTTCCCCCAATACCTGCACCAAAATTACGCGCCAGAATGCCCCCATCTAATACCAATATTTGTGGTGCAGATACTACCACATTACCTCCAATACCAGTATCTATATTTTCAGTACGGAAATAGTTCTGGGCTGTACCTGTGCTAGTCTCTCCTGCCATCTCCAACAATCCACTCGCATCAACAATAATATTGCCACTTTGTTGATTTCCATGATTCACCAATAAAACCCCAGAACTTCCCGTAATACTAATATTTCCACCCTGTAAGTGAACAGAACCAGCAGGACTACCACTAGCATTGACAAGGGAGTTACTAGAAAATTGGATATTTCCAAATTGCTGGATATTGCTATAGTCGAACTTCCAAGTCGCGGTATTTAGATTGACTATGCCGGCGCTAGCACTACCTAGTTCAATGTTTCCAGAGGGAGCATTTAATACACCACCATTTAAGTTAATATTACCCCCCACTAAGGCCAGGTTATTGCCAGTAGCAACACTTATTGATGTAGAAGGAGCCTTATTTATCGCAGCAGTTCCATTTGCGTTACTAATCACAGTGGCTCCAGTATTTTGCACAGTAATCGCCCCTGGATTTTGACCCATCTGTAAACCAATTGGTACACTTATAGTTAGTAAAGGACTGACAGAAGAACTAGTCGCACTAAATTGCACACCATCTGCGAAGCGAATACTCGATCCTGTGCTAGCTATAAATGAACCACCAATATTTAAACTAGCATTCGGTCCAAACACAATTCCATTGGGGTTGAGCAGAAACAAACTAACTGGATTATTGCTATTAATCGTCTGGATTGAACCATTAATATTAGAAACACTACCTCCTGTGACTCGACTGAAAATAGTGGAGATGTTGGGTGTGTTGACTAAATTGAATATAGCTGAACCACCAGTGGGAACTGAAAATTGCTGGAAGCTATGAAATAGATTAGTCCCTGCGAGGCTACCATTGGTGATCGTAAAGTTATTGCCATTTTGAGAAACAGTAGTTCTGAGTGTCCCATCTGCGGTTATTTGAGCATAGGCGGAGCCTTGGGTAAGGAAAATTACCGTTAATGGCAGCTTTAAACTTGTGAATAATCGATTAACTAAACCTAGTCCAACATTGAATAATTTCATGATCAACACCTGGTTATACGTAATTTAATCAAAATTAAAACAGCGAATACTGGATCGAGAAATAGACCCCATTGTCTTGGAGTGTTGGTTTTGCACCTGAAACAGATGTCAATGGAGTACCCCAATCTATGCGGGCTGAAAAACGATTATCTTGTTTCCAGAGAAGTCCTAATCCAGTACCAACTAAGGTATTTGGTGATGGATTAATACCATTATTATTCCATCCTTGACCAACATCAATAAAGGGTGTTACTTGAAGTATTCCTCCAATCTTACGAGCACGAATCACAGGTAAGCGGAATTCCCCTGAGAAAAACACACCATTATCGGTAAGCAATGTATCTTGGCGATAGCCCCGCACACTTAGCTGTCCACCAATACTAAATTGCTCTAAAGGAACAAGATTATCTGGTGTGAGTTGGACATCACTTCTCGCTAAAAACAGGGTATCCGGTGCCAATTGTCGCACATACTGCGCTTGTCCCCGCCAAGAGAAAAATCGACTATCTGGTTCATCCGCACTCACGTTGGCTCCAAACCAATCTACACCAACGCTAAATTGCGATCGCACTGCAAATACATCTTTACTGCTGCGCTTGGTATACTCTTGAAAAAAGCGGAGGGCAGAAATATTGGTGTTTCCTTGAGAGTCTGCACCAGGAGAAATGGCAAACGGTCCAATATTATCCAGTCCTAATGCAGTTTGACTTTCTTGACGTGAGAATAACCACCCCACCGCTAAATCTTGATTAGGTCTTTGTAACAATGGTTGTCGATAACCAAATTCGTAAGACCTAATATTTGATTGGATATCCAAAACGCTGAATGGTGCCTCAATTACGTTATTCCATCCCTGGCTAAAACCAAACCAAAGTGTACTATTACGAGCATTAATGGGTACTGTGTAATTAAAATTTACGGTATTACTACCATCAGTATTGGCATACCCAATACTGACAGTATCACCAAAGCCAAGTAAATCGGCTTCTTGTAGATTTACCCCCCGACGAAAACTACCCACACTAGGCGATCGCCCATTATCTAGATTTACAGTAGCTGTGAATGTCTTAGCTTCTTTAACCTCAACTCGTAGCACATTAGTTCCTGGACGTATACCTGTCTGTAATTCAGCATTCAGGCTTTGAATGCGTGGATCGAGGCGGAGTAGTTGTAACTTTTCCAATAATCGGGGTATATTCAGTGGTTTTCCCGTTCCCAGGAGGATACGCGATCGAATGTAGCTGCTGCTTAATCGATGATTACCCAGAATTTTTATTTCTGAGATACTACCTTCTACCACCTGAATTTTGACTACGCCAGATTCTATTGTTTGTGGTGTAATCAAAGCTCCTGTAGTCACATAACCCTTGTCAGTGTAAAGCTTTGTAATTGCGTCTTTAACTTGCAACAATTCTGCAAATGATACTTCTCGTCCCACAAAGGGAGCAGTAATAGCAGTAAACTTTTCTGGTTTGAAAATTGTACTACCAATAACTTGAATCCGCTCAACCCGAAATTTGACATGAGTACCATTATCTTTTTGATCTGGCTCATATGGTAATTTTACAGGCGGAAGTAATTGCTGCTGATCTGATGGTTGCGGTAGTACATCTGAGGGTAAAGGTTTAACAGGAATATCCTCTAACCGATCTGGCAGAGTTCTAGGATTGGGTGTTTGAGCAATTGCTTGCTCATAACTACAAAATAGTGAGGCTATAATACAACCAAAAGTCACAAGTTTCATACTTCAAAGATGATATTGAAAATATTGTTTATTGAGAGAATGCTGATTCAACTATGAAGTATTCAACCCTCTACACTAAGTGTAATTAATTATTGTCAATGACAATGATAATAATTAATTACATCTTAGGCGAGATTAAAATTATTTTAGAATGAAAATATTTATACTTTTATATTTTAAATCCAGGCAAAAACAAACAGTAAAAATACTTAAGAGGGATCTGTACTAAATATTGATAAATTTTAGACATGCCTAAGCTCAGAGCTTTAATTACGATCTTGGAGAATGTTACATTTACCTTACACTATTTTTCCTCCCTGAACTTCAATGCCTATCCCACAATTTGTCCTCGCCTCTGCGTCACCTGCACGTTCTCGTCTATTACAAACAGTTGGTATTTATCCTACTGTTTTCCCCAGTGGTTTTGATGAGTCGCAAATCCAAGATATTGACCCAGTTCGCTTAGTGCAAACCCTAGCTAAGTCTAAAGCTGAAACCGTGGCTCCCAAGTTTAAATCAGCTTTAATTTTGGGCTGTGATTCGGTTTTAGCGATAAATGGGGAAATTCATGGTAAACCAGCAGATACTCAAGAAGCGATCGCCCGTTGGCAAATCATGCAAAATCACTCTGGGGATTTACATACTGGTCACGTTTTAATTGATACAACTCAAAGTCGGATCATAGTTAAGCATCAAGTCACAAAAGTTTACTTCGGACAGATGAGCGATCGCACAATTAGAGCCTACGTCAATACAGGAGAACCTCTTAACTGTGCTGGAGCCTTCGCTATTGAAGGCTACGGTAGTTTATTCGTAGAGAAAATTGAGGGTTGTCATACTAATGTCATTGGATTAAGCTTACCTGTACTAAGACATATGTTAGCGGAGTTGGGTTATGAGGTTGGAGATTTTTGGTGAGAAACTCAAGTTTTGAGCGATTATTTTGTGATTTGTAATTCTTATCATTGGCTAAAATTTCCCTCACTCATTCCACAGGCTTTCCACAGGCTTTTTCACAGTTTTCCACAGATATTCTATGAGACAATAAGCATTTGCTGATTTCTTGGGGATTTTGTCATGCGATCGCCGTTACCTATTGTTCACTGAGTTTTTCTGAAGAAATGTAACGAAAATAGGGATGAAACCGTGATTATTTCGTACCTATTTATTTTTTTACCAGCTATTTTTTAACATTTCGCAGCATTGACAAACCCACCCCCCCATAGCGCACAATGAATCGACTTGCTTCATCTAGCAAAAGTTAAATCATCAGACAGAAAATTTCATGAGCGCAACGGTTAGCATCTTGATAAAAATTCCACATACACTGCATGAGCCTGTAAAAAACTACTTAGAAGAACATCCAGATTGGGATGAGGATAGATTATTGGCTGCGGCTGTATCACTCTTCTTGCTGCAAAACGGCGGTGATGATCGCCGTGTTTCTCGTGTCTACCTAGATACACTATTTCAACAAAATTAATTGCTTAGCGAGTTTCTTCGCCTGTTCAGGCTGGTAAACTAAATATGGATTCCATATCCAAAGCTAAAACTAAAGTTACAAGACCAAGGTATTTAGCTTTGGTGTATTCCCAGCATGAACTCAATAATACAAATATACTATAAAATTGTATCTGTACATATAAATATTCCAAACATATGTAAACACAGTAGAATGCCCGATAAATTTTGGGCAAACTAAAAATTAGGATAAGAGTAAATTATCTCAAATTAAGTAACCATGTTTAGTCAACCATTTCTCATCCAAACTGTGGGTACAAAGCCAATCAAGGCGAGCAAGCAAGTACCAGCTAGTAATGCTCAAATACCACCATTGTTATATTTAGCGGGGGAGGGAGTAGTAATTTTAGCACTGGTAGCAGTAGTGGTCTATGGCAAGATATTGCTAGATCAAGCACACAAAAAACTTAAGTTTGAACAATTTCGCACCAGAGAACTGGAGAAAAAGTTTAAACTGGCGCTGGAAACGATTCGTAAAATGGAAACTAACCCAGATTTAGTTAATTCCAGGGACTTCAACTTGGACTATCTGCGAATGCGGATGTCAGAAGAAGTCTTCCATTTTGCTGTTGTCAATCAAATTAAAGTCCAGATTAAAGATAAAATTACTCAAGTCTTACGTCCTAGCCAAGCGCAGCAGGGACAAGTAGGAATTGCTACAAATACTAGTAGACAGATAGATGAAATTTTTGATGTGGAGTATGAAACTGGAACTCCACCTAATATGGCTAAACGAGTTCTGTTTAGGATTCAAGTCAAGTTAATGAAGTTACCAACCCAACCTACTTCTAATACTATTAGTCAACTGATTGAATGTATAGAAACTTACTTAAGCCCCTTGGATGATGAAGATAATTGGCAGCCGACTATTCAGGGTCGTGTGGTTTTTATGCATTGGGACCAAAAGGCTAAACCCACTCCTTTACTAGTGCTGGAACAATCAAATGAAGGTGTAAATGTTACTTTCCGCACTAATCGTCAAAATAATACTCCTGCACCACCACCACCACCAAGTAAGCAAAATAAATTAAAACAGTCAGGGATGACCAGGAAGTAGTTAAACTACGCTCTATCTCTATTCTGAGCGTCCCGAACTAAAACACCATCTTCCATGTCAATAATCCGGTCTGCTATATCCAAAATCCGATTATCATGTGTGACTAGTAAAATAGCAGTTCCTTGTTCTTTAGCTAATTGTTGCATAATTTCTACAACATCGCGTCCCGACTGTTTGTCTAAAGCAGCTGTGGGTTCGTCTGCGAGGACTAGGGGTGGTTGATTGACTAAAGCGCGAGCGATCGCAACCCGTTGTTTTTGTCCACCAGAAAGATTTTCAGGAAAGAAGTTAATTTTTTCCTCTAAACCAACTGCTGCGAGCATTTTTTCTGATTTACTTAGAGCTACTGATTGGGGAACTCCTGCGTTTAATTCCACAGCCATTTGCACGTTTTGTTTGGCTGTGAGGAATCCCAATAGGTTATGTGCTTGGAAAATATAGCCAATATTGCGGCGGACTTGGACTAATTTACTTTGACTAGAGCCAAATAATTCTTCGCCTAAAAATCTGAGACTTCCCTCCTGTACAGATCTTAGTCCTCCTATCAAACTGAGTAATGTAGTTTTTCCTGAACCAGAAGGTCCAGTCATAATTACAATTTCTCCAGCATATACTTCTAGATTAATATCAAATAAAATCTGTTTTTTTAGGCTACCTCTACCATAGTAATGATTGATATTTTTAATGGCGATTACAGGTTCTTTATTCAGCATAAATTTAGGATAGGGAAAGATAAATGGTTATCTCAATCAAACTCAAACTAAAATATATCTGCTGGGTCAGCAGCACCTAATTTACGAATGGCGATCGCACCAGATATAAAGCACATTAAAATAGTCAATATGATCACTGTTAATGCCCGACTAAAACTCATGAAAATGGGTAAGAGAGTTGCATCTCTAGTTACGTTATACAGGACTAGAGCAGAGCCAAATCCTGGTATGTATCCCAGAACTGCTAAAAGAAAAGCCTCTTGTAAAATTACAATTAATAGATAATTTTGTGTATAGCCTATGGCTTTGAGAGTAGCATATTCAGACAAATTATCTGTTACCTCTGTATAGAGAATTTGATATACAATTACAGTCCCAACGATGAAACCCATAATTGTTCCTAAGGTAAAAATAAAGCCAATAGCTGTATTATTAGCCCAATAGTCTCTTTCAAAATTAATGAAATCTTGTTTGGTTAAAACATTGATATCTTTAGGTAGATAATTCCGCAGAACTTCAGTTGTTTGGGCGAGGTCTGCGCCTGGCTTTAATCTAATTACCCCAATATCAATTATCCCTGGCTGACGATTACTAAATATCCGCAAAAAGTTGACATCACTGGTGATTAAATTACCATCAGCACCAAAAGATGTGCCTAAAGTAAATAGTCCTCCTACTTTAACTCGTCGTCTGCGAACTTCTGCTGTGACAATTTTACCCTGTTCAAAACTATCAGGAATGGGACCATACTCTGGTCTTGATGAGCGATCGAATAAGACGACATCAGGTAATTTAAGTTTATCTTTATTTTCCTGAACACCGGGTAAATCAAACAGATCGGATTCTGGCTTAAATCCAAAGATGAGAATATTTCGCGGGCGTCCCGTAATCGGATTTTTCCAACTTGTGTAGTCTAGATATATGGAATGTACTGAAGCTACCGTGGGTAATTCTAAGGCTTTATATAATCGTCTTTGGGAAAATCCCTTCATCGAAAGTACAGCATTAGATTCATTATTGATTAAAATAATGTCCCCTTTTAAACTAGTGTGCATTCTGACGTTACTGAAATACAATGCGTCCCGAAAACCAATTTGCATAAACATCAAAATATCAGCAAAAGCGATACCTGATAAGGCTACAATCAGGCGCGTTTTTTCTCTTGTCAATTGTAGCCAAGATAAAGGAATTTTCTGACTCATTTAAAAAAAGGGGGAAAAAGAAAGAGAATGACTACATCTGTTCTATCGCTTTTTAAAAGTTTGTTCAGTATCGATTTCCACAATCACCTTGGCGTTGGTTAAACCAGAAACTTGTTGACTAAACTTAGGAAATAAAGCAATTTTCACTTCTATGACTCTGGCGTCAACATCCGCCGCTGGGTCTGTATTCAGGACATCTTTTTTGCCAATCTTGCGCCCAATTTGCGCAACTTTTCCCTTAATTTCTCCCGCAAAAGCTCCGTTGTCGCTGCTAATAGTAGCAATTTGACCCAAATGCACTTTACTAATACTATCTTCGGGAACTTCAGCAACTACATACATCTGGTCAGTTTGTCCAATTTCCGCAATCCCATTGGGACTCATGACTTCACCAGACTTGGTGTAAACTTTCAAAATTTCACCAGAGATGGGTGCTTTAACATAGCTCAATTGCAGGTCAGCTTGTGCTTTTCTCATTAGAGCCATAGCGTCGCTAACTTGAGCTTGCGCCTTTTGCATATCAGTCGGACGAACATCTAATAATCTGCTCAATCTTGCATGTTCTTCTATGATTTGCTTTTGGAGAGTTTGGACAGTTTTATCACGAGTAGCTGAAGCTTCTATGAGTTGCTGTTGTAAAGTCATAATCGTCTTGACTTGGTTGGCTCTAGCTTCACCTAGTTGCTGTTGGAGAGTTTGGATTGTTCTTTTTAAGTTAGCTTGGCTTTCACGCAACTGGTCATAAGTAGTGACAGCACTCAAACGTTTTAAATCTCTTTGTTGCTGAGATATAGCACCTTGTCGATATAAAAATTCATAGCGTCCATCATCAACTTTAGCATTTCGCTGTTCTGCTCTAACTCGTTTGACCATAGCTATCATCGCCTCTCTTTGTCCAGCCAATTCATCTGCTATGCGGTTGACTTCGGCTTGTTGAGCTATTTTTTCCCCACTTAACTGAGCTGCGATTCGGGAAATAGTAGCGGATTGAGATAGTTTTTCGCCAGCTAACTGAGCTTGTAGACGAGAGATCACCGCAGATTGAGCTTGGACATCCCTTGGAGATGTAACTCGCATTTGGGCTAAATTAGCGCGAGATTCCAGGACTTTGGCGTTTGTCTCTTCTAATAGTGCTGTGTTAGCTTCATGACTATCTAAGATAGCGACGATTTGACCTTGTTGGACATGCTGTCCTTCTTTGACCAAAATTTGCTGGACTCTGGCTGATAGACCTGAGTTAGGAGCGGAAAGTCTAATCACTTCCCCTCGCGGTTGTATGCTTCCTTCTGCGCTGACGCCAGTAACTGATGGTGTTATAGAGATAGAAGGATTAACCTTTTGTAATTGCTCAATTCTAGCTGTAGCTAAAAATCCAGCAGCGATCGCCACTGGTAGAGCGATCGCAATTCCTAACCAAATTTTAGGTTGTTCCAGTGGTTGTTCCTTAAACTTTGGTTGTTCAGTCACCCTTGACATAGTATATTTGTCCGCTTATGTTTTAATTTTGCTATTGATATTTCGCAGGATGATAAATACCAAATCCAGGTAGATGTATGAGTATATTTGCAGGGAAGAAAATCAAAATTTTTGATTTCAATTACTCCATGATGTAGATACTATTATTTATAATTTTCCCTGGTAGTTAAATTCAGTTTAATATGTAGTACTTCACATAAAGTCTACAATTATTGGTTAAGGAAAAACGTAACCGAACCTACAGATGTCAAAATCGGCGGAGATTAGCTTTCGGGAAAGTCAAACAACACTGTAGTCATGTAATTTTCCGCCCAGACAGCCCCAAAGGCTTTTTCCAAAACACGCCGGGTTTTGTCATTTTGCTGCTGTTTATGGCAATAATTACGCTGTCCAGCCAGGATTTGCTGCTGTTTTTCTGGTGTCACAGGTATAGATGCGATCGCCGCCTGACAATGAATCTCTAAATATGCTCGCACGCGGTCGAGAAACAATCCTTCTTCCTCAGAGTCAGCAGGACGGATGAACAGACAAAAATCGGAAAAGATATTTCCCCATTCTGGTAAATCACGGGGTTGGGAAAATTTGACTTGGGGTAATTCTGTTAAAGGGAAATTATAAGCTGGGGGTAAATTTCGGTCTAAGTCTACCGGAGAAAGGTCGGCGATCGCGGCGCTGATTTGACCTTTACCTCCCACAAGGTCACACCCAAATAGAGGGAGGTCGTATTCTGGATGGGGGAACATGACACAATGTAAGATATCCAACATTGTACCCACCTTTGCCAGTTCCAAGTGCATTTTGCGGAACTGTGGTGATTGATAGCAGCGATTTTCAATAATCAACTTCTCGCCTGCCAATCTACCTTCTACATACCCCAATTCAGCTGGTAAAGAGTAGGGAGATAAATCCAATTTTTCCTGCCATACACCTTCTATACAATCAGCTAGTTGATGAATCAGGGGATGTTGTTGTTCTCGCAAAGAAGGTGACATGTAGGGTGTAGGGTGTAGGGAGAAAGATTCTTGGGAACATATTAGTGGCTAAATACCTTACTATATATGTGCGCACAGACTTCCAGGTTACTTTATAAGAGTATACCAATTTCAAGTTAAATTGCTGCAAGTTTTAGAATTTATTCTAAAACTAAGTTATCCAATGGCGGTAGAGGGTTATGGAGTTGATATTGTCATATTTTATACTTTAAATGATGATTAGATTCTCGATCTTACTAGTTTTGGTAGCGAAGAGACTCCGTTACTCGGATTGCATCTTGAGCACTGATATTGCTGCATTTTGATAAATCTGGAAGTACTCCTGCTCCGACAAAACGATAAAAAGGTCCTTTTTCCTCACCTAACCAGTTAGATAAAAAGGTAGGGCTTTTTGTTTGACCATACTCACCATATTCTAGACTGCTCTTACCAAGAGTAGGAGAATTTATGGGAAAACTACGACTACCATCTGGAATATCACCAATACCACCATTAGTCGCTTCGATCGCAAAGCAAAAGTCTTTATTAGACTTGCTATCGAAGCGACGATAAAAGATCGTATAGCCGATACCACCAATAGTAGATTGTTGATCGATTTCTGCTACAACCTTATCTAAAGTAAATTCACGAGGAACGTAGGTAGGAACTGCAATTCTCAGCCCTACTGCTTTTAGTAATTTTATCTGTTGCAGAGTTAATTGTGTCTCTACAGGGATATGTTCAGCTGTTGATGTAGGTTGATAAGCTAGATATGTACTAGCAAAAAGATATGCTGGTAATATCACAGTACAACTAATGGACAACCCTATCATGACTATCTGACGATGCATTCTTTTGCCCTCAAACCATCTAAAATATACCATCTAATCAGGATCGGGCTTGAATTTGAGAGCTTGGTCATAGGAGGCGATCGCTTCTTCGTTCCTACCTAATTTTTCTAGTGCGATACCCCGACTGTTCCAAACATCGTAATCATCTGGTTTGAACTTGAGAGATTAGTCATAGGACGCTATTTCTTCTTCATATCTAGAAAAGTCCTAGTACGATACCCCGAAGGTACAAAGCGTTAAAATAATTGGGTTTGAATTTGAGAGATTGGCCATATGAAGCGATCGCTTCTTCATACCTTTTTAAATTATTGAGTGTGTTTCCCCGATTGTTCCAAGCGTCGGAATAATCGGGTTTGAATTTGAGAGATTGGTCATATGAAGCGATTGCTTCTTCATACCTTTTTAAGTCCTTGAGCGCGTTTCCCCGATTGTACAAAGCAATGGAATAATCAGGTTTGAAATGGAGAGCTTGGTCATATGAAATGATTGCTTCTTCATACCTTTTTAAA
>Ga0116231_10003174_pt1 | contig 34371 bp, 26 predicted proteins | sample S1TSphgellanicum_2_FD_89695 | JGI IMG/M metagenome (GOLD analysis project Ga0116231, IMG submission 89695) | Host-associated microbial communities from peat moss isolated from Minnesota, USA - S1T2_Fd - Sphagnum magellanicum MG | ecosystem: Host-associated > Plants > Peat moss > Unclassified...
TAACCAATGTCGTTCAGCCCGTTTAGGGTCAGTCATTTTGGTATGATGCCAACCAAAACCACCACTTTTACCGTCTTTAAATAGACATTCAATCCAAGAGCGCATAGAATACCAACAAATATCGGCTGACTCTGGAGATAAATCAGTCACAATCAACCAAGGTTCGGCATACATTGCCTGATGATGAGCTAATAAAGTACAGCTAATCGGATTACTTTTAAAGCAAGTAACTCGATGCGCAAAGGAATCACCAGTTCTTGGGACTAGTGTCTTCAAATCCCGCCAAGTATCGTTCTCGTCCATTCTCTTAATTGTTCATTTCTCCCTATTGCCATTTCTCCACTTTTCCGCCTTTATACTTCGTTATTTTCACTAGCTTCTTCTCGTTACTATAATTTACATCTTTTTGCCTCTTTTTTAATTACCTACCTTTGAAAGGGCCCTATGGAAGAGGGATTTAGGGTGAGGGCTAATTTTCAAAAATCAAATATGATCGCTATTGAACCAAAAATTATCAACTGGTTAAATTATGGATGTAAATCAAATCTCCGCACGTCGTCAAGTCCTCTATTGGCGGTTGTTGAGTACTATGTTTGGCTTGAGCGAGCATGGTGCTAACTTTGAGCAAATGTCTGGGGAAGTTGTCGCTGAGTTAAATTTACCTCAGTTGATTCTTGACCCCAACATTAGTATTCAAAACCTACTTCATCGTTACCCAGAATTAATTCCAGATTTTAATCAGGAGATCATCCCTTCAGCAGATGTCGAAGAACAAGGAGATGTTATAACACTGCGTCGAGCTGTGATTTTTTCTAAATTGTTATTAAACGCATTTGGACCAAATACCCAATGTGGCGTGGTGACAGCACAACAATATGCTCAATGGCTGAAAGATGTTGGTTATTTAGAAAGAGTACTCGGTTATTCACTTGGAGGTCTACGCGGACAAAAAACTGGAGGAAGTCAAGGACAGTCACCAGGAATGGGTGGTCGTGTTGATGGCAAATCAGAATCAGGAGGAGAAGGCGCTGGTACAGGTAAAGGTGAAGGTTTTACCATTTCGGAAGAACAGTTATCAGCTACCTTGAAAGCTTTAGAAGGTGAACTGATTCAACGTATGGCTTTACGGGAAGTTCTCCAAGATGACCAGTTAGCCAGTCAGTTAACACCCTCAATGCCTTTGGTAGAGCAACTTTTGCGGGATAAAGCCAATTTATCTGGGACGGCGTTAAAAAATGCCAAACGTCTGATTCAAGAATATATTGATGAATTAGCTGCTGTTTTGCGGTTACAAGTAGCGCAAGCTATCACTGGGAAAATCGATTATTCAGTTCCTCCCAAACGGGTTTTTCGTAACTTAGATTTAAAGCGGACAATTTGGAAAAACTTGATCAATTGGAGTCCCGATGAACAGAGATTATTGGTAGACCGACTTTATTACCGTCATACCGCAAAAAAGAAAACTCCCACCAGGATGATTGTGGTAGTTGATCAATCTGGGTCTATGGTTGATGCGATGGTACAATGTACTATCTTGGCTTCAATTTTCGCTGGACTTCCCAATGTGGATGTACATTTGCTGGCTTTTGACACCCAAGTATTAGACCTGACACCTTGGGTTCACGACCCATTTGAAGTACTTTTGCGTACCCAATTAGGCGGTGGAACTTATATTTATTCGGCTTTACAAGTCGCAGCGACAAAAATTATTGAGCCTAGACATACAGCATTAGTGCTGATCTCTGATTTTTATGAAGGTGGTAGTCATGAATTACTATTTGATTATATTAAGTCAATCAAAGAATCGGGAACACATTTTATTCCTGTAGGAGCAGTCACTAGCTCAGGATACTTCAGCGTTAATCAATGGTTCCGTGACAAGTTGAAGGATTTAGGTACGCCAATTCTCACAGGTAGTCCCAAAAAGCTGATTCAAGAATTAAAGCAGGTTATTGTAAATTAATCATTATGCCAAAAACTAAAAGCAGTCCCCCTAAAACAACTACTCTGCTCAGACAACCAGCGGAGATGAAATATCAACAAGAACTGGAATATTTAGCTAGTGTGGATAAAGGTGCTAAACCATTTTCTTGGCGACTATCCCCACAGATGGTGCGGACTTTTGTTTTGGGTAGCACTCCCGGACAAAAGCTGGAACGTCAAATTGAGCAAAAATGGTATGGAGATACAGCGATCGCCGAACGAGCGATCGTGACTTTAGCATCTGACCGGGGTTTATTGCTAATTGGTGACCCTGGAACGGGTAAAAGCTGGTTAGCTGAATTATTAGCAGCAGCAATTTCTGGTAATTCAACCTATGTCGTCCAAGGAACAGCAGGAACAACGGAAGACCAAATTAAATATTCTTGGAATGTAGCGATGGTAATTGCTACTGGTCAGTCTTTAGATTCTTTGATTCCCTCCCCATTGATGACAGCCATGCAAATTGGCGCGATGGGCCGATTTGAAGAATTGACCCGCTGTACATCTGATGTCCAAGATGCTTTAATTTCCCTGCTGAGTGAAAAGTATATTTCTGTTCCCGAACTGAAAACAGATAATATTGTCTTTGCTCAACCAGGATTTAACGTGATCGCGACTGCTAATAGTCGGGATAGAGGTGTGAATGAACTTTCTTCCGCTTTGAAACGGCGGTTTAATTTCGTTCATATGCCAATAGTAACTAATAAAAAGCAAGAAAAGGAAATTATTCTGTTTCGCACCCAAGAACTACTCAATCGTCATGGGTTTGAGGTGGAAGTCCCCCCAACGTTACTGGATGTGCTTCTACAAACTTTTGCTGATTTACGCGCAACTAATGCTGCTGCTAGTTCCGATGACCAACGTTTAGAATCCGCACTTTCTACCGCTGAACAAATTGGGGTCTTAGAAGATGCAATTCTCCACAGTCGTTATTTTCATGAAACATCTGGTGAAACAGGTGAAACAGGTGAAACAATATTAGACGCGGGGATATTGGCGCGATCGCTGATCGGAACTTTAGTCCGACGCATACCTGAAGATATCTCGGTGATGAATCAATTTTGGCACGCAGTTGTAGAACCACACAGCCAAAAAAATAAAGGAGAATGGGAAGCTTTTCTAGAAGGGGGAAAAGCAGCAATGGGTTCAATTAAAAAATAATCATCATGGTCAATCTACCAGGATCGTTCCATCTACTACAACAGCAACTCCTAGACGCCGCAGAAAAGTTTGCGCCTGATGCTGAATCTTTGAGTGAGTTTTTATTGTCTTTAGTTAAAGATGTGGAAACTGCTACTGCTGAACGGATCGAAATTTTTCCCGTATGTCACCATTCTCCAGCTTCAGCTTTACAGATCATCCAGCGATTAGGTCACAAACCCCCAAAAGTTATTTATCTAGAATTGTGTGAAGATTTGCTCCCAGCAGTCCAACATTTGCGAGATTGTAAGTTACCTGTAGCGTTACAAGCATTTTCGGCTGAGTCGGAAACTTTTTCACCCCAGTTAATGCCTTTATCTGTAGTTGCTCCTTTGACAGAAGCATCCGCAGAATATCAAGCCATTGCTTATGCTTTACAACATCCAGAAACAGAATTAGTCTTTGTGGACCGAGCGGTCGATTTTGTTTTTCAATGGGAATCTCCCCAGTTGGAAAATCTGGAAATCCCTCCAGAGGAAGAAGTCAAAATACATGGTAATGCTGTAGGAGTAGAAATTGGCAGTCTCATTCCTACCTATGCAGAATTTCTCACCTTTTTACTCAAAAACTCAAATACGCGCCATTTTGCTGAATGGTGGGAACAGTATGTGGAACAAGCAATTATTGGCGCAGATTATGAAACATATAGACAGGTAATGTTTCTGATTGGGAGCTTAATTCGTAAACTGGGAACGAAACATCAAGACCGGGAAGTTGATCGACAACGGGAACGGTATATGTGGACTCGGATCAAACAACATCTCCAAGCGCATAATATTTCTCCCGACGAAGCGATTTATATTTGTGGTGCTGCGCATACAGTAAAAGAGGTGGAAGAATTTGGAGTTGAGCATAATCTAGTTTGGGATATTCCCGATCGCACTTCCACAAAATGGCTTTATGGTGTAATTCCATCTAGCTTTGTGGCGATTGAATATCAATTCCGTCTCCCCTCTGGGACTGTTTCTTTGGCGGAGATATCTTGGAAAAAAAGTCTCAAAGTTGCCAATTTAAAGCCTTTCATTGTCAAGAAAGACCAAACAGCCAAAGTAACTAAGCCCAAGAAAGTTCCCCATTCCCCACTTCCTCCTGGAGAACTTGGCAATTTTTTAGTCCGTCCGCCTAATTTTGTTGAAGCTGATACTGAGCAGTTATTACAATGGTGCGCTGATATTGTCGCTTTATCTCGGAATAATGGTTATCTGGCGAGTACTGCGGATGCGATCGCCATTTATCAAACTTCTCTGTTATTAGCGGGAATGCGCCAGCGATCGCATCCAACCCCGATGGATTTCCAAGATGCTGCTATTACTTGTTTAGAGAAAGACCGGACTCCGAAAAAACGCAATATTTCCCAACTTTGTCAAATCCTTTTGGGTGGCGATCGCACGGGAACTGTTGGTTATAGCTCTTTACCACCTTTAGCTCAAAATGTTTACGACCGCCTAGCACCTCTAGAAATCAATTTACTGGCGAAGACCAATCAACGTGCTTTGATGGATTTTAAGCAACATCCTGGTTGGCTCGCCTGTTCCGAGGTGTTATGGCGATTAAATTATTTATTGGGTGACCAACTAGTCCAACCAATTATGGGCGAGCGCCGATTGGGATTTAAACCAATCCAAGAATCCTGGGAAATTCGGATTGGGAAGTACCAAGGACAAATTATTATCTTGGGTTATGAGGGTGTAACAATTGAGCAAGTATTAGAAAAACGCCTGCGACAGTCAGCGTTTGACCCCCAAGCAAAAGCTAGTACTGTACTGGGGATAACGGAAGATAGTGTTTTATATTTAGCGTCACCGCGATTAACGCAGGAATTGGGAGAACAGGCGATCGCTCTACTCAAACAAGAAACAGGAGTGGGAGATGCTCCCCAAGTCTTTGAGTCTGTGCGTCGATTAGTCCATTATTATCGAGCTACACCTACGGGTTTACCCAAATGGATTCAAGATTTTGTCACTACAGGCTATGCACACTATTCAACTTTACTACCCCAAGCTTTTGTGGATAGAGGAACAACACCAGAACAAATTGCTGGGATGTTAAGCTTTATTTTCACTTTGGAAAGTTTAGCCCTCTCTTTAGGTTGTAATCGTTCTCAGTTATTCATTGGCGTCCAACAAGCGGGGATGGGGTTAGACGATCCAGCTAAATTGGGGTTACTGTGGACAACTGAATGGTTATTATCTTTAAGAACTCTAGAGCAAATTCGGGACTTTTTTGACCAGGTAATGACCAATCCCATGCTCACCAGAACTTTTCCAGATTATCTGAATGGATTTATTTTAGCATTAACCTTTGCGCCACGGATTAGTCGGTTTGTCGTAGAGTTATTAAGTAAAGTGTTTGCTTCGGTTCCAGACCACATCCTCCTTCCTTGGTTACCCAATTTAATTCTCAGTTTACGACCTCACGCTCAGATTTTACAAACTTTAATTAAAGAAGCATCGGCAAATTTTCCCCAGAGTTTGAGTGGTTTTGCTAATTGGAAACCTGGGTGGGTAGAGAGAGAGTTAGATTCAGCTACCGCGCAGATAACTGAATCTACACCAACATTAAATCAAGCACAGTTACAAGTGAGGGAATTATTGTTTAGTCATACAACCACCATGAATACATTAGCAAAATTGTTAAAGGAAAGGGTGTAGGGTGTAGGGTGTAGGGTGTAGGGTACACCCTTCTTCCAATTTCTAAAGCCCAATCGAACTAAAATCGGTTCCTAGTTGCGATAAAATTGGTGATATCGCTGGAATTTTTGCTGAATTAAGATAACTAGTTATATAAGTCAAAGTTGTTGGACCCAAGAATTGAGAGAGACTTGAGAGACTTGAGAGACCTGAGACACTAGAGACACTAGAGACACTAGATGTTGTCACAGCACCACCAACCACAATTTCTTGTTGTTCTACTGAAACTTTGGTAAAAAGTAGTTTAGACATGATACCAGTACCTTATTTCTGAATAGATGAAAGTTAATTTTTGGTTTTTGCTTGTGCGATCGCTCACTTGAATAAACAATATATGAAATTAACGGAATGATTCATTACCTGTTTCTGTGAATTTGATTACATAATTCATCAAAATATCTTGCCTAAAAATGAAATCGCCATTTCCGAAAAATACTTTGTGATTAAATTACTCTGTTTTTTATATACTGTGCTCCTGAAGTACAAGTTTCTTGAATTTCGACCGAATATAAACCTGGAAGAGAGGAAGCTTCAAGTTTCTCAAACACCCATTTAGCGATCGCTTCACTAGTGGGGTTAAGTAATCCAGTAGTTTCATTCAAGTAGTGATGGTCCAAAAAATCCGTCAATATAGGCTGGAGATATTTTTTGATATCATCAAAGTCTAAAAGCATTCCTTGTTTAGAACCATCCTCAATCAGTTTATTTCCTTTCACATAAACTCGACCAATCCAGCTATGTCCATGTAACCGACGACATTTACCATCATGATGTGGTAATTGATGTGCTGCTTCAAATCGGAATTCCTTATATATTAACCATTCTTCCACACTAAAACTCCTTATCTATTGTGTAACTGAAGGGTTAAATCAAGCTAGTAATTATACCATAAAGAAAAAACAGAGTCAAATCTTTAGTCAAATCTTTAAATTTGTAACTGCTAGGGAAGCGCTATGATTAAATGGCAATTTCTAGATATGGGATATTTTCATGATTCACCACATCTCGATCGCAGCTTATAATCCCAAACATGTTGCGGAAGTTCTAGCTAAACTTTGGCGTGGGAAAACTTTTCCCTTCCCAGTTCGTCAAGGAAGTTATATAGCGAGCGCATTGGACGAAAATGGGACATTCATTGATGTTCATCCCTGGGAAATAGAACTGATTCCTGGTAACGATGATCAACCACATATCCAGTTCTACAAAAATCCCACTCCCCGGCGATTTACTCCTTTCCACGCTGCTATTAGTGTACCTGTGAGTCAAGAGGAAATTGTGGAAATAGCAGAGCAAGAGGGATGGCGAGTGTTACATCATTGTGGTATTTTCGAGGTAATTGAACTTTGGATAGAAAACCATCACCTGATAGAATTAATCACGCCATCAATGGTTAGTCAGTATCTTGCATATTACTCAAAAACCAATATAGAACGCAATTTAGAGCGGCTTTTGGCGGAACCTGTTAGGGTTTAAAATAGACCCACTAGTTCGCCCGAACCAGAAATAACTTCACCAATAATGTCAGCGGGAATATCTTGTGATTGAAAATGACTGATCACTGCTTCTAGTTGATGCGGTGGTACCACAAGCACAAATCCAATCCCCATATTAAAAGTATTATACATTGCTTCCAGGTCAACAGCACCAGTTTCAGCTATCCACTGAAAAATGGGGGGAATTATCCAACTACTCGGTTGAATCTGAATAGATTGACCCTTCCCTAAACATCTCGGTAAGTTTTCTGGTAATCCTCCACCTGTAATGTGAGCCATCCCATGGATTTCTAATTCTGCTCGGATTGCTCGCAGTACAGGTTGGACGTAAATGCTAGTAGGTTTAAGAAAAGTTGCGCCAATGGTTTCACCCCCCAATAATTCTGGTTTATCGTTCCAAGAAAAGCCGCGATCGCCTACTATTTTCCGCACTAAACTCAAACCATTGCTATGAATACCATTACTCGCTAACCCAACAACAGTATCCCCAATTTGTACCTGAGAACCATCCAGCATCCTGCTTTTTTCCACAATGGCGACACAAAAACCCGCCAAGTCATATGCTCCGACTTGGTAAAAACCTGGCATTTCCGCCGTTTCACCCCCCAATAAAGCACAACCAGCCAATCTACACCCAGTAGCTATTCCCTTAACCACATCTGTCAGTTGCGCCTTTTCCAGCTTACCTGTAGCTACATAATCTAAGAAAAATAGCGGTTCTGCTCCTGAAGTCAAAACATCATTGACACACATCGCCACTAAATCTATCCCGACTGTATCGTGACAATTGAGGACTTGAGCAATTTTGAGTTTTGTCCCCACACCATCAGTCCCAGAAACTAAAACTGGTTCTCGATAACCTGATGGTAATTGAAAGCAACCACCGAAACCTCCCAGTCCACCAATAACTTCCGGTCTAAAGGTGCTGTGAACTAAATTCCGAATTTGCTCAACAAAGGCTCTACCTTCTACAACATCAACACCCGCATCCCGATAATCCATGCTCAAATACTGAATTTTGTCATTTTTTAAACTACACTATCCTGACATAATCTAGAACCATCTAGAAAATCCATCTCAAAAAACCTGGTCCTCAATCCCCACCCACCATTCACCCAAGTTGATTAAATCTTGGTAAATGTCTTCTAATTCCTCAGCATAGGTATCTTCTGAAACTTGATCTCGTCGCTCTTGTAGTTTATGTAAGCGCAACTGTACCAGTAGCCATGGTTTAGAAATACCATCTGTCGCTTCTAAATACTGCGCTAGTTGATTGCTATTCATTGGCTAACTAAATAAAAATATACTCCCCCCTCACCTTAATAATAAGTTAGAGGCGGGAGTTTTGGTGGCTGATATAGAATTATCAGAATTAATGGTTAGTTAAGAGTAACTCCCTTGTTTCCGATTTACTCACCTGGATTTGATTGTCATCATCCACATCTACAATAGCTATGTCTCCTTCAGCAATCTGACCAGATAGTATTGCTTCTGCAAGATTATCTTCTAACAAGCGAACGATCGCTCGGCGTAAAGGTCGCGCTCCATAGCTAGGGTCATAACCTTCCTGGATGACTCGGTTTTGGAAACGGTCTGTCACCTCTAGGGTAATTCCCTTTTCCACTAACCGACTAGCAACATCACGCAGCATAATTTCCGCAATCTGCTTGATTTCTTCCTTGTTCAACTGGGTGAAGACAATAATGTCATCGACTCGATTGAGAAATTCTGGACGGAAATAAGCTTTCAATTCCTCATTGACTCGGTTACGGATCCGCTGATAACTAGCATCATCTTGGTTGTCAAACTCAAAACCTAGACTCAATCCACCCTTGGAAATTACCTTAGAACCAATATTGGAAGTTAAGATAATTAGCGTGTTTTTAAAGTCTACCTTCCGACCTTTAGCGTCTGTGAGATGTCCCTCATCTAAGATTTGTAACAACACATTGAATATATCAGGATGCGCTTTTTCGATTTCATCGAACAGCAATACTGTATAAGGTTTACGTCGCACAGCTTCTGTTAATTGTCCACCCCCGTCATAGCCAACGTAACCTGGTGGTGAACCAATCATTTTGGAAATATTATGGCTTTCCATGTATTCAGACATATCCAAGCGAATCATCGCTTCTTCAGAGCCAAAGAAGTAAGCTGCTAAAGCTTTGGCTAATTCTGTCTTACCCACGCCAGTCGGACCAGAAAAGATAAAACTCGCAATCGGGCGTGATTGACTCTTTAATCCTACACGCGCACGACGCATAGCCCTAGAAACTGCTGTTACGGCTTGCTCTTGACCGATTAACCGCTTATGCAGAGTGTCTTCCAAGTGTAACAATAACTCTGATTCTGATTCAGTTAGTTTGTTAACGGGTACACCAGTCCAAGAGGCGACAATTTGGGCGATATCTTCTTCATCTACGATAGGCGCTTTGCTTAACTGCTCTTGGTCTATCTCGATATGGATCTGTTTTTGCAACCCCAATTCCTCTTCTCGCAATTTGCTGGCTTTGCCAAAATCTTGGACTCTAATTGCTTCTTGCTTAGACTGGTTAACTCCAAATAGTTCTCGCTTTAGTTCTTTGTTGGTGCTGGTACTTGAGTGTCGCAGTCGCACACGGGAACCGGCTTCGTCAATTAAGTCAATGGCTTTATCTGGTAAAAAGCGATCGCTAATGTAGCGGTCTGCCAATTCTGCAGCTGCGACTAAGGCTGTATCAGCAATGATTACTTGGTGATGCTGCTCATAAGCACTACGCAAGCCCTTTAAAATCTGGACTGTCTCTTCAACGGAAGGTTCTCCAACCAAAATTGATTGAAACCTGCGTTCTAGAGCCGCATCGCGCTCAATATATTGGCGGTACTCATCTAATGTAGTAGCGCCGATACATTGTAATTCTCCCCTAGCCAATGCTGGTTTGAGAATATTCGCTGCGTCTAAACCCCCTTCGGTTCCTCCAGCACCAACTAAGGTATGAATCTCATCAATCACCAGAATCACATTCCCGACTGAGCGAATTTCCTCCACGACTTTTTTGAGTCGTTCCTCAAAATCACCCCGAAAACGAGTTCCTGCGACCAACAGACCCATATCCAAGCTAATCACCTGTTTTCCTAACAAAATTTCGGGAACATCTTGGTTAATAATCCGTTGTGCTATCCCCTCCGCGATCGCCGTTTTACCAACTCCTGGTTCCCCGATCAATACAGGATTATTCTTCGTCCGCCGACCTAAAATTTGGATAGTGCGCTCAATTTCTTTGTCGCGACCAATTACAGGGTCGAGTCTCCCAGATACTGCCAATTTGGTCAGATTTCTGCCATACTCTTCCATCGATAATGCTTGATGGCGTTTTTGTCCACCTCGACCACCAGCTAAAACCGGTTCCTCTTCACCTAAACGTTGCATGACTGCTGAGCGAATTTGTCTGAGTTGGACTCCCAGATTTTGTAAGACTTTAGCAGCAACCCCCTCACCCGCTTCAGTCAATCCCAGCAATAGATGTTCAGTATTGACGTAATTATGTCCGAGGTTATGAGCTTCGCGGAAGGATTGCTCAAACAAGCTTTTTACCTTTGGCGTGAAAGGAATTTCTGGTGGTACAAAACCAGATCCCCGACCAATAATTTTCTCAACTTCTCGACGGGCATCTTTGAGGGTAACGCCTAACTCAGTTAGTACCTTAGCAGCAACCCCCGATCCCTCTCCCATCAAACCGAGAAGAATCTGCTCCGTTCCCACAAAGTTGTGTCCCAGACGACGGGCTTCCTCCTGAGCCAGCATAATTACCCTTATTGCTTCGGACGTGAAGTGTTCAAACATAGTGGGTTTTTGCTCCCTTGCTGCTTAGACTCTGGGTGAGATAAAATTCACCCTCATCTAGAATTTTTGTATTTTCTTGTATACTAATGTATCTTTGTTTAAATCTGATTGGCAGTGTTGAGAGCCGTAAGATTTCAGGTGTGGTCATCATTATAAGTAATGATCACAGAAAATCAGGAATTTCCCACCTCAACTCTTAAGTAAATCCCCCTATGGAAACCGTAAGAATTATGACAGAATCATCTGGTTCTAAAGACCAGCAACATCCTCTTTATAGCCGCGATCGCACCTCTATTAATATTTTACTCAATCAAGCACCATCTGCATATAATTTAGTGGAATTAGCCAGGTTACGCATTCGTTATCAAGGTTTTCCAGGAGCGAGAGACATCCAGCAAGACCTGGACAAAATTTTACAACTTTGGGGCTTGACAGAATCCGAGCTATTTGCTAAGACTCGCGAATTGCATGAACTAGGCGGAATCTACCAAAGTAAAGGCAAAAAGGAAGAACAAGATTGGAATTAGGGTGTAGGGTGTAGGGTGTGGGGTGTAGGGTAAATTAGTTATTATTCCCTTTCCACCAAGCTTCCTGCTCCCCTGCTCCCCTGCTTTCTAAAGCTGTTTTCATTGAGTTTATAGTAGCAGATACCTGTACATCATTTTGCATTTCTTTGGTGGAAGAGACTAATTTACTTAAACCGGTCACTAATTGTAAAAGATTTTTGCGAAACGCTGGGTCGCCTGTCAGTTCATCCACATCAGATGTAATTTTCTGTGTATTTGCGAATGTAACTCTCGCAGCATCTAATGTTTGTTGCAATAAAACGATATTTTTAGGGTCATCTAAAGCTTTAGAAGCGGTACGTAGACTAGCTGAAGCTTCAGCAGCATTGGCTGAGAGAGTTTCTAAATTTTTCAATAACTCTCCTTGCGTTAACCGATTCATCGTCGGGGATAAACTAGCTACTGTTTGGCGTAATTGGGAGCTAGTTTCAGTCATATTGTTCAAAGTACTGACTAAAGCCGAGCGATTGCTGGTCAGTAGGCTATCCACATTATTCATGAGGCGACTTGCTTGTTTTGATGTCGCACTGAAATCATTGGCTGTCGTCCCAAATTGATTTGCTGTTTTTATCGTAGTTGCTGTCAATTGGTTTGTCGCTCGCTGTAGTGTCACAGCCGTTCCTGAGAATACGCCTAGTTGACCCCTAGCATTTTTACTTAAACTTTGCAGTTCCCGCGTCAACGTAGCAACATTAGCAGCCGCATCAGCAGAAGTTTCTAGGAGGCGATTAACATTATGGTAAAACTGGGGAGTACTATATACAGCCGCGAAATCAGTTGATTGACGAATTAAAGCATCCGTACTAATCCCCAGATCGCCTTTTAAATGGGAGCCATTGCAAATAATTAGGCTGGGATTACAATCTTTACTTATGGGACTAGCGATCGCCACTCCACCTAAAAGCTTTCTTTTGGGTGTGATGTCGATTGTACTTTCACTAATCAGTCCACTTTGATTGGCTTCTATAGTAGAATCACGAGGAATTACTAAGTTACCAGCAATTTCAATTTCCACCTCAATCGCATTGGCTTTGGGTTTAATTTGGGCAATACTCCCCACCTTAACGCCACGATAACGCACTGGTGAGCCTTTTTGCATTCCCCCAGCATCAGCAAATTCTATAGTAGCTTGATAAGAATTGTGTCCTAGAGCCAATCTGTTTAACCACAAAAAAATCAGCCCAAATGTCCCCAGTCCCAGTAGGAGCAACAAGCCCACAGAGCCTTCTCTTAATGTTCGTGCAGACGTGAAGCTACTCATTAGACTTCGCATTTTTCCCTCCAGCCAAAGATTAGTCTTGAATTGCTTTGTTTTGTGGTTTTAACCAGCTACATGAATCGGTCCATGTATATTCCCACTCATAAATTGTCTGATCAAAGGATTAGCAGTTTGATCTAGTTCACTAACTTTACCTTCCCATTGAACTTTACCATGATAAAGAAATACTAATTTATCTGCTGTCCGGCGAATGGTACTCTCTTGGTGAGTGACAATTATATAGGTAGTACAAGCGCAGTGGTCACACTGTAAACTGCGAATTAAATCTTCAATCACTGTTGAGGCGATCGGATCAAGTCCAGCTGTAGGTTCATCATAGAGCAACATTTGGGCGTTATCTTGAGGATTATCTGGGTTAGACATAATCGCCCGCGCAAAACTCACCCGTTTTCGCATTCCTCCCGATAATTCTGCCGGATAAAGACCACCGACATTACCTAAACCTACCATTTCTAAGCTCCTATTTACCAGTTCCCGAATCCGCGATCGCTCCAATCGGGAATTTTGATAGAGTAAAAACCCCACGTTTTCTTCAACGTTCAGCGAGTCAAACAAGGCCGCCTGTTGAAATACCATCCCAATTCCCACGGGACTATCTCCATCTTCCACCAAACCTTCTCGTTTGACCCCTTGGACATAAACTTCACCCTCATCAGGCGCTAATAAACCTGCTATTATTCTTAAAATAGTTGACTTACCCGTTCCTGATGGTCCAATAATTCCTAGCGCTTCTCCTGGATAAATTGCCAAATCAACTTGGTCTAAAATTTTGTGTTCACCAAAAGATTTAGAAACACCTCTCAGTTCAACTAATGGTTTTAATGCTTGAGTCATTGCTTTTTGGATAAAATTGGCATGGGGTAATAAATAATATAAGTATTATCCACTGAAAAATCCTGGCTTTTTAGTTATTGTTGTACCTGAATTTGCCTAAAGTCTTAATTTAGCTCTTATATCTTTAATAATACATGTAATCTTCAAATTGAACGTTTAACTACAAGACTGCGACGATCAAGCAGGAAAATTTCTGTTTCCACAAAATTTCCACAAAAATAGAGTAGTAAAATATTAATAAAGCTTTTTTGTTCTGGGGATTAAAATATAATTCCACTGAAGCGAGGAGGATAGTGGTAGGAAAATGCTGACTTCAACTGATTTCACTGGATTATTTAATGATCGCTTTTGGCAGAATTTTTTCCCTGTTCCCGCATTAGACAAATTTAGGCTGGGTATAGGAACGCCAGATTTTCAACTTCCCGATATTACCAATAATACTCTGGTAGAACTCTCGGAATTTAGAGATAACCAACCTGTCGTACTGGCTTTTACGCGCATATTTACAGAAAAACAGTATTGTCCTTTATGCTATCCCCACATTAAAGAATTAAATAACCAATATGAACGATTTCAATCTTCTGGAATTGAAGTTCTATTAATTACTAGTACAGATAAGAATCAAAGTCAGACCATCGTCAAAGATTTAGGCTTAAAAATGCCTTTACTGAGCGACCCTAGTTGTCGTGTATTTCGGGCTTATCATGTAGGACAAGCTTTAGGAGCACCAATACCTGCTCAATTTGTTTTAGATAAGAATGGGAAGTTACTATATAGGCATTTATTTTCCTTTTTCCAACCAAACGCCAGTGTAGAAACTTTATTGGCACAATTTAATCTAAACTAACAGAAATATATTACTACTCACAACAATAAGTTTCCCTGTATAATTACTAATATACTTCTTTCCACTATAGGGTTAAGTTGAGAATACTAGGCAAACGCTCCATGACAATAGCGTCTACTTCTAAGTTCATTATTGGCCATTTTAGCTATTGTGCAATAGAGTGTAAAAAACTACTTTTCCGCTTATGAAAACCTTAAGTATATTGTTAAGTTTTGTTAATCGGTTATTGACTGCAAGTTTAATATTGCCATTAGTAACAATTCTTCTGGAGAATGACTGCGTCCAGGCTCAGATAACTGCGGATGGTTCACTCAGAACCAATGTTTCCGAAAATGGGAATAACTTCACAATTACTAATGGTAGTGTTGCTGGTAATAATCTATTTCACAGCTTCCAGCAATTTTCAGTACCAACTGGTGGTTCAGCGACATTCAATTTAGGTAACACACCGAATATCTCCACTATTTTCAGTCGAGTTACTGGAGGTAGTGTTTCTCTGATTGATGGGTTAATCCAGACTATTAATAACAGTAATCCAGTGAGTTTGTTTCTGCTCAACCCTAGCGGGATTATATTTGCACCCAATGCGAAATTAAATATTGGTGGTTCATTTATAGCTAGTACAGCGTCAAGCATTCGGTTTGGGGATGGTGTCGAATTCAGTGCCACAGCGGGCGTGATAAATCCTTTACTCACCATGAGTGTACCAATTGGCTTACAGATGGGGCAAAATCCAGGAGCAATTACTGTCCAAGGGAGTGGATCTAATCTCAGCCAAGCAGGTTTTTCCCCCATAAATCGGAGCAATGACCCCATTGGATTACAAGTTGGCGCAGGTAATACACTGGCGCTGATTGGCGGTCATGTTAACTTCTCAGGGGGAGTTTTGTCCACTAAAGGTGGTGGGCATCTGGAGGTGGGTAGTGTCAGCAGTGGAGAAGTTAAACTCAATTCTAATGGGCAAGGGTGGGTCGGGGATTACTCAGGAGTACAGCAATTTAACGATATCTATCTCACCCAGCAATCTCTGATAGACGCTAGCGGTAGTGGAGGCTCAATCCTATTAGAAGGAAGGAATATCAGCTTAACAGATGGTTCCACCGCCTTGATCCAAAACTTAGGAGCACAATCTGGAGGGATTACGGTAAATGCGACTGGGTTCCTTACTCTCCAAGGAAACGCAGCCAATGGGGGAGGTTTGGGGAGTCAGATTCGCATTGACAATTTAGGGACAGGTCAGACGGGTGATATTACAATCTCAGCTACGCAATTATCCGTTCAAAATGGAGGTGAAATTTCTATTCAGTTATTTACTCCAGCACCTGGTGGTAATATTAATGTCAATGTCCCAGGCTCGATCAGTATTGATGGAATTAACCCTACCAATCCAGTCAACGGTTCTGTGATCGAAACAGCTACAGCTAACTCAGCAAACGCAGGAAATGTGGCAATCTCAACTGGCAACCTAAGTATTTTGGGTGGTGGTTCCCTCGGCTCTACAGCCGCAGGTTCTGGACAGGCTGGAATGGTGTTAGTTAATGCAAAAGAGTTAATAGAAATTGCTGGGGATAATCCTCTGATATTAACACCAAGTACCTTAGGTTCATCAACTGTAAGTTCTGGAAATGCTGGTAACGTAATTGTCAATACCTCTAGATTAGTAATTCAAGACAGTGCAAGTATAGGATCTACTGCACTTGCTGCGGGTTCAGCAGGTAATGTAATTATTAATGCTTCTGATTCAATAAGTATTCAGGGAAAAGCTGCTGGAACAAGTATCCCCAGTTACATTGATTCAAACGTCGAAATCAGCGATCCAGCGACTCGCTTGGCTCTGGGACTACCTGCTATTCCCACAGGTAATGCTGGTTCTTTGATAATTAATACACCATCATTAAGTATCACGGATGGAGCATCTGCAACAGTTATAAATGATGGTTCAGGGAAAGCAGGCGATTTACAAATTAATGCCAACTCCATTTTCCTTGATCAAGGCAGTATTAATGCCGCAACTGCTTCGGGAAACGGAGGGAATATTAGATTAAATTTGCAAGATTACCTACTGATGCGGAATAATAGCTTGATTTCCGTCACCGCTACGGGGTCGGGTAATGGGGGTAACCTTTCCATTAACGCACCAATTATTGCTGGATTAGAAAACAGTGACATTATTGCTAATGCTGTTCAAGGTCAAGGTGGTAATATTGATATCACTACTCAGGGTATTTTCGGGCTAGAATATCATCCTCAACTTACGCCAGGAAATGACATCACTGCTAGTTCTCAATTTGGTTTGAGTGGTATGGTGGAAGTCAATACCACTGGTGTCACTCCCAATTCCGGTTTAGTAAAATTACCGGAGAGCTTTACAGACTATTCGCAACAAATATCTACAAGTTGTTCTAATCGCAATAGCAGCAATTTTGTCGCTACGGGAAGGGGGGGAATACCAGAAAATCCCAATCAGCAAGTTATCAGCGATCGCCCTTGGTCTGATGTGCGTGATATTTCTGCATATCGCCAAACTAACAAAATTGCCCAAATAATCCCAGCTCCAGAAATTCTAGTCCAGGCGACTGGCTGGAGACGCAACGAATTAGGGAAAATTGAGTTGATTTCGGCAGATTTTCCGAGTTTTGCTCCGCAGTCGTTCAATTGTGCAGCAGTTTCCAGAAATTGATAGTGATACCAATAAGTAAAAGTGGCGATCGCTGATTAAATTTTTACCCCTGACTAGACTAATTGGGATAAAAATAAGCCAAACCATTGATTAGGATCAGTCCAAACCTGAACCGATTTTAATCCATATGCTTCTAAGTATTCCCGCATTTTTTCCAGGTTAAACTTACGGGAAATTTCTGTCAAAATGGTTTCTCCAGGAGCAAAATTGACCGCTAAATCCAGCGCATCCAATCTCACAGACTGCGATTGTTGACTAATTAAATGCATCTCTATCCGCTCCTCTAACTGATTGTAAAAGGCTCGATGTTGAAAGGAACTGGTGCTAAAATTACCCCGAAAACGCCAGTTTAAATGGTCAAGTACATTTAGATTAAAGGCTGCTGTAACCCCTTTACTATCGTTATAAGCAGGTTCGAGAATATGAATAGGTTTTTGTAAATCCAGCCCTAAGAGGAAATAATCCCCTTTTTGTAGGGCGTTAGTCACTTGGGATAAAAAGCGATCGCATTCTCCTTGAGCAAAATTCCCCATTGTACTTCCCAGAAAACAAATGGTTCTAGAAGGTAAAGATGTGGGTGGAGTCAACCGTTGAAGAGCCAGTTCATAGGTAGCGATTAATCCATGGACTCTTAAATTAGGATAATCGGCTAAGAGACTGTATGAGCTTTCTGTGAGGATACTAGCACTTACATCAATGGGAACGTAGTATATAGGGTAATCTAACTTTTGATAAGCATCTAACAACAAACGAGTTTTGGTAGAACTTCCACTACCGATTTCGACTAACTCACAAATTCCAGTTATTTGGGCTATTTCCTGGGCGTATTGGCACAAAATCGCAGCTTCTGTCCGTGTAGGATAATATTCTGCTAAATCACAGATTTGCTCAAATAACTGAGAACCCCGATCATCATATAAATAACGAGCAGGTACAGACTTTTGTAATTGAGTTAGTCCCCTAATTACATCCTCTCCTGCATTTATCTGCTCAGACGGCTGAGAATTAAGCATATTTTCCAGGTACAATCGTTCCTGGACGACCGGTGCAAAAAGTGTCATGACATATCTCCAAATAGGAATAACGAACGATTTTCTCCCTTGATTTGACCCTTTAATTTACGCCGTCTTGAACTATGCGGAAACCCGCATGTTGATAGATATGGGGACGGAACCAATTACGGTAATGTGTTAAAGCGGCTGTACCATTAGTGATCCAAGCTCCTCCTAACAACATATTATGTTTTGTATCAAAAAAAGGAGCTGAATTTCCTGTATATAGAGGATGAGATTGGAATCCCGATAAAGGATATAAGTTATCCCTGAGTAATTCCCAAATATTCCCTCGTAAATCATATAATCCAGAGTCATTTTTGGCTTTGTCTAATAGACCAACTGGACTAGGGGAGCCGAATTTCAAATTGAGATTGTAATCCTCTATATCCTGATTCTGGTTGCCCAAATTGGCTAGATTCCACTCAGCTTCACTCATTAACCGAGTCTGATTACCACACCAACGACAATAGGCGATCGCTTCATGATGATTCACCTCTACAGGCCAATCTAAGGGTAACTCGAATTGGTCAAACATAGCTCGATATTGGTAATCACCATCTGCAAATATCCAGAATTTGGGGTGTTGGATGTGAGATTCTGTTTTCCAGTCCCAAGAGGCTTGATCCCAATATTCTTGATTTTCATAACCACCTAGTTGGACAAACTTGAGAAAATCGCCGTTAGTAATTAGGTATTTGCTCGCTAAAAAACAGGGTACTTCCACCTCTTTAGCGCCATATTCAATATCCCAACCATAGGTAGAAGAGTCTTCCGGTTTACCAATTTCTAATCTTCCACCAAGAACTTTGACCATTTTGTTGTCTGGAATAGAAGCATTAGTTGGCGCATATTGCCAATTTTCTGGGCGTTTAACGCTTTGTATCGGCAGTTGGCGAATAATTACAGAAGAAGTTTCTACATGAATACGTTGATGCTCTATTCCCATGAATAAAGCCCATAGGGGATGATTTTTATTGATGGGGAGAGTGATGTGATTTTTTTGAATCAGTTCCCCCACAATTTCATAGACTTTTTCTCGGTATCGCCAAACCTCAGTAATTTCTGGCCATTCCACATGGGCGATCGCTTTTGATAATTGCTGGGAATTTTCTGGGTCAACCCCAACTGCAAATAGTTTTTCGTATTCTAAATTCAAATTATGTTTTAATAATCCTACCCGAAGCAATTTATTTATATAGAAGTTAGCTGAATGACCTAAATAAAAAATCAAGGGATTTCTTAATGGGTCAGGATTGAGATAAAATGTCTCATCTCCAACTAAGCTTTTCATCACACTATCTTCTAATAACCAAGCCTCTGTAAAATATTCCAGAATAGCTTGGCGATCGCAATCATTTAGGTTTGGCGGATGCACAAATTTAGATTTATTCATCATACTTTGAAGTGTAGTCCAAAAAGCTAAAGTTAGAGCTAAAGTTAAAACTAAAGTTAAAGCTAAAAACCACCCAAATATCTATCGGAATTTAGGAATTTAGCTAGATTTTTGGCTAAGTCAATGGGTTTAATATTACGCCATATTTGAGTGAATAAAACATAAAATTAGCCTCCTGTGTAGGAGGCTAAATATTGTCTTTATAGAGGATCCAAAAAAAAATTAGAAAATAATCAAAGTTTAACCTGTTGTAAATGACTGCGAGGGTTATAAGTACGTATAGAGCGAATTTTTTCGTAATATTCCCGTTCCTGTGGGTTGAGTTCTTTAGGTGGGGTAATCGCCACTTTGACAAATTGGTCACCGCGCCCACCCTTAGCTAATAGCCAACCCTTTCCGCGTAAACGCAAGGATTGTCCAGAACGCACACCAGCAGGTAGCTTAACACTAACATTACCATCTGGAGTCGGGACATCAATTGTTGCGCCTAAGACAGCCTCATCAGGGGTAATTGGGACTTCACAGACCAAATTATCTCCCTCAAGCTGGAAGAAATTATGAGGTTGGAGTTCTACCTTTAAATATAAATCACCTCGTTGCTGAGTCATGGGATTGAGTTTCCCCTTCCCGCGCAAACGCAAGCGAGTTCCAGTTTTAGCTCCCGCAGGAATGCGGACATTAATCGTTTCGTTTTCCCAATTTAAGCGTTTTTGCACGCCAGCAAACGCATCTCCTAAAGATAATGCCAGAGTAGCTTCTTGGTCTTGGTTAGCACCTACATCGGCAAACCCCACATCCCCAAAGCCACCACTTGGTCTACCAGCATTCGTGCGATAAGAATAAGTTTGACTACGACTGCGCGGTCCAGCACCACCAAATAACTCATTCAGGAAATCGTTAAAACTACCATATTGGCTGAAATCATAGCCACTCATATCCACCCCAGCACCAGCCCCATGAGGTACGCCCTCACCCACCTGCTTCCAGTACTGACCATACTGATCATATTTTTTCCGCTTGTCTGGGTCTGATAACACTTCATAAGCTTCATTCACTTCTTTGAATTTAGCTTCTGCTTGTTTGTTATTGGGATTCACATCAGGATGATATTTGCGTGCTGATTTGCGAAAAGCTTGCTTCAGTTCTTCTGAAGTGGCGGTTTTACTAACTCCTAAAATTGCGTAATAGTCTTTAAAGTCGGTTGTAGCCATCTACCAGCCTCCTGTAGAATTTTTTTTAAATATTTTGAGTTAACCGGGTTAAACGGGTTAAACGGGTTAAAGTTTTAAGATAAGCTAAAGTTTAATATCTAGCTAAGAGATGCCAATATTTAGATTAGCAAATAACCATAGATTCCGAATTGGGGTTTTTGCACAACACAGCAGCGCAATTACCGTACCTTAAACCAGGAGTCAGGACTTGGTAATTCTGACTCCGCTTCCAGATATGCTGAATCTAAATAATCGTTCCATGCGGGATCAGCGCATTTTTGAGGATGACGACAATCCCACTCCGAATATAGAACCCTTGATTTTCACGTTCAGCTTCTTGGACATTATCTTTGTTGATGATTTTCACATCATGTCCAATGCGAGCGTTCTTATCTACAATAGCACCGCGAATGATTGTATCTGTACCAATTCCTACAGGAATATCACCTTTTTCTATATTACATAGACGCTCCACTGAAGCTTGGTAATAATCTGCTCCCATGACTAGAGATTCTTCAATTACACAGCCAGATTCAATTCTGGACCGGACTCCTAAAACCGAATGTTGAATCCGACAATCTTTTAAAATACAACCTTCGCAAATAATTGATTCAGTCACATGACAATCTAATAACTTAGATGGTGGTAAGTAACGAGCGCGGGTATAAATCGGTGCTTCTTCATCATAGAAGCTAAAGGGAGGTAATGGTTGTTGAGTCAGAGCTAAATTAGCATGGTAGAAAGCCTCGATCGTCCCGATATCTTCCCAGTAACCATCGAATAAATAAGCTTGAACATTGTGATTTTTTGATGCTTCTGGAATAATTTCTTTACCAAAATCAGTCTGTTCTAAAGATGCTTTCAGCAAATTAATTAAAACATCTTTCTTAAAGACATAAATCCCCATTGAGGCGATGTAGGGTTGTAATACAGCTTGTTCTTTTGTCAATCCTAAGATAGTAGTATCAACCTGCATTTCGGTTAAAGCATCTCCTTTGGGCTTTTCGCTAAATTTAACTACTCTCCCAGCATTGTCGATCTTCATCAAGCCAAAATCTGAAGCCCGCCGATTATCAATCGGGATCACAGAAAGAGTAATATCCGCATTCGTTTCTCGATGGCGTTGGATAAATAGACGATAATCCATCCGATACAAGTGGTCCCCGGAAAGGATGAGATATTCATCTACATTCCAATCTTGGAGGAGCCAAATATATTGACGTACAGCATCAGCTGTGCCTTGAAACCAGTTAGGATTTTCTGGTGTTTGCTGCGCCGCTAATATTTCTACAAATCCTTCACTGAAGCCACTAAAATTGTAGGTTCGACCAATATGTCGATTGAGAGAAGCCGAGTTAAATTGCGTCAAAACGTAGATTTTAAAAATTTCGGAATTGATGCAGTTACTTACAGGAATATCAATTAATCGATACTTACCCGCAACGGGTACTGCTGGTTTAGCTCGTAGTTTTGTTAAAGGATAGAGGCGGGTACCTGCGCCACCGCCAAGGATAATTGCTAAGACTTTTTTCATAAAATTCTCCCGACTGCCTTTCCACTCTCATCTACAGTTTAGGACTGTATGAGGTAACTGATCAGCACAAATTAAAGATTATTCGGGATGATTTTTCGCATTTTTAATTGCTACTCGATTACTAGAACATTTGTATTGATTAACGCAGAAGCTAAACAAGAAGCTAAACAATATGATAATTTGTGGACGGTGATAGGAAATAATTCGTAACACAATGCAAATTCAAACTCCAGATTGGGTAAAACACGCAGTCTTCTACCAAATCTTCCCTGACCGCTTTGCGCGTAGTAAACAGCCACGCCAACAATTGTTACATGCGCCTAAATGGGAAGCATGGTCCGCAGCTCCGACACTCCAAGGCTATAAAGGTGGTGATTTATGGGGTGTTATCGAGGGATTGGACTATATCCAAAGTTTAGGAGTTAATGCTATTTACTTTACGCCCATTTTTCGTTCAGCTTCTAATCACCGCTATCATACCCATGATTATTATCAGGTAGACCCAATTTTAGGAGGTAATCAGGCTTTCCGAGAATTATTAGATGCTGCTAAGGAGCGCCATATGAAGGTTGTCCTAGATGGGGTATTTAATCATTCTAGTCGCGGGTTCTTCTTTTTTCACGACGTTCTGGAAAATGGTCCATCATCACCTTGGGTAGATTGGTTCAGAATTCAAGGTTGGCCTTTGTCTCCATATTCAGGTGATAGAGATGCTAATTATGATGGTTGGTGGGGACTACGCGCTTTACCAGTATTTAACCACGATAATCCTGATGTTAAAGCATATATTCTAGAAATTGCGGAATATTGGCTGAAATTCGGGATTGATGGTTGGCGTTTAGATGTTCCTGGTGAGGTGAAAACGCCTGGTTTTTGGCAGGAATTTCGTCAACGGGTGAAAGCTATTAATCCTGATGCTTATATTGTGGGTGAAATCTGGGGTGATTCTCGCCAGTGGTTGGATGGAACTCAGTTTGATGGGGTGATGAATTATCTGTTTACTGGACCTGCGATCGCTTTTACTGCTGGCGATCGCGTCGTTCACGAACTGGTGGAAAACAAAGAATACCAACCCTATCCCGCCTTATCAGCTGAAGGTTATGCGAGTAAAATTGCCAAATTATTAGCCCTTTATCCTTGGGAAATTCAGCTCACCCAGATGAACTTGCTCGCCAGTCATGACACCGCTAGATTAATGTCGATTGTCAATGGCGACCAAGCGAGTGTGGAATTAGCGACTCTGCTCCTATTTACTTTTCCTGGTGCGCCGAATATCTTTTATGGTGATGAAGTTGGTCTAGCAGGTGGTCTAGATCCAGATTGTCGCAGGGGATTTCCCCAGGAAGCTGATTGGAATCAGGAACTTTTACAAATTCATAAACAATTGATCGCCATTCGCAATAACTACAAAGCACTACGCATAGGTGAATATAAACAACTCCATGCTCAAGGAATGCTATATGTAATGGCGAGAATTTGGGAAAGAGAGGAACTGATCATTGCTGTGAATGCTGGAGATACATCTGAAACTGCTTTAATAGATGCTAGCTTTCTCCAAACTCAACCCAATCAGATTTTGTATGGTAAAGCTGAAGTGGAATGGAATCAAGGAAAAGTCTCTTTGCGTCTTCCTCCTAGAACTGGATGCGTACTGAGTATTAATTAATTCCCTACACCCTATACCCTAACCCTAAGACCCATCGGACCACGAGTGACACCTAACTGACTTTGTAATTTCAATTCGCGCCAAAGTTGGGAACCTGTAATTTCTCCTTGGAGTAATTGACCATAACGCCATATGGTTTGAGTCACCTGGTCAGGGGTTTCGTTGACAAATTCAATGCGGAAATAACGCACTTCCAAATCAAGCAATCTTTGGATATATTCTGCTCCTGTTTGCGCAACTCCGTTAAATATAGTATTCCGACAACCTGCGTCCGCTTGTAAGACATGCTCACTCCCCACACGGTCTTTTAATTTAACTTCATGCTTTTCACAAGGTCTACCGCAGTCAGTGAAATCTTTTCCCTGGGACAGAAAAGCGCAAAAGACGCAATGCTCCATATGGAACATGGGAATATGTTGATGAATTGTCACTTCCCACACTTGGGGAAAATGACTGGCTTTGATTAAATCTTCCAATTGGATGATGTTTAAATCATAGGATGCTGTTAACCGTTTTAAGTTAAACCGCTGTAAGTAGAAATCTGCTGTTAAGGGGTTGGCTATATTCAGGGAAAAATCCCCAATACAAGGAATATCGGCGAAAAATTCTAGCTGGTCATAGTTACGGACTAAATAACCATCAGCTTGACAAGCTAATACTTGTTGTAAAATCCAGTTTTCTCCAGATTTCGTAATGCGCGGTGGTACTACCCAAATGGTTTGATCCGCAACGCTTTGATTTTGGCGTACCAGTTGAACCGCTTCTTGATAAGTCTTGGGGTCTGTAAATTCGCAGTAAAGTATTTTAACCTTTGCTTGTATCGCTGCTCTTAATTGAGCCATGTTCCTCACTAGCACAATCAGGGATGGAGTTTGGGGTACAGAGGAAATTTCCCAGGTGAGTAAATCAGTCCAAGCAACATCAGGATTCAGTCGCCAGCGTAAGGGTTGACTGCGTAGTTCTGTTAACTGGTCTACAATTTCCCGCCGCATCCGGTTTAATTCACTCACAGGTAACATTAACGCGCTATCAAGATGATTGATTAAATTCCCCAAGCAAAATGGTGTGTTTCCTAAACGTCCTAATTGTTCTTTTAGTTTTTCTGTGGTTAGTGGTTTAGTATGGGCTGCGACTAAATTAATTGTTGATTCAACTTGGACGATATGACCCACTTGGTCATTGGCGATCGCAATTAAGGGTTGATTAATTTCGCCATAGATTTCCAGATTAATAGGACGGGGAAATTGAGGATTTTCCAGTGTGAAACTTTGGCGTACTCGTTTATCAAGCACTGGGTCGCTGGTTTTCCAAACTTTATCTCCGATATGGATGCGCCGTTGGTTCAAGTCATCCCTCCCAAAAGTGAGGATGATATCTTTTCCTTGGTCTTCCACTGAATATATCCGTCCTCCTTCTTCTTTGATATCGGGATGTCCACAGTCAAACACCACACCATCGCCAGGTTTTACAGATGTTGAATTTGGAGAGTTTAATGTCAGTGTCACCTGTTCATGACGAATTTGTTTCACCTCTCCCAAGTAAACTCCACGTTTTTTCCCAAATCTGGCGTGGACTAATTCCTGATTATTAATTCCCCGCAACCAACCAGGATAAAGTCCGCGAGAAAAAGCCATTTCTAGATTGTATTGGTCTTCAGGGGACGGATTTCCATCTAAAGCTTGGCGATAAACTTGAGTAATATTTGCTACGTACTCAGGAGATTTTAGTCGTCCTTCAATTTTCAAACTTGTCACTCCAGACTTGACTAAATCTGGTAAAACATCCAATCCTGCCAGGTCTTGAGGGCTAAGTAAATATTGGCGATCGCCCAAATCCACCTTTTCACCATCTGCGATTAATTCGTAGGGCATTCGGCAAGCTTGAGCACATTCACCCCGATTAGCAGAGCGTCCACCCAAAGCTTCACTAGTTAAACATTGTCCAGAATAGGCGACGCATAAAGCACCATGGACAAAGACTTCTAGAGGAAGGGAAACTTGACGTTGAATTTTCTCAATTTCAGAAATGGAACATTCCCGCGCCAGGACAACTAATTGACAACCCAAGGATTTAGCAAATTCCACTCCTGCGGCGCTAGTAATAGTCATTTGCGTAGAAGCATGGATGGGAAAATCTGCAGACAAATGGCGGATGAGGCGACAAAGTCCGATATCTTGGACAATAACAGCATCTACACCAGCAGCAATAATTGTGCAGAGATATTGCTGTACCTGTGTGAGTTCTTGGGTAAAGATGAGTGTATTGAGGGTGACATAACCCTTAACACCGCGCAAGTGCAGGAATTTCATTAATGAGGGTAAATCAGCCTGAGTAAAGTTTTCAGCGCGCATTCTAGCATTGAATTTTTCCAGACCGAAGTAAATTGCATCAGCACCATTTTCTACTGCTGCTTTAGCGCATTCCCAATTCCCTGCTGGTGCGAGGAGTTCTGGAATCCGCAGGTTATTGGGTCGAATGCTGGTTGTGGAAGTGCGATCGCTGTTCATCAAAGTCAAAGGTTAATTCAGGGTTAAGTTCTTCGTACTTATTTACTACTTTAGTAGGAATATTCGGGGTCTGTCATTTGTAGCGGAAGGATGATGTATTTTTGTATTTCCGGCTGATAGATTAAACATACCAAAACCGAGGTCTAAATTATGAAGTCTTCCCACATGCTCAAAGCTATAGGTTCTGGAATTCTAGCAGTCGGTCTGGCGGTAAGTCCTCTAATTAAGCCCGCATCGGCTCAAACCAGTGACTACCCGAATAGAACTTCCACTTTAAACAATCCGCGTCAAGTTGATGATCGAGATTTTAACTGGGGTTGGTTGGGTTTAATCGGTTTGGCTGGACTAGCTGGTTTAGCCAAAGATAATCGTGCTGATACAACCAATTACCGCGACCCCAAGATAAGTCGTTGAATTAGTTCCTAATTCCTCACCCATAATTCGTAATTCGTAATTGCACTTCATCATTACGAGTTACGAATTTTGCTTTTATGGTCAAATCTTCTATAAAATACAATAAGTCTATCTAATTATCGTTATTTAAACGACCACTAAATAACCGCCCATGTCAGATAAATATCGTTTTGAAACTCTGCAAGTTCATGCTGGACAAGAACCTGCGCCGGGAACTAATGCTCGTGCTGTTCCCATATATCAAACCACTTCTTATGTGTTTGATGACGCTGATCATGGAGCGCGGTTGTTTGCTCTCCAGGAATTTGGCAATATCTACACGCGGATCATGAATCCGACGACTGATGTTTTTGAAAAGCGGATAGCTGCTTTAGAAGGAGGTGTAGCAGCTTTGGCTACTGCTAGTGGTCAAGCTGCTCAATTCTTGGCTGTGAGTACGATCGCCCAAACCGGAGATAATATTGTTTCTACCAGTTTTCTCTATGGCGGAACCTATAACCAATTTAAAGTTGCTTTTCCCCGTTTAGGGATTAATGTCAAGTTTGTCGAGGGAGACGATCCAGAAAAATTCCGGGCGGCGATCGATGATCGGACTAAAGCCTTGTACGTGGAAACAATCGGAAATCCTCAATTCAACATCCCAGACTTTACAACCCTCGCTCATATTGCTCATGAAAATGGGATTCCGCTAATTGTAGATAATACCTTTGGCGCTGGTGGTTATTTAGTCCGACCGATCGAACATGGCGCAGATATTGTTGTCGAGTCTGCGACTAAGTGGATTGGTGGACATGGTACTTCCATCGGTGGTGTGATTGTGGATTCTGGTAAATTTGACTGGACGAGTGGTAAATTTCCCAGTTTTTCAGAACCATCGCCAGGTTATCATGGGTTGAATTTCTCAGAAGTGTTTGGGACTAAAAGTCCTTTTGGGAATATAGCCTTTATTATTCGCGCTAGAGTAGAAGGGTTGAGAGATTTTGGTCCAGCATTAAGTCCATTTAATGCTTTTCTGCTACTCCAAGGATTAGAGACTCTTTCCCTGCGTGTAGAACGTCAAGTAAATAATGCTTTATCATTAGCTGAATGGTTAGAACAGCAAGAACAAGTAGCATGGGTGAATTATCCTGGACTCCCGCATCATCCATATCATGAACGAGCCAAAAAATATCTCCAACATGGTTTTGGTGGAGTTCTGAATTTTGGGATTAAAGGAGGATTAGCAGCTGGTCGAGATTTTATCAATCGGGTAAAATTGGCGAGTCATCTAGCTAATGTCGGCGATGCGAAAACTCTTGTCATTCATCCCGCTTCCACAACCCATCAGCAATTGAGCGAAACCGAACAACTATCAGCGGGTGTGACACCGGATTTGGTACGAGTATCTTTAGGAATTGAACATATTGATGATATTACAGAAGATTTCGCCCAAGCGTTTAGGAATTAGGGTGTAGGGTGTAGGGTGTGGGGTGTAGGGTTGTAACGCACGGAAATCTGCGGGATGGTGCGTTACTAACTAAACTATATATCCACAATATCTACTAATTTTCACAAGTTATCATGCAATATTCAGATTTTATCTCGCCCAAAACCGAGTTTTATCACCTTGCAAAACCATTTCAACTGGAATCTGGCGCAGTATTAACTCAAGTTCAAGTGGCTTATCGGACTTGGGGAAAGTTAAATAATCAAGGTGATAATGGGGTAATTATTTGTCACGCTTTAACTGGGTCAGCTGATGCTGATGATTGGTGGGAACCTTTGTTAAATTCTGGGAAAGCCTTTGACCCTAATCAGGATTTTATAGTTTGTAGTAATGTTTTGGGAAGTTGTTATGGAACCACTGGACCAACTTCTATTGATCCCAAAACTGGACTTGCTTACGGGATATTGTTCCCAGCAATTACTGTCCGGGATATGGTTCACTTACAAGCTGCTCTGATCGAATATTTGGGAATTAACTCCCTGAAATTGGCGATAGGTCCTTCCCTTGGGGGGATGCAAGTTTTAGAGTGGGCAGTATTGTATCCAGAAAAGGTAAAGGCGATCGCTTCTATTGCTGCGCCGGGGAGACATTCTGCTTGGGCGATGGGATTGAGTGAAGCTCAAAGACAAGCCATTTATACCGATCCAAATTGGCGGGGAGGTCACTATACCGAGGACGCACAACCAATCCAAGGACTTACTGTAGCGCGAATGATCGCCATGAGTACTTACCGTTCTTGGGAAAGTTTTAATGAACGCTTTGGACGCGAATATGATGAATCGGAGCAATTTGCGATCGCCAGTTATTTACAATATCAAGGGCGCAAATTAGTAGAAAGATTTGACGCCAACACCTATGTTATCCTCAACCAAGCCATGGATCGCCATGACCTGGGAAGAAATAGACAAGACTATAAATCTGTATTGCAAAACATCAAACAACCGACTCTAATTGTTACAATTAATTCAGATATCCTTTATCCTTCCGTAGAGCAGCAGGAACTAGCAATTTTTATTCCCAATAGTGAACTTGTCTGGTTAAAGTCCAGTCATGGTCATGATGCGTTTTTAATCAATATAGCGGCGTTAAACGAATTGATAGTTTCTTTTCGGCGGAACTGGGAGTAAAATAGGAGTAGACTGTGATTCCAAACTTGATTACTCAGAATTGGGAAAATAAAACCCATCTTTTCGACCAAGTGAAAACTATTGCTGCTGATTTTGCGACTCGCGCAGCAATACATGACCGAGATGGTTCTTTCCCTTTTGAGAACTTTACGATTTTGCACAACACAGGACTTTTAAATCTGACAGTTCCCTCAGATTATGGTGGTCAGGGTTTAGGACTTGCTAGTATTTGTCAGGTAATTGAGCTACTCGCAGGTGGAGATGCTTCCACTGCTTTAGTGTTGACAATGCACTATCTCCAACATGCGATCGCTGCTCATCACCGTCAATGGCCTACAGAAATTCACCAGAGGGTTTGTCGGGAATCAATAGCAGGTATTGCTTTACTTAATGCTGCTGTAGTCGAACCGGAATTAGGAACACCGTCGAGGGGTGGTTTACCAGACACGATTGCGGAACGGACAGAAAAAGGGTGGAGATTAACAGGTCATAAAATATATACTACAGGTAGTCCGATTCTCAGTTACTTTGTGGTTTTGGCGAAAACCAATGAAGAGCAACCCAGAGTAGGAAATTTTCTGATTCCGCGTGACTTACCTGGGGTAAAAATTGTGGAAACTTGGGATCATTTGGGAATGAGAGCGACAGGGAGTCATGACTTGATATTAAAGGATGTCCTGATCCCTTCAGAATATGCTCTTAATCTCGGTTTTTTATCAGATGTAACACCCATTGACCCAATAATTCCCATTTGGAGTAGTTTGGTATTGAGTGCTTTGTATTTAGGAATAGCTAGAAGTGCTCAAAAATGGTTAATTAGTTATTTAAATGAGCGTAAACCTACTAATCTCGGAGATAGTTTAGCAACTTTACCCCACTTTCAAGCTGCTATGGGTGAGATGGAATCATTATTATTAACTAACCAAAGATTAATTTACACTTTAGCAGTTGAAGTTGAGCAGAATGAATGTATAGACAAGGCTAGAGTAGAAGTGCAGTCGGTTAAATATATTACAACAACCAACTCAATTCGGGCTGTAGAAATTGGTTTAGAGCTAATAGGTAATCCTGGTCTATCCCGTAAAAATCCGCTAGAAAGACATTATCGAGATGTCCTATGTAGTCGGATTCATACGCCACAAAATGATGCTGTTTGTCTATCTTTGGGAAAAAAGGTACTAATATAAGGGACATAATATAATGATATTATGTCCCTATAATTTTTGTGATTAAGACTCAGAATATTCAGGATAGAAAACAAATGTTCGCAACTCTATACTTTGTCGTGGCGGTGCATCTGGCGAGCTAGTTGGATCTACAAATGCTGTGTGGGCTGCAAAGCGTGCAATTCCATCATCTGCGGAATCGAAACATTTGATCAACAAAACTTCATCTCTTTGCATTTGGGGAAAGTAGTACCATCTATGTTCTGGATTGTAAGTAATTGCGTAAACTTCTCCAATGCGGTCGGGGTAGATTAAGTCAGTAGCTACCAAGTCTTCTGAAGCAATACTTTGAGCATCACACACAGCTAATGGTGACTCTTGAATTGTGTCAGCGATCGCCCGCCAAATATTGATAACTGCAAAACGTTTTTGTAATAACTCTTCAATATTTTCTACCCCCCGTGCTGCCAATTCTTGACGCGCACGCGTATAGCCAGATTTAGCTGTAAAATCATTGTGTGTACGCTTTACAGGTTCTTTAATACTATTCTCACCCGGTTTTGACTGTTGAGCATTACGCAATGTATGGTCAAATATTACTACCTGTGTTGCTCCCGTCACTTCTTTTAATAATTGTTCCGCTTCCAAATAGTAAACATGATGTAATTCCTCTTCGTCATAGAAATTATGGACTTTGGTAAAATGCTCAGTAATAGCAAAACCTTCTCTATCCAAAGATAGATGTCCTGAAATGGAGCGAGCATTATGTATGGGTAGATTTTGCGGCTGATAAAGCCCATTTTGTCTAGGAACACCCGATGGTGGTTCGTAAGTATAGCTAATAGGCTTTTCTAACATTGGAACTAAGTAATGAAGATTAGCCTCAACGTAGGGGAGGTCCTCAATAACTGGTCTGTCTACAACTGGAGTATTCAAAGTCATGGATTAAATCCTTAATTAACTGGTAATTGCATTGGTAAAGCTGACGTGATTAATCAAGTACGTTTTATCGGTCAAGTTAACGTACTTTAATTATTACACAAATTTTCCTCGCACTTCTTTAAGCTGCTCCGTTACGAAAACGACTCCGCTGCAAAATTTGACTCGTGGTTTTTCAAGACGGGCTTAACAGAATTTTTGAGAAAACACTTGATTTTGTGGTTGGTTTATGAGATATTTTAATTTACCATTAAACCACTATAAACCGATTGGCTTACAGTACTTTAATCTTTGTACTAGTAATATAGCAGTTTTAGCCGTGTAGCTCCAGCTCACAAGTTGCATCTGTAGTTCTTCTATGGGAATAAGCACAAAATAATACTTTGAAATGATTCACTATGCAAACAAATCCAAATAAACATGTAGAAACTCAAGAAATTGAGCCGAATTTCTCTAGCAGACACTCATTTCTCAGTTACGGTAGCAGACGTTCATTCCTCGGTCGTATTAGTCTATTTACAGCCGCCACATTTGTTAGTGGAACTATCGGTACAAATATTTCTAGGAATAAGACGGGAGAAATTGCTCAAGCTGCAAATGTAGCTGCGGAGCCAGAGATGCTCCAACTCCGATCAAAATTATTTGACTACAGCAAATTACGCGAGAAAGCCTATCAAATAAGAATTACGGCAGCAAAGGATAATCGAGAAGTTCCGATTCCACCTCATCCTACCAATGGCGATGAAGAGTTATATCCCAATAAAATCGCCACTGATACTAGGGGATTACAGCATAATCAGCAAGGTGAAGTTCAACTAGAATCTTATAATTCCCTCATTAAAGCACTTAGTTCTCATAACCATGAAGATTTTGAAAAAATCATTTTGGGTGGTTCGAGAAAATTGGTTAATCCTGAAGGACCTTTAGCAATTAGCTTGGAAGGATGTAATTCTGTCCAAGTAGCTTCACCTCCACCAGCAACTTTAGCTAGTCAAGAGCAAGCCGCTGAAGCTGTGGAACTCTATTGGCAAGCTTTACTGCGGGATATCCCCTTCCATAAGCTGCAAAATGATACTAATGAGCCGCTTGTTTTAGCAGCTGTTGAAGAACTTAACAAGCTTTCAGGGTTCACTGGACCAAAGGAAAATGGACGTGTCACTCCGCAAACTCTATTTCGAGGAAGTGTGACTTATGTTAATCAGAATGATAAATCTGGTAAAACGGCTCAACATATCATTCCACCAGGAATTTTAGTTGGTCCCCACATTTCCCAGTTTGCATGGCTAAATATTCCCTATGGTACTCAATATATTCCTCCTATCATCCGCACTGCTCTTCCAGGGAACGATTTTTTGACTGATTATGCAGAATGGTTAAATATCCAAAATGGAGGTACGGCTAAATCCCTAAAATTTGACCCCATACGCCGTTATCTATTTACTATCCGTGATTTATCAGAATTTTCCCATACACCAGGGGCGAGTTTCTTGGGAGCTTCCCTAATTTTGGATGGAAAACACAATGTCCATGACCCTTTGAGTAGTGGTATTGGCGCACCTTTTAATCCTGGGAATCCTTTAGTCAAGTCCAAGACTCAAGTAGGAGGAAATGGCACATTTGCCCTTGGACATTTACATGCTTTGCTTCATCTAAGTACATCTAGAGCAGTTAGAGCCGCATACTGGCAAAAATATTATGTACATCGGCGGTTACGTCCAGAAGCATATGGAGGATTAGTACATCATAATCTGGTGAATAAAACTGAATATCCTATTCATCAAGATATATTAAACTCTCAAGCTCTAGCTCAAAGCTTTAGCAAGTTTGGTTCCTATTTACTCCCTCATGGATATCCAGAAGGAGCACCATTGCATTCATCATATGTTGGTGGCGCAGCAGCGATCGCCGGTGCTAACACTACAATTTTAAAAGCCTACTTTGATGAAAATTTTGTCATCCCCAATCCTGTTGTCCCTGACCCTAAAGACCCGACAAAAGTGATTCCCTATCGAGGAGAACCGTTGACAGTTGGTGGTGAATTGAACAAACTAGCGACTAATTACGCTCTAGGTCGCGGTCATGGTGGTATCCACTGGCGCACAGATGGCGCAACTGGCTTGGCGTTGGGTGAAGCGATCGCGATTAGCATTCTCAAAGATGAAGGATTGGGTTATAATGAATCATATAAAGGTTTTACTTTCACCAAATTTGATGGAACTAAAATTACAGTGTGAAATTTGAGAGATGTAGCACACCCAGCATAACTTAACCTAGACAAGGGCGTTGTATAACCATTTTCTATTAATTTTCTAAAGAAATTTCCGTCTGTTTTTTAACAGCGAAGTTATCGCTACTCGTAATCGTTCAGAGGGTAGTGAAGGGGTAAAAGGGGTAAAAGCCAATCAGTGAAGGAGTTATAGTAATAAAACCCAAAAGTTGAGACTAGCTGGGAGAAAGGTGAATACTCGTGTAAGGCAA
>Ga0116231_10003176_pt1 | contig 34358 bp, 31 predicted proteins | sample S1TSphgellanicum_2_FD_89695 | JGI IMG/M metagenome (GOLD analysis project Ga0116231, IMG submission 89695) | Host-associated microbial communities from peat moss isolated from Minnesota, USA - S1T2_Fd - Sphagnum magellanicum MG | ecosystem: Host-associated > Plants > Peat moss > Unclassified...
AGAAAAAAAAAAAAAAAAAAAAAAAAAAAAAAAAGCCAGAAAATTGAAAACACAAAAAAAAAAAAACAAAAAAAAAAAAAAAAAGAGGGCCGGGCAGTTCCCGGAAACTTCCCGGGCAGTTTAACTGACACAGGAAAAAAAAAAACAAACAAACAAACAAAAAGGTCCGGGCACTGCCCGGACAGACGGACAGACAGACCTGTAACTTTAATATATAACATAGCGCCCAACTGACACTCAATTCCCCATTCCTGATCCTCCCACTGTCTGTAGGTACTCTTTTGGTATCAAGCTTCAACTGTCTGTGGATACTGTTTTGGTTATTGAAATCTGCTGCGTATGCGCGTTGGAGGGAGTGACGAGCCTCTGGGTGGTTCCTTCTACTTCGCCGCAGTATAGCTCTGTGAGATTAAAACATCGTAGAAATTTAAATCCACTGTTAATTTTCCGGTTTTCTTCTCGTGCTTGATTCTGCTTCTTGATTGTTTGTTGGTCTGAGGTAGCGAGGCAGTTGGATCATCCGGATCAAGTGTCAATGGAGGCCAGTTCCGCAGCTCATGATACAGGGGTCACTCCAGAGGAGCTAAAGAAGACTCGATCATGCAAATGGTTCAGGCGCGGATCCAAATATGCGTCCGTTTCACCGGCACCGGCCTCCGGAGTTTCCCGAATTCAAGGAAAGGAGAAGGAGCGTAGGCCGTCTACCGCTCCAATTCCTCTGTCAACCGTTCCATTGGTCGTCAATTACTTCCCAAGTGCCGTAATGTTGTCACGAGGTTGATCTTTCATTTTTTTTGTGCAACGAGCAGTCTACAGCTTGTCTACTATTCTCAAGGGGGATTGCAAATGTCAGGAGGGACTTGCAGCATCCATCGAAGCGCGTTGCAAAGTAATCATCATGACTGAGTGTATTTCCTGTTAGAAAAAAATTGCCTCCAGAATCGTCCGGCAAAGATCAAGTTTTTTCCTAACTGCCTCAACAGCAACTTTCCATTATATTTGTTTCCTCTAGCTGTGCTCATATTCATCTCATAGGTCTAGCCCTAACAAACGGTCTGGCTACGACATGGGTATGAACGACAAAAATAACAGCCAATATATTAGTGTGAATCAATTGTTCATGAAAATATGTTTATCAGCAGTGCACATACATCAGATTCATTTAGACAAAATTTTACCTGAAATTCAGTCAATGTACTGTTTGGACTTACATTTTGTTGGGCTAACTATCAAACTGCGTCCACTGAAGTCTCAATCAATTGTAGATTTTGCAAGTAGTTGAATGACTAAGCTATACATTGCTCATTAAATTCTTGACAAAGAATTGCTCTTTTCACGTGATTCAATCGTACTATGGTCATGATTCCTTCCATGGGCTTGCCAGTGATTCAGTGCTTGTAAAAGTTGTACATAGTTGAGGGGGTCCTTCTAGCGCTCTCAATCAAAGCTGCCAACAAAACATAATTTCCCCATGTTTGAATATTTTCATGATGAGAATAACATACTTTCCTTGTGAATTTAAAAGACAGTACAAGGCCCTTGAAAATTAACACCCAAGGCAGCCTTTTTTTTAGTGGCTGAATTTTGGCAAAAAGAGAGATAAATTTTTAAATCGAAAATGAGGTGACTGTGGAGGATTTTAATTTAAAATAGTTAAATTCACATGATTTCTATATTTGTTTAAAAATGTGTAGCAAAAAATTATAGAAGGATGATCAAAGATTTGGAGCATATTTGGCTAAATCTTCCTAAGAATGACCGCCACTTTGGCTACAAACAAAAATTCCTTAAGGAAACACTGAGATTCCAAAGTGTGAAGAAATGAAACCTATTAAAGACAAAGCTATGATAATTTCCTTGCAGAATTAGAGGGACTGAAACCTGAAAGGTGAGATTCAGCCTGAAATGTGTGAAAGCTAAAATACCAAGAGGAACTAGAAGAATTTTCTGCCAAATTCTCATAAGTTGTAGCTGATCAAGATATGGCACTCTGCTCCAGCCATTTTCATGTTTTAGACAGTGATTTGTTCTTTGATTTCAGCCTCAATGTCTCCACAAACTCTAATTCTGCTTGGCATGCATGGCATTCAACTTCAGATCAACCAAATTAGCACGGTCTCTCAAACCCTTAATCTACTATATTCAAGTGATAGCATCGTCCCTTGTATGACAGATTTGAAATGTAAGAGGGAGATAGAGAGAAAACTGCATGTGTAGAGAGGGGGAAGCACACCCCTTTTACTAAATAAAATCAGAAAATATAAGAGAGGGGACATGCTCCAAGAGATGGAATGCTTTTTTACACTAAAAACATTGAGGTGGCACCCTTTGCACTCAGAGATGAATTCCTGCTCAAGCATGCTTTGCACACAAGGATTTCTACGAAGTGAAATGTTAGAGACTAGAAGGTTGCGAGATCTTTCGTTCAAACTATCCATTATAGCCTGCACATACACGACCCTCATCACATTGCATTCTTGTTTTTCTTGGTTACAGATGCATCCAGGGTGCATTAGGCGGCTAGAAAGATGACCATTGCTACACTCCATTTCAAAAGAGCCCTCGATCCAAAATTGCCACCTCACCTATATCACAAAATTGAAAAAATTAACATTGAATCCTAACCATACATGAAAGCTAGGTAAATTAATCTACAATTGAAGCTCCCCCCACCCCCACCCCAAAAGGTATTTTTGGCCTACCTATTACTATAAAAGGATGATGATGAATGAAGCTCCTGGAAAAGAATCTAGTTAAATTATTAAGAATCAAAATGTTGCATTGGTGCAAAAATTAGAATTGCAAGTAAGAAGGTTACAACAAACTTCAACTGACAAAATTATACTTTCCTTTCATATTTTATTGATAGCCAAATTTGGCTAAATCAGCTTATGGATGATTGCCACCTCACCTATATCGCAAAATTGAAAAATAGCATTGCATCCCAACCATACATGAAATATGAACATGATCAAATATGAGCAATACATAAATGTGTACCAAAGTGACATTTTACTCATAAAATTAAAATGGCATATCTTACACTCATGTTGTCATGTGGTTTCCATTGTTCTATCTATGAATGAAATTTGTCCATAAACTGATTCACAGAGGTTTGGCAGGAGTTTCACCTCGCACACCATTGGTGTTTGAACTCAGGACCAGAATGGGCTATATCAGTGAGTTGAGGGTAGTCATTATGACTTTTTACCCTTCAACTCCACCAATATTAATTTTGGGTACAACCTTTTCCCTTTCCTTGTTTTATGATGCATTATCACGTAATAGAATGCACACTTAAATTCTTTAGATTATGTTCCCCAAGTTTGAGGGTTGTAGCCTTGAGGCTGGTAGTCCAAGGGTGTAGGTCTGAAAATTAAAGGAGGCATGTGGGAGCATATACATAAAATTAAGGCCATAAAACACAAAAGATGTGCAGGAACATAATCACAAGAATTTAAGTGTGGATTCTATTGCAAAATAATGCATTATAAAACAACATAATGCAGAAGGTTGTACCCCAAATTAGTATTGGTGAACTTGAAGGATTAAAAGTCATAATAACCCATGTAGAGAAAATGGCTGAAAATCAACTTGGGTTTAAAGCCAGTTTTCTGAGGGGGGACACTAGTATATATATATATATATATATGAGTAAAAATATAGGATGCAATATATTGATTTTTGGGTAAAAATATAAGTTAATTAGTTTTAAATAGGGTACATTTTATTTTATTTATTTATTTTAATTATAATATAAGGTATGTAATAATTTGAAATAATTAATTATAATTAATATAGGGTGGCTTTCATATGCATATATTAAAAAATTAGATAATAATAGAGTGATGAAAAATAGGTTCAATAATTATCTAATACCTCCACTAAAAATTGATCATTTGACGCACATAAATCCCAAACTTTACGCTAAGTGTACCCCCGAGGCTGATTCTTAACTTGGATATCATTAGGTATCCAAAGGTGATAACATGTTTAAAACTTACCCATTGGTTCTCACTAGATTAAAAACCAACCATTTTAAATTTTTTCACATTTTTAAATATATATTTTGATACCTTGTTAGAACTTAAACCCTCAAGGTATTAATAGATATTAGGGTCAAGGTATTAATTAATAATAGTTAATGGGTGTTGGGTAGGGGTTTTTTTTAAATTATGGTTAGTTGAAAGAAGTGACCATAGTCAAATGAGCTAAAAACCATGGCAAACGATTGAAAAACTATTAATTTTATCAAATTTATATATGTAATGTCACTTTAATCTCATGTTGATCAAAACCCATTGTGCTAAATGGTTTATGTGAGTGATTTATATGAATTCAAAAAAATCATTTAATATAATAAATTGAATTTTGGTTTTAATAAAGGACTTTTGAACTTTAACACCAAAAATTCAATTTTATAAAGCACAAGGATTTTTTTTAATTAATATAAAAAATTTGATGAGAAAAACATTGACCTAGGTTAACCTACCATCCACATCAAAAAGCATTCATAATTTTAAAATTGTGGTACTAAATTTTGTTTAAATTTAAAATATAGTTTGAGAATGTTCAAATTTCAAGAGTCATTTACTAGATGTAAATGGGTCATAATGTGTATAGCATATGAACAAAGTTGTGGCTTATGATACAAAAAGTAAAGATTAAAATAGTTAACATATTTTAACATGATTTGAAATTATGATCATTTTTCAAAACAAAATGTAAAATCTAACAAAATCTATCCACTTTTAAACAATTCATATTTATTCAAAAAGAGTTAACACAAATCATGTAATTTATTGGGGGAATTGTAAATATTTTCATGAACATGTTGCAAAAAATATCCTTTAAAAATTCCTTTCTATGAAAAAGTCAAAAGGACCACAAAAGGCCCATTTGTGGTTGAGTCCTTTGTCATTATTGGTTCATTTGATTGTGATTACGACTTGAAAGTGGCACCTCCCTCCTCCCTCCCCTATTTTTCCCATTTTTTTTTTCTTCACTCCTTAAATAAGATTCTCATTGTTCATTTTGTATTTTATGGTTAATGTTTTTCATGTTTGGTGTTTTGTTTATTTATGTTTTGATTTCTTGTTTTTTTGGTTATTTTTTTATTGAACTTTTCTTTTTGTTCATTTGTGTATTATTGCTCTTCATCATCGTGTGTTATTGGCACTCCCTTGCTCCTCATTGTTGGGCATTATTGTTCCACATCACCATGTTTTGTTGTTGTTCTTTATTGTTAAACATTATTCTTCTTCATTGTCATGCGGTATTACTACTACTCCTCATCACCATGTGTTTTTGTTGTTTTCCTCATTGCCATGCACTATTACTGCTCCTCATCATCATGTGTTGTTATTGTTCCCCTCATCACCATGCAACATTGCTACTATTCCTCATCAACATGCACTACTCTTGTTCTTCATTGCCATGTGTTGTTGTTCCTTTCATCACCATGCACTACACTGCTACTACTCCTTGTTATCATGTGTTGTTGATGTTTCTATCATCATCATGCATTGGTACTAACTCCTCATCAACATGCACTTCTATTGTTCCTCATTACCATGCATTGTTATTGTTCCCCTTGTTAATGTGTGTTGTTGTTTTTCCTTGTCATCATGCACTATTGTTCCTTTTGTCAATGTGTGCTACTACTAATGTTCCTTGTCATCATGTGCTACTATTGCTTCATGGGTCCTTGTTGGTGTGCACTACTACCACTCCCCAAATACCTCTTTGATCTATTATTGCTCCCTAGTTCCTTGTTGTTGTGTGCTACTACTATTCCCCTTTGTTGTTCTTGTGGTTTGACTCCTTCAATTTGGTACTACCCCCCTCCTTTGCTTATGTGCAAATGAAGGAGAAGAAACAAGAAACTTCAAATTCAAATTTCTTCAATGTGAGCCTTTTTTTCCTTTGTTTGTTTTTTTATATTATTTTGTATGTATAAATGTATGAATTTTGTGAAGATGTATGTATTTGGATTTTTTTTCTTGTGTATGTTTTGTATGTTAATAAGTTTAGGTTTGTTGTTTGTGTGTAGGGTTTATTATTCATACTTCATTATGTTAGTTGCATACATTAGTTGCATGTTTTCTTTACATGAAGAGAGGGGGAAAAAATGAAATATTTTTCCCTTATAAATGCTTATAAATGTTTTGTTTTCACTTTCATAACATAGATATGTTAAAAACTCATCAAATATTTAAAATTATTAGTTTGGGAAAAATATGTTTGTTTTTTATTTCTCCACCTTGTTTTGTAATATTCTAAAAATTCAAATGAAAATGAAAACATGATCATAAGTAAAATTGAAAATGAATTAAAATTTCAATGAAATTATTATTGAAAAAGATGTGGAAAGATAAGAAAGAAATTTAAATTTTCAAATAGTAAATAATAGCACAGAAAAAAAAATGAAGTAGATTTAAGCATAAAAACAACTTGTGAAAAATTGAATGTTTAAAAGAGAACATGGAAAGGGCATAACAAATATCCATTATGTTGGGCATTCTATTGTGTTAATGATGGGGGTAGTCCTTAAATCCTTAATCATACGATGCATTTTTTGTTAAAGTAACCTTATACTTGCACCTAATTCAAGCACCAAAAGGATAAAAGGTCTAATAACATATTGTAAAGCATACGAGACAACAACTTTGAAAAAACATGTCAATGTAAACCATCCCATAATTTCAAAAAAAATTGAAAAGGAAGTGTATAGTGCAAGAATTGTTGAAAGATGCCTAATGTGTTAGTTTTAATGCAATATCTATTTTTCATGCTATGAAAGATCCTTTCAAAAAATATGATGTGTAGCAAAAAGACTTTGTACAAGACCTTGGCCTTTTGATTGTGAAAAATCACTTGTTTTTTTAGCTTGTGGAAAGTGTCTAATTTAAACATCTTATTTTACATTTGTGTCCTCAAATGGTATTCCCTTCTAAAAGATAATTTCATCAAGAAATATTTCCTAACCTATTAAAATGTTGATTTCCTCAACCATTGAAAAGGACATTTGATTTCTTTGGGATCCACTTGGTAATGTCTAGAAATTAACAATTCTCTAATGATGATTTTTTGGCTCATCAAATGTTAAGCATCATAAAATCGCAAATTGAATCCAAAAAAAAATTAGTGGGCATATTTGTTAATTTAAAAAAATGTTGTTTACAATTGAACAATCTAAAAAAGTTGATTTTTGTGAGAAAAAATTAACCAAATGATCTTAGAATTGGTTGTAAATTGCCTTCTAATTTGGTGGAGTACATTGAAAATGATGTAGGTTTAGAAAAAGAGTTTAAAAAGTTTGAGGGTTCATTTGAACAAGATCATGAATTCATTTACACATAACATATTTGAAAAAAAAATTACATTATTTGTATTCAAAATTTCTACCTTTTTTAATAATTTTAGTAATTAAAAAATCTTTATTGGTAGAAATAATTGAACTTTTGATCTCCAATTTTTGAAAACCACCTTCAAAAACTAACTAATTAAATTTGTGAGAACTAACACTTTGAAAATTGGCTAAAGTTGTTGTTGTCAAAAATTTGAAACCATTCCCAATTTTCTTAAAGATGAATTTTTTAAAAAGAATTCAACCAATAAGGCTTCAACGTCAAGAGTTGCCCAATTAGGTGTAGGGTAACACCCTTGGGTTGGGGCATCCTAAAATAACTAGCCATTAAATAATAGGCCTTCAAGGTGGGAACCAAAGACTAGTTATTTCCAGAATGCCCCAGCCTAAAAGCATTAACAAACAAAAAACTTTACTGACCTTTTTTTTTTTCATATCATGATATAAGAATTTTAAAAAGCGAGGCAAGTTTTCCAAAAAATGAAATGCCCCCTCACTACTAACCTCCTATTATTGGATATAAGGCACCTTCCATTTACATAGCCACAAAGTGCAAAACGTGTTGTGGCCTATGTTAGGCAAAGCTTTTAAGCTTACACTTTAAACATTAAGTATATGGTAAGGGATAGGAGGGGGAACATTCTTACACCCAATTTTAAGGAGGAATGAATGTAAGTTTTTAAATCCTTCTTTTCAAGGAGGGTTATTAATGAATTGAAAGTGCCTTCAAAATACACTAAGAAAAAATTGCCCATAGATAAATATATTTGAATTTAATTTGCTATGTTTTTTTTTTTTTACTTTAATTGTCTAATAACCAACTTCTTAGTGTTTCTTCCAACTTCCTTGTAGTTTAACTCTAATAACCTAGAGATTTATACTACTAGCTACATCCATATATCATCTTGGGTATTGAAATTTACTATAAATTTTCAACTTTACCATCTCTAGTGTTGTTTCTTGGATACTAGGATCACTTTTGAGGAACTAAAAAAAACACCTTCAAAGAAATGGTTCAAGTGTGGATGCAAATGTATGTTTGTTTCACTTAAACTGGATCCCAAACTAGTTTCCAAAAATAAGGGAAAATGGTTAGAGACTAACAATTTGCTATTCTAATTTTGCCATCGAATGTTCCACTAGTGGTTGATTATTTCCCCAATGTTTTAATTTTGTCTCATAGGTGACACTTCAATGTGTGTGTGAATGACAGCCTTAATTCAACCCTTGTCAATTAAACTAAGCACATGCTACTATGAGCCTAGGCATATTAACCTATGGTGGGCCCCATCTACCCAAGCTATCCGCTAGGCTACTTGTTGGTTTAGGTTAGGCACAAAAGGCCACCCACTCTCCTATTAGCTTTCATAACACAAAATCATGGTTTATTTAATTGGAAAACTAAACCAAAAACCATTCATTTTGACATTTGGTCAATCTAACCAATTAGTCATAGTAAACAAGTCAATTTAAACATGTTCAACTTTACTAGAATTTTTTTTTACTAATCATAAGATGGTTTTTTTTACTAATCAAATCGGACAAAAAATTGTGCAACCAAAAAGAATAAATTACAAAATAGCCCAATTTTTAAATAAATAAATATGTAATAAATACCTACCTACCTACCTACCCACAAAACCACCATGGCCTCGTACTTACCTATCCATAATCTACCCAAGCACTATACATTTACACATATGCACAAGGTATATATGCCAATATACATACTCCACATAATATATGTTAGTAATGAGGATTGAACCTTGGTCTTTTTGGTTCCACACCAATGTCTTGACCATCAAACCATCACACCATTTTATAAGACAATACGATGCCAAATGGATTTAAAATGTTTTTTTTAACTTCAGTGCAATTTTTTATCAATGTGCATAATAACATTTGAACTTCAATTTTTTCATAAATAAATAAGTAAATACCTAACTATGTAGATAGGTAGGTACACATGCCTACCTACTTATGTTTTTAGGTGTATATACATATTTATGTAAAATATAGGTAAGTGTGTAGGTAGATATGTAGGTAGGTAGATAGTAGGTGGATAGATAGGTATATACAAGTATGTAGATAAATAAATAGGTAACTAAGTAAATAGATAAATAGATGCTTAACTAGGTAAATAAATAGGTAGATGGGTAGGTAGGTAAATAAATAGGTAACTAAGTAAGTAAATAGGTAGACGCTTAAGTAAATAAATAAATAGGTAACTAGGTAAATAAAAAGGTAACTAAGTAAGTAAATAGGTAGATGCTTAGGTAAGTAAATAAATATGTAACTAGGTAAGTAAATAGGTAGATGGGTAGGTAGGTAAATAAATAGGTAATTAAGTAAGTAGATAGGTAGATGCTTAAGTAAGTAAATAAATAGGTAACTAGGTAAATAAATAGGTAGATGGGTGGGTAGGTAGGTAGGACATAAGTAAGTAGATGATAAATAAGTAGGTAGGTAGCACATATTTAGGTAAATAGGTAGGTAAGATGTAGGTAGGTAGGTAACTTAGTACGCATAGCAAGTAAGCTAATTAACAAAATTAATATGGCCAATTTGATTAAACATGGCCATTTAGTATGGCCCATTTGACTAAACCACATGTATTTTGATGGACCATTTTAGAAATTTGTCTCTTTTGACTAAATGTATAATTTAACACTTGGTCATGGGCACTTTAGTCAAAAAAACCATGTGTTTTTCATGCCCCATACCTTTAGTCAAAACGAACATCCTTTTAGTCAATGTAAACACTTTAATCAAGTTGAACCTTTTCAAAAATCATGATTTCTTCTAGTATTTGGTTTTGGGAAAAAAGATTTATTTTATGAATTTTTTGTTGTAAAGAAAAAGGAAACTAAAGGGATAAAAAGGTTAGAAAATTTGAAGCAATATTAAAATTCTTGGTTTTTTTAATTTGCAAATCTTATCAAAAATATATAATTTAAACATGAGTGAAAAAAACCATTCCATCATTTTAAACATTACAATTTTGACATGTTTATTATGACTGGGGCAGTCTTTTTAAGTAACAAAATATGGACCATTTGACTAGTCCCTTTGATTAGTAAACAATGAACCATTTGACTGGTCATTTTTTTTCCCACATTTAAATAATTCATTTTTTAAATTATTATTAAAAACATTGTGGTAGGTAGATAGGTAGGTCATAAAAAGACAAGTAGGTAGGTGGTAACCTATCTTACCCTACCTTATCCTACTTGACATACCTCAACCTAACTTAATATAACCTACTCCACTTACTAAACCTAACCTAACCTAACTACCTTAACCTCTTAAGCATGTACATAGGTCACTAATATTAGGAACTAAATCTTTAACCTCCCCAATGATAAACCAAGTCCTAAACCAATGGACCACACCATCAAACAGTGTTCAATTTTTGTCAGTTTTTTATTTCACATGCTTATTTTGACACATCACTACAAGACTATGAAGTACGTAAGTAGGTAAGTAATAAGAGATAGGTGGGTGGGTGGGTAGGTAAGTAAAGAAGTAGGAAAATTGGTGCAGTCACAATCAAAAAAAAATCAAACAACAAAGAAAAAAAATCAAAATTGGATAAAAAAAAAATTTCGATTTAAAACCATGGAAATCATGGCAAGTTGTTCCTCTTTCATTATATGAATGTTTAGGAATTCAAACCAAAAATCCATTTGATAAAAAATTTAAATGAAATTTCGATTTAAAACCTTTGAAAATGAACATTTATTACGTCAAAAGAATCAATTTTGTAAAGGACAAAAAAATGATTCATATAATATTAAAAAATTGATGTGAAAAAATTTAAAAGATAAATACCTATTAAACGCATTCCAAAAGCACTCATACCCTAATATAAATGGGGTATAATGTACATGATGTGTTAAGAAAAATTGTAGATTATTATACAAAAAAAAATAAAATAATTTTAAATAATTTTGTAATTATGATTTGAAATTGTTATCATTTAAAAAAACAAAACACTGAATTTACAAGGAATCAACACATTTTCAAATTTTCATATTTATTCAAAATGTATCAACAAAAAAACATGTCATATACTTGAACAATTATAAGCACTTATTGTAACAATTGCAAAAAAACATTGTTCAAAAGGGTCAAAATGAGATCAAAGGAACCACAAATGAATTTACTTTACATTAATTTGGCATTTTGTTTTCCCCACAATAATGAATTTCATATGAATGATTTTTTGAATGATTTTTCTTGCAACTTATTATGAAAAATTATTAGAATTGCCCCAATAAGTCAATTTGTTTTTAACCATTTTTGAATAAATATGAATTTGTACAAATGTACAAATTCCTTGCAAATTTTATGTTTCATCTTGAAAAATGATGATAATTTGAAATCATACTAAAAAGTGTTAATTTTTTTAAGTTGAATTTAATGTAATACATAGCATGTACATTATACCCCATTTATATGTGGTAAACCACTCTTGAAGCTTTGAAGTTCTAAATTTTCAAATGTACATACTTTGAATTCTCAAAGATTTAGAATTCCACATTTTTTAAATTGTGAATTTTTTTTAATGTGTCTAATAGGTTATTATCATCTCATATTTTCTACCATTAACTCATTTTTCTTATATGAATCCTTTGGAAGTCCTTTGCAAAAATGTCATTTTTTAATGATAGAATTATTCATTTTCAAAATCCTTAACTAAACCAAAATTTAAAATTGGATCAAATGGATTTTCAATGTGAGTTTCTTGACATTCATGTCTGTTAAAAAGGAATAATGTGCCATGATTACCATGGTTTCAAATGGAAAAAAATAAATAAATCGCTATTTTTTTATGATAGAATCTAACATCTAACACCTTTTATGGCTTCTTTGACTATGTTTTGACCAAAAAATTCATTTGTATGAAAAAGTTATTTTTGGGCAAAAGGACATGCAATCTTTTTTTAAAGTAATGTTGTTAATTCATTGTATCTCATTTGCACCCAATAAGTACTAGGTAGGTAGGTAGGTGGGCGAGTGGGTGGGTGGATGGGTAAGTAAATAGGTAAGTAGTTGGGTGTGTAAGTAGTACATTTAAATAGGTGGGTGGGTGGCTAAGTAGGTAGGTCTTACATTTAGGTGAGTGGGTGGGTTAGTAAGTAGGTAGATTGTAGGATTATAAGTGGGAAATAAAAGGTAGGTATGTAATAGGCATAAGATGTTCCGTTTGACTAAAACCCATTGGCCATTTGAATAAAGTTGTCTAATTTTATTGGATGTAGTGGTCAAATAAATCACTTTAGTCAAGTTGATTGATCAAAAAATACATGTTTCAACCCTTTAGTGTAAATGGACATGTCCATTAGTCAAAAAAGACTAGTTAATCAATTTGGACTATTTGAAAAACCAAGAATTCTAATAGTGAAAAGAGACAAATTCAAAGGGTAAATACTACAACCAAGGTCCAAGAACATTACCCATTTTTTCAATCTTTGTTTACTTGTGGGATTTTTTTTTCACAAATTTTTCCTAAGTTTATAAAAGATGTTTTTAACAACTTAGATTGGTTTTTTCTTTTTTTTTTTTTAAATTGGTGAAATTTGCATTGTTTTGGGACTTTCATAATGCATTTCATAATTTTAAGGTTTTTTGTTTTCATAATTTGTGTTAATGGATCCAACCTCACTTGAACAAACTTTTCTTAGTTAGATGTTATCATTATTTACACCAGGGAATTGTGCAACATTTAAATGCAAAGTGTATAATGTGCTTTCAACTTTAGATAGAAATATAATAGGATTCAATGTATTTCCAATGTTTTGGGTTGATGTGAGTAGGAATAAACACCCACCATGTTTATGTTGGAAAAAACCTAAATGATATATATATTGGGACCTTGTGGAAACGAATGTGTGGCATACCACACTCAAAATGAAAGACATGAAATTTTTATTGCATTATAAAATGAATTTTGAAATTTTGAACAACCTAGTTTTGGAGTTGACACATTTTTCACACTTGAATTCTTTAAACCTTGTTAGGCCACAATTAAAGATTAAAAAGATCGTGGCTATTGTTATTTATCGATTTGCTCATGGATCTAGTGCTACATATATGGTCAATCAATTTAATGTGGGTGCATCAATAATTTAAAAACATGTTGACATGATTTGTCATGTGTTAACTAACAAAAAAAAATTGTTGAATAAATACATCAATATTCCTTCAAGTCAACGTTTTGAGGACATTGTTGCTTGTTTTGAAAATCTTACATGTATACTTAACATTTGTGGAACTATAGATGGAATTCACATTCTCGTGGCAAATCTTTTAAATAAGAAAGCTACACTTGTCATTGGTGATTTTTTCAATAGGAAAAGTTCCATAATATTGTGCTACAAGCCATGTGCGATGTAGACAAAATATTTTGGAATGTTTGTGTTGGCCAACGTAGAGCGGTTCATGATAGTGGATAGTTCAAATGGTGTAGCTTATATGCGGAATTGAAGTCTCGTGAAATTCTTCAATAACCAATTATTATTATTTGAAGTATGAGATGCACTCCATTCTTAATTGGTGATGCAACTTATCCAATTCATACCTACTTGCAAAAGAATTTGAAGGCATGTAATCATACATATGTAGACAAGATAAAATATGATTCCAACATGAATTTAAGGAGGTGGTTATAAAAAATGCATTTAATTTTCTCAAAAATAAATGGTGAATTTTGAAACATTTCAAATACAAAGTTGAAAGACAATTGTTTTGTGTTTAAGGATGATAATACAAATGTTGGAACTACCATTTTGATAGCCTTAAAAATAGGGCATGCAAGTTACTTGGTGTATAAGGATAATCTAAAAAAAACTAAAGTTGTAGAAGAAGAGGTTATCTATAGGCTCATATGCAATTGTAGATTCCGTTATTAATTTCACACATGGAAAAGGAGATTGAAATGAAAAAAATGGAGATGACAAAATTCATCACACTTCAAATATTATGAAATGAAAGGAATGGGAAACAAATGATGATACAAGGTTAATTGCATATGGTTGTTATGTTTACATATGTGTTGAAGCCAAATACCACATATGGTAGTGGTAGTAGTGGCAATTGATTAGAAGGAATTAGTAGTGACAATTGGCTTTGATTTGTATTTGCACAAGATTCGAGGTGTTTCAACATCCTTTCATCACTAACATTCACAACCTTGGTCTCAAAATTCATCATACACACCTTGATCTATGACATTAGATATGCCACTTATTTTAACAATACCAAAAAAAATGTTGTCAAAACATTTAAACAATGGCCAATTTGATGGAAGTGCACCAATTACTTTAATCTTCCTCTACTTCTCTATTTTGAGAATCTTTGTCATTTTCTTCCACTTGTTTTGAATTTACTTCCACTTTTGTTGCACGTGATTCAAAAAACTTGCATTCACAACATCTATGAATGCCTTCCAATTGTTCTCCTTAAATGGCTTGTGATTGTATTCTCAATATTTGTTTTCAATGAGGTCAAACATTAAAAACTAGCATTTTTCCATGATCTCCCAACATGTTTTGCCCTATCTATCACATCTTCTTTGGAAACCCTACTTCTAAAGCCCCGGTCTCCTCTAAATGTGATGTAGGACTATTTTCTCCTTCCCCATCAATCCCCCACATTCATGAGGAAGAAATGTGCAACTATAGATGGGCAAGCTACTACAATTGGGCAAGCTCTTGCAAGTGCATTGCAATAGGGGTGCATGATGTGAAATGTGAATGTGCTCAAAAAGTTCATGTTCTCCAAACTCTTTGGGTTGTCTTTACTCCCTTGATTGTCTTTCTGCTCTCTATACTCTATGGACTTTGTTATCTTTGGGTTTTTGTTCATGCGCCATTTTCACAATCACAGTTAAATTCATGTTGTTGTTTTAATCATAAGGTAAGAAATGTTTTTTTTCCTTTCACTATTCACCACACTAATGGACAAGCTAATGTGAAGCCATCATGAGGTTTGCTTCCTTGTGATCGTCATGCTAACAAGCTACCAATAGGCATATCAGCCTGAATTGGCTTGTTGTTCACCCTATTTCTGCATCATATGTGTGGTTTAAATGAAGAATGAGGAATGTGAAGGGCATGGAGCATCCATGGGAGCGAATTGCAAAACAATGGGTATTGCTTGTTATGCAAGCATTTGCCTTATGATCCTACCAGGTAACATTCACCAGCAGAAGCTTCAAGTAAACAACAAGTTCTCATAAGCATTTTAGGAAGGGCAGCCTCACTGAAGATGAACTGCAAAATCAAGTGTTATTTTGTAATATATAGGGCTTCACTGCTGTTAGTGCCTTCTGCCCTGTTAACCAAGGCAAAGCCTGAGATCCAAGGTGAAGGCACTGACAACAGAGCCTCCCCTACATAAAAACCAAGGTGCACTATTATAAGGACAGCCCAGATGCATTCAAATGAATGCTGCAAATCACTTTACAACAAATCTCCCCCACCTCCAGATGAGAAATATTCAGGAGTAGGAAATTGTGGTTGGGGAAGTCCCCCAAACTACACTTTGATTTTCATTGGAGGTTTTTATGAATTTAAACCAGTTTTTGAGGTCAGTTTTTCTGTCAACATTCTGCAAGGTACCTAGAGAAAGCAGCTAGTTTGATGAACCTGGGTGACCACCAATTTCCTTAAGAGAAGATAAATAGAATGGAATGTGTAGCTACCAGAGTAGATTGTCCTACTAACATTAAGGAACATCCTTGCTGCTGGGTGATTTTGAATGTGGAAGAGACAATGAATTTTAGCTGGCTGATCCAATACAACTGAGGTGGATCGTTAGATTGATCCACATGAGCTGATAGATTTGTGGAAGGTAGCATTTAGGTGCTTGTAATGTTCATCTAGGTTGTCAACTACAGACTAGGATAGGAGTTATATCATCAACAGTGTATAAATATGTGAAAGACTTCTTGTTTTGCAATAGAATTCTCTCTCATTTCTACAGCACAAACAGTATACAACAGAGTGCAATTTTCTGATCACACATGAATGTGGGGTCAACTACTCTCATATTATTGTACTTCTCTACAATGACTCCTGTGCATCTAGATTCAAGCTTTTGTCAGAGATGGAACCTTGTCAAATTGTTTATTGAATCCTCAGAAATTGAAATAGGACAATCTATCAAATCACTAGGAGTGGAGCGGTGGTGTCTGGACTCTGAATACAGGATGAATTCCCATAAGTGCTTGTAGCATCTTATACATCTCTTTGTTGAAGGTCCCCTGTAGATTGAAGGAAACCTTATCAAGTTAGTGAACAAGTTCCAGTAGTCGTCATTCAAACCTGAGGAGCTTGCAAAATCCAGTGGGGTCAATGGATGTGCATATTGTGGTGGTCTAGGTCATCAGATTAGTGAATACCCTACACTGGAGCATCAGAAGCTACCCCAACAACTACCTTGCATGTAGGCCTCTCTATTCCATATGTTTAGATGCTTGCTCTGAGCCTTGTACAGGGGGCATGATTTATGAAATGAACCGTATGGTTCATAGTAGCAGCCAATTCAAACTAACTTGTATAAACCTGGGATAGACCCTGTCAATGCAGGCAAGGTATTCATCTCATTTAACCTTTGCATCAGAGACAAAACCTTCACATCCTCCGACTTTGACTAAGAAGAATTTTTGTCTCTCATTTCCAAGGTTGAATCTGGGGACATAGCAATCTCTTTCCCATGCTGCTTGCCACTGCTTCTAAACTTCTGTGCTCTACTGTCAATAGGTGGATATTCAACTCTGGCACAGAGGTAATGGTGATATGAATAGGAGAAGAGAAAAATCCATGGAATTCTAAAAGAAATTGGTTCAATATATGCAATGACCAAGTTATTGTATAATGTGTATACAAATTGAGCTTGCAGCTTACTTGGATTGGCCTTCTCCTCTTCATAATTTGTTCCTAATACCAGATTATTTGAACATATTGAGCTGAAGGTCATCTCTGAGGTCCAAAAGTGGGCCAACTTTTGTTACAGATGTGTTTTGAAGCTCATGGTTCACTCGGTTCTAGCACCAAATTTTTCTAATCAACTCGAAGCAAGGCAAGCTCTCCCCTTCTCATTGATCCAATGGAGTACCTGATAATCTGGGTTTTATGTTGTAGGAAGCATCAACTGTTTCCAGCACAAGGGTTTTGTCAGGGTTTTCATACTTAGTGTAGGAGTTTTCAATGCAGCAAATCAGAATGAGGTTACAGAAGGGAATATGTTGAAGAGACAGCTGCAATTATAGGCAAAAAGTCAGTGCAGAAGGTGGAGGCAGTGAAGCAGGCATTGGTGTCAATCAAGGATACTTTGGTCCCAACTTGGTTTACAACATCCAATGGTGAAGAAACCACTCTCTTCCTGGTTCTAAGGTCAATTTCTTCTTGCACTTTGCATTTTGGCTACTTCATGTAATTGCTCATTATTTCAGTTTCTGTTGCAAATTTTGTGAAATTCACCATCCTTCATATTTGGAATTGTTAGATACATCTTTACATTTGCGAATGAAAGAAAAATACAAGAGAAGGGAAGGAGCACACAGCACTGCTGTGTTTAGGGTAAGCAAAGTGCATGCTGCATGAGCATTTAGTAGATATGACAAAAGAATGAAGGATACTGTAGTGTTTTTTGCCTCAACATTAAGCACATTATATTCCAGGCACATTTATTCAATGTTGTAATGCTCCTTTAGCTGCCCAGAAATAGGAGATTGGGGTTCAAACTGATGACAGCATAGTCCAGCATTTTGTTTGGAATATCAAGTCATTCTCCAGTCTACATCATTCTTTCAAGTTCAAGTTTTGCTTCCCAAACTAAGGAGATTGGGATTGGAATCAATAGCACCACAATCCAGCATTTCATGTCGAATATCAAGTCATACATCTACATCATTTTTTTGAAGTTTGATGTGGAGGTTCCTCCCAACCAAGACATATGCAATGTTTCAAAGTTCAGGAAGATTTTACAGTTAAACAAAAATCTATGTCTATTGTTATGGTTCTCTCTTGACTATGGGCATTTTGGGTGGGCAAGTGCCAAATCATGGATTTTTGGCTAGATAGTGCTTGGAAGGAAGAGAATAGACAATAAAATTAAGTACAAGTGATTTGCAGATTTCTAACTGTAACAACACTGGAGCTGCTATTGGAGATTGACCATAGTGATCTTTTAAATCCAAATGACATCATTTAGGAAGACCATTGAGAGATGCTGCTCTACTGGGAATTCTTGGTAGCTCAAGAAAATGCAATGAAGTTGTTTTATGTAAGTGTAAGAAGAAATAACTGCTTCTCTCTCAATGGCTTTACTTCACCTCCTTGAAGAATCTTGCTAAAAACAATTTTGTACCATGGTTGAAATCCCCATTAGGTCTCCTGCTGTTTGGTTTGAGCATCTTCCTTCAGGAACATTTGAGGAACTTGCATGATAACTGCACAAAGTTTCAAATCATTTCATGTGTTTTCAGCCCAAAATAGGTTGGGTACAAACTTAAGCCTTCACATGCATTGAACTTGTACATTGAAGAGCACTTGAGAATTGTCTCTAGAGCATGATGGCAGCAGGTTCATAATCCTATAGTTTGATTGCTATCATGTGAGCACACTTTCGCCTGCGTTGCATAAAGAGTGCAATGAAAGGCTCTGATGAGCCTAGGTACTCAATCCCAAACTTACATAGAAGGCCCGGGCAATGGAATTCTTTCCATGAGAAGACAACAATGGATTGCAGGTGCAGCAAGCAGGAATTGAAGAAAGCATTATCCCTAGAGCCTCCCACTGGCGTGTGTGACATTAAGGTGCAGGTCTTCATCGGAAGTATTGTAGTTGCAACAACCAGCTTGGACAGACCACATGCCAGTGATGATGATGCTAGAGATGCTTTCATCTTTATGAGTTGTGTCCTGTAATGCCTTGATGAATACTGGGCATAGCTCAGCATTAGGATGCACAAAATGCCTTGCAGATGCAGCATTCATTACTACTGGATGCAGCTGCAAAAAAAAACTACTCATCCTTCATGCAGCAAGCTCACAAGCATGCTAAAGCATGTCTGTGATCCGCTAACTTCTTTTGTTTATATCAGATCACCCTTTGTCCCCCCACTCCAATTTGATTGGGTTGCTTTCAGTTAGAAGCAGTAGTAGTAGTCTCTTTCAACCCGAGTCCAGCTTTTTCTGTGAGTTTTGGGTCTCAAGTTGATATGACGGCAAAACAAGAGCATTATAGCCCTGGGCCTCATGATGATGGTGGCTATGCCAGCAGCTCAGGTCACTGCCCTAGTCCAACCCTACATCAGGTGCACATATCAAAAACTGGAAAGTTGCAGTGGCACCATGATGCAAGACCACACCCCCCCCCCACCCACCCCATGCTAGTTCAACCTGCTTCAGTCAGATCAGTGCTATTGATACAAAGTGCCTGTGCTATCTGCATTCTCTGTATGACCAAGGTCAGACTATTGAAGTTCAACAGAGCTCAGGAGATTCCCAGTCTGCAATGTGCAGCAACTCATAAACTTCTCATGTTCTGGACAATACACAGGAGTTGTACACTCCCAAGTCAGTCTTCCAGGGGAAGAACTTAGTTCTGGCAGACTGATTGAGTCCATCACATCTTAGAAACTCTAGAGCTACAGATTATGATTGTTTCTGATCTTGACAATATATCAAGATGAGAACCCCAGAAAGCTGGATCTATTTGAAACTGATAACTGCTCATGTTGGATCACATTCCATGGATCCAGGGACCAAAAGTGGAACCCAATGTCAAGGACTCTCACCATAAACCTTAACAATCAGAATCTCTGCAATCAGAACCTTAACCAGTGTCAGCTATGAGCAAACTATGAGATTCAGGATACAAAGAAACTTACCTCTGAAAGCAAGAGCATTTCTTAATGTTATTGCAGCAATTCCTTCATCTGATACAAGAAAACAGAAGCTGATCTCAAGAGTTGCATGTACTACTCCAATCCCTCACACCCCAAGACAATGGTTCAGCTAGCAGTCAATCAGACATCTAGCTATTGTTGAGGTTGCCTAAAATGTAGACTCAAGAAGTAGATGAAGAAATACGCCCCTCTGAAAAAACACGCCGCCGAGTGCCTCGACCTCTCCAGTAGCTTTGGATGCTTCTATGGCCCTCACTTGCATTACTCTTCAAACCAGTCTCTTGCACTACATCTAGAACATTACCTTCAAGGTCTTCAGTACCCTTGAACATCTCATGTGCTACCCCTGTTGAAGGTCCCTGACTCTCTCCGCAGGAGTAGGGTTTTGACCAAATCCCTTGAAGCCCAGTCACGGGTGCAGTTTCAGAACAGACAACTTCTCTGTTGCAATTTGAAGAACAGCAGGATGGACAGTAGCAACTTGAGGCCCGTGTCATGTCTGATGATGGATAGAATGTTGCTTGGCTGCTGGTTACCTTTGAAGGGTTGCTAGACAATAAATTCCCCTTTAAGATTTTTTTCCCTTTTTCAGATGGACCAAGAGCAGCAGGACAAGACGGTGTTGATCCAGTGGGTGGGGTACCCACTTTTTTGTGTTGGACTGACTCCCATTGTTTAAGTATGTCTGCCACAACGGCATGACTCTGCCGGTGTGCAATGTCAATAGCACGCATGCCATAAGCATCTCGTACATCCAAGGATGCACCTGCACTGAGGAGATTTGCAACAAACCAAACTGAAGCCCTTCGGGCTGCAATGTGAAGTGCAGTTTGGCCATAACGATTCTGAGCATCAAGCAGCTGTGGTGGAGGCCGCAGTGCGAGCACAGAGCTCCCATCCCTTCCTCCACCTCTTCTTGACTTCTTTTTTGACTTACCCTTTGGTTGAGTTGGACTGCAGTCAGTGGACTCTGACCCTTGGTTGCATGTCTGCTTTCCAGTCATTGAAGGCTCTTGATCATTGAGCTTATCAGAATCCACAAAATGTGCAACATCTGCACCAGTAGTTACAGGTTCCCCTTCTGGGTGAGAGCCCATCCCCAAGGGAGCTCCTGCAGCCCAGAGCAACACCTTTCCCACATCTTGCCGATCTGCAACTGTTGCTGCCATAAGAGGAGTCCATCCATCACCTGCTTCATGCAGGTCAGATTTGGTCAGGAAAATTGTAGAGGGAATGGACTGATTGCCCAACAACATAAACAGCACTTACAAGTCACATTAGTGTAACCACTCACATGAACATTTCCAAGAAGCATGGTTACCAGACTCTATAAACACTTGAGCTTCCACAATAGCAATGAAAAAGACTGGAAAAGTACAAAAGCTTCACAGGGAATTGCATATGAATAAATCTGAAAACCATGAGAACAGTACCACATCTGTTCTCAAGCGGTATGGATCTAAATTGCATGGAAATAAGCCTTAGATCCAACCACAGATGCTTGACAAAGACCCAAAACAGAAAATTCCTTTGCCTCCTTGAGACTTACCCTTGCTTCAGAATTTTAAGACTGGAGCACAATGAGACACCTACAGGAATATCATCATCACAACAGAGCTGAAAGGCAGGGTTACTGTATCCCACCTGGCTCCCATGCAGGTTCCCACTGGTTGGCTCCCAGACGTGGGCAGAGAAACCCCCGCTGTGATGACTGACCAGGGGACATGCACATGGGAGTCTCAACAAAGAATACATATTGACCAATCTTCTCGCAAAATTTCGACCCCCAGAAGAAGGTAGTATGCGGGGTAGAAGGGCATACCATAAACATCCGCATCCTGCCAATTCACACCATGCTCATGGCAGTGGGCTAGCATTATCCCCACTGCTGCAGAGTGACCCCTCAGTGCTGCAATGTAGAGTGGAGTCTCCCCAGCACGATTGCTTGCCAATACATCTGCACCCCCTTGTAATAGGAGTTCACAGACATATGCATGACCACACTCAGCAGCAACAAAGAGAGCTGTTGCCCCAGCTGAGTCCTTTGTTCCCTTGGCAGCAGCACCAACTGAGAGTAACCCAGCTGTCATAGATACATCTCCACGTATTGCCGCCACATGCAAGGGTGTCCTGCGTCGAATATCAGAGCAATTTGCTGCTGCACGAAGCACCAGCATTACATCCTCTGCTGAAGATTCCCATCTGTCTTCACTTCGAGGGAAAGAGAAACAGGTACCTGTCTTTCCACCTCCACTAACATTGTGATATGGCATAGATCCAAAGCCCAGATATTTGGGTGACTTCGACACATCCTCTTCAAACTGCTCTCTCATGTTTGTGCTGATCTTCTTAACCAGAGTTGAAGCACCCAGTGTACGCTCAAGTGGGCTCCTCACACTCACAGCACTATTCTGACCAAGCTTCTTCAAACCCACCACCATGGCTGCAGCAGCTGCCACAGATCCCTCATCACAGAGGTCCCAGACTTGAATCCCTTTCTGATCCTGCTCTCTGCAAACACAATGAAGTCTTCAATATAAAACCAGTTGAATCATTGAGTTTCTGTCACAAAACCAGCAGTGATGGGAAAACTGACAATAAGTTGAGAACCTGTTCTGTCCACAGCCTTATGATGAACCTAAAGCTTAATTGAACATTGGATTCTTGGATTCAAGCCCTCACCTCACAGCTTGTGTCACTGCAGATGTGAAGAATGTGATTTCAAGCACTCGGATTCTTGTGAGGGCCTCTGTTGTTTGCACGAGGGCAGATGCTGCAGCTGCAGCTTTTTCCTGTTGCAATGCTTCAGGTCTGCAGAGGCCTAGACCCTCAACTGATCCCCCCAAGAGCAAAAGCTCCAACAGTGGACATGTCATTGCCTGTCCCAACCCGAAACACAGAGTCGTCCACCAAACCAAACTGAGTTACCAGCTTGTTCACAAAAAACCCAAGAGTACACATGACCACTCTTCACAGTACCCAGGAATCCCTCATATCTAGAGAGGGAAGAGGACTTTACCACAGCAGCTAACTCAGAGGCACCAAGGCCTCCACAATTATGTAGTGCAAGCAAGTGCAATCCTGCCCCTGTGTTGACATTTCCAATTGTCTTGCCAAGCTCCAACTTGGTATTAATCACATCTTCAGCCTCATTGTGTTGCATATCCAACAAAAGCGAGTCTCGAGGGAATTCCAGCCTATCCAAATGGCTCAACAAGATGCACTGCAGTTTGGATCTGTCTGCTGCTGCTGCTGCCAAAAGGTTGCCAGCTGCAATTGGACCCAGCCTGTAGCATCGTTGTAGACTTAAAGCTCGTGGTCCTGATCTTACCGAGACTGCTAGTGCATCAGCAACTGCCGATGTTCTGCTCACACAACACAGATTTCACAGTAGAAAACCTCAGTCTGAACATTCCAACAACATAAACTAGGACCCAGGATGCAAACAAGAGAAGAGTGACGTACAGTTTCTGGCAGCCATCAAGTACAAGGCGCTCCAAGGATCGTAAATCTGTCAGAACCGCTGCAACATCATCGTCAACAACTGGACAGCCTGCCAAGTCAAGCTCCTGGGTAGCAGGCATGTACTTCCGGATTCCAGATAAAGCTGCCCTTGTCCATGCTCCAACTGTCTGTGCACCATACCTGCAGCTTTGCATTTTCAGTGAGCTACAAACCCTAAATTGCTACAGGGAGACTGTGGATTCCCATTTCCAAATTAGGGTTAAATTCTGAATTGAGGCTTGCTAATACTATACTTTGAGAGTCAAGACCTGAAACCAGTTTCCTTCCTGGATCATGGTTTTACAGCAAATACAGAATCAAGCTTTCAAAGCTGGATTTGTCCACATATGTGACAAAACCCTAAATGAGAAGCAGGTGTGGAAAGTTTTGGAGTTACCCGATCATGTGTACTTTCCTTTCATCTACTCATTTTAATGAAAAATTGCTGATGATATCCAAAGACACACAAGACTGTGATTCGTGTCTCAACATGATAATCTAGACAAAAGACTCATCTTGCTGCTATAGGCCAAATTTGCATCTTATTTGCAGAAGAACTCTCATTCTCATATGATCACAACAATCTATTAAGATAACAAGTGTGACAAAGGATGATTGCCCATAAACTTGCTGGCAGAAAAACTGGACCTGCTTTGTGATGAGTCATCACTGTTTGCTATATTGTCTTCAAAATGGCGAGGCCGCAGTCGCAGGTGGAAAGGTGCAGTTAGAGACAGAGCCCAGAAGTGCCGACTGGCACAAACAGCTGCAGCAGCATCAACAGGATCATCAATCTGACATAAAATGGATCCAAGCACAACTGCAGGCAGATCTGTGATGAGAGTTCCCCCATCTTTCTCCCTCTTGGTTGTCAATGCTTGCAGTAGTCCCTCTGGGGGCGCCAACAACCCCACAGAACTGAAAGCTTCTGTCATAACTGCCTTTTGAGAAACACTTGGCCATCCACTTTTGTGTACTGTGAGCTTCTCTTCTGCAAGCAAGGAAATCTAGGGTTTTCTACCTGATCAAGTTCCTGGAATCTGGCTTGTTGCACGAATATAGGTCAGCTCAATGGAATTTGAAAAAACATCTGAGGCAATTTTGCAAGGGTGCAGATTCCAAAACACCCTAATAATTTCAAAAGTATTTCAATTCACTGCCTTCGCCCAAATGAAACCCTTTTGTACACAACACCAAAGCTCAGCTACCACTCACCAAGAAGACACACCCACTTAAGGAAAGAACAAAACAAAACACTATCAAACAAAACAAGATAACAAACCCTCCTCCCCCACACTGCTAAAAAATGGATTTTTTAAGCCTCACCCATAACCCTAAAATCTCTTTTCTTCTTTTTCTTCTTCTTCTGCAACAAACAACTCACTACCAGTTTGTCACCAACAGACTTCTCCAAATGCTCAAGATGGAAGATCCACAAAGCAAAACTCACTTTCCCAAACCCTCCTCCCCACACCCTTCAATGGATTTATAAGCTCCAACCATGACCCTAAAAATTTCTTCTTCTTCTTCTTCTTCTTATTATTATTATTATTATTATTATAGATCAATACACGGTTGTCACCAACAAATTCCTCCAAATGCTCAAGATGAACGATTCGAAGGAAAACCCACTTCCCCAAATCCCCAAAAGAAGGTGAGAAAGGAAACAAACCGACAAATGAACAAACTTCTTTCCCCTTTCTACCTCCTCTCCTTTCACAAAGATCCCATTTTAATTCTTTTCTCTTTCACAAAACCCAAATATTCTCACCATATAAACCACGAAGAGAAAAGCCAATATTGGAACTCAACCCATTGAGTAGCAAGCAATCATGGGTTCAAAACTGCAAACAAAACCCATGATTCCACTCACAATATTGGCCCCCACCCCACACCTCTCTTCCTCCTTCCTTTGTCCACATCCTCCTTGTGTGATCAATCAATTGCCTTTTCCCAAGGGACGCATACATGCTCTGATATATATACATGTTGGTAAATTGGTACCTCCTCATAACTTTCCCTTGGGCCAATAATGTGTGAGAAGCCAAGGAACTTGATTGGATGAAATACACATCCTATGTGCCCATGTGCCCAATTTTGTCCTCATATTCCCAACTTGCAATTAAGCTACAGCTTTTTTCTCTTTTTTTCCCATAAGTTCTCTGAGAATTTTCCTATGTGTATTTTAGGGGGCAACTTATATTTTGTGAATAATGGACCCTCTGCACTTAACCCTACAAGAGGCCTCTTATACCTACCACCACAAAGTGGTTGGGCCCTTCTTTTGGGAATGTCCCCCACCCTAAGGCCTTACCTTACTCCACATTGTGTGATGTAGCCGCCTGAGTGATGATCATCCATTACAATATGGAGCCAATCATCCACAACAATTGTGGCATTCTTCACTATTTTTCACTACCATACTACCTTTTCAGGTTTCCAACTCAATGCCCAATAATTATTTACTTTTCAAAATTCATTCATTCATTCGTTTTTTAAAAAGTATGGAATTTCAGTAGTGAATATAGATAGCTTTGAGTCGGACTCTCAAGTTGACAAAATGAGATCTTTTATAACATTTTCTGGTGCTTCTTTTTGCAAAATTGGGCAAAGGTAATGTTCCATCAAAGTTATAAGACAAAGAGATCTTGTCAATCATTCATAACCTTCTTTAAAATGGTGGATGAGCTTGAAGCAAAAAGCCCCTTGGTTCCCACCAACTTTTGTATTTTGCCCTCTCTTGATGCTATTGTGTGTGCATGACTTTTTTTTTTTTTTTTTTTTTTTTTTTTTATTTTATTTTTTTTTTATTTTTTTTTTTTTTTGTGCTTTTTCTTTTGTTTTTTTGGTGTCTTTTTTTTTTTTTTTTTTTTTTTTTTTTTTTTTCAATGTTATTAGTTTTAACTCAAGGTTATCTAATTTTTTCATCTTTCCTTCAACATTGGAATTAGTTATCTCCAAATGAAAAATTTACATTTTCAAATCATGGTTTTTTTATTTTCACTTTCATAAGTCTCTTCCCAAACTTTGCCTCTCTACTCATTTTCTCTTACTCCTCTTTAGGGGCCTTCTTCAAATATGCCCACATTTATCTCATGCAAGACAACACATTTTCGATTCCCAAACCTTAATCACTATGAATGCTTAAAAAAAAGTCAAGTAACGTTGCATGGAATTTAAACACCACATAAAATTGGCTCAATTTTCAAATTTTCAACATCCAAGGGTAATTTCCTTAAATTTTGACATTTCAAATAAGTAATTTTTTTTAATTCAACTTTTCCAAAAACAATTTAATTATTACTAAACTTGAAAGGTATTATGATATCTAATGAGAAAAATTGGAATTCTTTGTCATAGAAAAACCTTCAAAATCACTGATCTTTAGCCGTGTATATTTTAATTTTTAATTGCACAAAGTTTTCATTTTTCATAATAGAACTTTTTTCTTTGTATGAAAAAAATAATAGTGTTGAAATGCACACACTTTTAATCAAACGAAATATTTAGCCAATTTTTTTTTGTGGAAGTATATTTCAGCAACTTTTAAAAAGCAAAGTTTGACTTTCAAACTATACAGCTTTATATAATTGTTTGCATTGTATACAAAGAAAAGCTTTGGAAGAGTTTCTAGGATTTTTCAATATAATTTTTTTCTTTAAAATGATTTTTTTGATTTTTTTTCACAAGGTGAAATTGATTCCACATTCACAATATCACTTTTTTTTAACGTGGGTACACACTAAACAAATATAAAACTATGCATCCTCTAAAGATGTTATGCAACTTCTCAAGATGCACCTTAAATATTGTGATTCTCTATTTGGTAGTTAGAAATATTGTAAGTTCCAAATTTCAAAAAGTTAGTCATTAAAGTTTAAGCTTCATCAATACTCAAGACAATTATGATATCTCAATTGCTCATGTAGTGTGAAAGCAATTGAACAAGTGTTGAAAATTCACAAATTTGAACTATTTTTACTAGATATCATATTTATATGTTTTCAAGCTACCTTTGATAACTCTAGGTTCAAAGTGTTCAAATTTCACACATATATCCTTCTCATGAAATATTTGTACAATGCATACTTGAAAACAATATGTGTTATTATAAAGACCACATGTTAATATGAATGCCATTTATTCAAAATCCAATGAACATCCAACCTTATTGAACCAATTTGCTAAAATGTTTTAATATATAGTTATTGACAAGAAACACATTTAGGAATCCATATGGTTTTTTATTGAAAGCAATGTTCATCCTTTCAAAATTTGAAAGTAGCTTGGGTGACTCACTATAACCTATTGCTTTATGACAAAGGGCAACCTTATATTTTTCCACAATTGATAAGGTGGCTATGTACCTTGTAAGGTTGTTTTAAAACTAAGTTATTGAATTCAAATTTTATACTTGTACAAAAATGCATGTCATTAGAATGTCAACAAAATAGAGGCACCAATCTAAAACTTCAAGCAAAGGAAAATGGCAACCATGTTCTTAAACTTTAAATTAAAAAATGACAACCCATTTAAAGGCTATATTTTTTAATCTTTACAACATTTCTTGAAATGTATAAATAAAAAAGCATACAAAGGAAAATCCCATAAGATTGATCTTTCTTTTATTCAAAACCATCCATAAGATAAGATCAAGTGATTGGGTGAACAAACAAAGTTGGTGACTAACAAATGAATAATGAATGTAGTTTGACATGAAAAGATATGGAAGGAAAAGCAAAATCAATTTGCTTTCATGATCTTGATGAAATTTGGGGAAGAAACCAATGTTGGACTAGTATATAGGTCAAACTTTAGTACCAACATAGGTATCAAATACCAAGCCTAACTAGTGTAAATGTATTTTTGATCTCAAAGAAACTCCTATTGCCCTTAATAAAATAAAGCAAAATACCTCAAGCAAGATTCAACTCGAAATACATTAGTTTTGAGAAATTTTTTACATTACCACTATAACATGAATGCCACAATAAATTTGACTAATATCAATTACATATCAAGGAATTGGCCAAAAAGTTTTGGCTATTTCAATAATGTGTGATAGCATGGATGTAAAATGACAAATACTTATTTCTTCATTGTGTGACCTTCTTCTATGGGCATTGCAAAGTTCTAGTCTCCTTTTCTCATTGTTAAATCTACTATAGTGGCTTAAAAAAAACAAACACAACATCCTTCAAATGGATTCAGGGGGGGGGGTTATGCAAGACCAATGTTAATTTCATTTAAAATTACCTTCCCAACTACTTGATAGTAATAATAAATAATGGAAAAATTACCAAAGAAATATTTCAAAACCAAAATAGAAAAAAATTAGTATTTGAGTATTTTATGATCCTTGAAAATATCATATATTGCCCAAAGGTGAAAGCACAATTAGGCGAACGATTTAGACTACCATAGTTGTAGTTATTTTTATATTGCAAATGAATTTAAAATGTAAAGTCATATTCAACATTAACATTGTCAATATTTGAATTATCCATGTTGCAATAGACTTTAATGAGTTCAAAAGTATATATTGAATTCATAATGGATTTATGAAATGAAGACATTACATTCACACAAAAAAAGTGAAAAAATGTGGATTCAAAAAATATGTCATAGTTCAAATAAAAATTTAAAAACAAACCACTTTCAAATGAAGAATTTTAAAATAAAATGCATTGAAATTTTCTCAATGCAAAAAAATTCCATTTTCAAAAAAATTAATTGTTGTGATTTTCGTCATTTTTTGTTGTTGTTCTTCTAATTCACATTGAAATCTTCAAGCTTTCACATGATATTTTCATCAATCACTTGTCTAGGATATTTATAAGGTGGGTTACCAATATTTGAGACCAAAATCGTGGAGGATAAATAAAAGATTTATAGTTTGATAATTATTATAATTACAAGAACTTTAAGTAATGTAAGATTATGGATTCTCAAGGGAAATTTTTAGTCATATAATTATGCTTTCACTTCCAACCAATCTAATATGCTAGAAAATTCATATCAATTTAACACGAAATGAAACCTAAATTGAATGGTTGATTTATCAAATCCAATTTCATTAGTTGGATGGTTGCAAATAGGGTGGCTCATTTTCAACAAATGTAACACTCCCAAAAGTCCATATTCTAACACTAAAATGGGAAAAAAAACTTTAAAAATTCAATGTTAAATGTGGATTATGTGGCAATTAATGAACTAATAAAGTTCCAATGAACAAAAGCCCAACTAAATAATTCTTTGACATACATGTTAAGAAAAATCACCAACTCGACAAAAAATGATTGAAATAGGGTCTTTTGAAAATAGGGTTCAAATATAATCATTCAAAAGTTCATAATTATTTATTGATTTAAGCTTTTGTAAAACAAAATTGGGAATTCATGTTTTTTTTTCTAACATGCATCATATATTGAGTCCATATAAGAAATTTTTTAATTGAAAAGTTCATTTGAATCTTCATGCATATTCAAAATCACAATTCACAATTCCATTTCAAAAATTCATTACTATATGTTTAGTGTATATTTATTGAATTTCCTCATTATGTACATATTCATATTCAAGTTGGAAATCTTAATCCATCAAAAACAAATCCACATTTTACCATATGTTTATGGCATTTGAATAAAGCATATTCTATAGAAAGTTCAATGTGACTTAAAAAGTGTCACATTATCTTACAATTACCTGTTACATATGGGACTATGGAATTTTTTATGGGAAGTTTTGTGAATTATTTTTTTAAAATCAATGTTAAATTTTTTTCATCAACAAAAAATTTCACTTTTGCAAAATCAAAAAGTTAAAAAAACATATTTGTGAGGAATTGATAAATTATTCAATTTCCTTTTAAAGAAATTGTCTCCAACTTTTTTTTTTGGTCATGAATTTTTGCACCATGGCAATAATAAAAGGTGACATGCAAATTATCCAAAAGGATTTAAACTATCAAATCTACTTCAAAACCCTAGGAATCAATGCTTTTAATGAAACCCTCAAAAGCCATCTTCCCAATCAACAATTTAGATTATACCTCATTTCAATTTATTTACTTGAAGGGAAGTTAATATTTGTATATTTATGAAACACATGAGATGAAAGGGGAAGTTTTGGTATGTCATGAATTGATAAAATATTAAATGAATGTTTATTAAATTGAAAATACTCTAGGTGCATTTTTAGGTGTATTTTCATGATCCAATTTTAAACACCATACTTACATTTAATTACATTATAAATTTACTTTGTTTCAACAAGTTGCATCTATTTTTTTGCACAACATTTGAAAAAAATGGAAAAAAATTCCCCTAGGACTTACTTAATAACCATTCAATTACCAAAAACCCACCATGCACTACCCCCCCTATCACCACCTTTCCATCATGATTCATTAGAAGAAAAGTTTTCATTTGCAATCAATTTTTGTAGCTAAAAAATGTTATTTATAATTGAAAAGTAGTTGCAAATTACATTTTATAATTGCAAAATTTGGTTGTAAATGACAAATTTTCTTCTAGTGATTCACCTTCAACTTCTTAGTATAAACAATAATTGAGTTCTAAAGAGGAGATCACTAACATTAAAATGAATTACTCAAATAAGAAATTTCCATTAATACAATGGCATGAATTTTTTTGTTGGGGTTTAATATGTTTAAGAAGTCTTAATTTCCTCAATTGAATGCTAGAACTCTAAAGTGAAACCAAATGCAATATGGTAACAAACTTCAAATGAAAGATTTTGGATGTAAGGTACAAGCTTAAGTTAATTTAACTTTTGATTTTGTGTAATTTGCTTTCAACATGTTTTCCTTGTTCCAACTTTTAGGTCAAATTTTCATTCCAAATTTCATATGATTCCATTCACTTGTTTATCTTCAAGTTTGATTTGCATCTTGCATTTGTTGTTTTTGTTAGTAGTTTCTTGGAGGCTGGCATTTTAGAACTTGGTGCAATGCACAATAAAATTGTAAAAAAACATTATTGTAAAATGCAAGTTCTTTGGTCATCAATTCCTTCAAGTCTTTTTATTTCCATTATGAAGTTTGTTTGGAGGTTTTTAGATGAGTTTAACCTTATTCAATGCCAATTGTAATAATGTATATCTTTCATAATTTTGGAGTTGATGTAGAAGGTTAAGCTTAATTCAAGTTTTCAAACCTTCAAATTTTGGTAGAACGTTGTTAATATAACCACCCGTTTATCTAGTTCAAAATCTACAACATTGTTTCCATTCTTTGTTTTTTGAACCACACAAGGGTGAATGAAAGCATAGTCAAGTGGATTAGAAAATTAATCTTTGACAATTAAATCATTTGGCACTCACATGTAACCATGAAAGTAGTTCAAAAACTTAATCTTATCATAATACAAAACAATTTCATACCTCTATTGACCTCCTCAAACTATAAATTTAAATAATTACATCAGAAAAGTGTGTAAAAACTACATTTGAATACAACTTTGTAAATGTGTTAAAATTTACTTCATTTCACACAAAAAAACAAAACATTTATAAATTTTCACAAAGTCTATGATGTATTTTAAAGTGACATTTCAAGTTTTTGATTTCGACATTGTTTTAATCTATGTGCACCTACTTTTATAAAATTTAACACTATGACTAGCAAATTTCAACCTACTAGCATTTCTTAATAACTTACTTAACTACCTATTTAACGTTTTTAAAAAATATTATTACACATAATCAAGAATCATATTAATTTTAATCTTTTAATCTAATCAAATTATATGTTTAACAATTTAATAATAGTTTTTATAATATTTTTCATTCAACCCAAAAGAATAAATTGACTGGTTGAATTGATTATGTTTTCACTTGGGCTTTCTATCTTTGCACTTTGAGTTGGATGCATGTGAATGTTATTTTTACACATTAATTAGCCACATGTGAAATTATTTTATAAGTTGCACACTTATGTCAAATTATTTTTTAAAAGTTGATTGATTATATTTCTAAGCTTTGCAATTAATCACACACTTTTTTTTGTTTCCTAAATCACATGGGATCACATTTAACAAAATATACATAAATTACAACTTATATTTGTTTTTATTTGTTTGATTTGTTTTCTTCTCCCAATTATGGTAGCCCTAAAACTTCATGTGAACTTCAAATTTTGCCTTCTTTTTACACATCACTCAATCCTAGTTGTAATAACTTAACTAAAAACCTTGTGTTTATTTTTTTAATTTACCTACCTAGGTTACCATCCTACCTACCCACTTAAGCTACCTACTTAGGTACTTAGGTTCCATACCCACATACTTAGCCTACCTACCTACAGACCTACCTACTTACCCACTTAAGTTACTTATTTTCCTACATACCTACACCTACATGTAAGCTACTTACCTATCTAGGTTAATACCCGTGAGACCATTGAATATCCAATGAGACTAATTCTAGAAATGTATCTGAAGGTAATGGAATCCAATGCCATGATGTTATACAAGTGAGGAAAAAGGTGAACTTTGAATATTTTGCAATCTTGTACTTTCATTTTGTATGCCTTAATTCATCAAATGTGGACAGTTTTTCCTAATTTTCACAAGCTTTTCACTAAGAAATTTCTCATGTTTGGTCCTATTATGTGTTTGCTAGTGAATAATAAGATACACTAGAAAAGTCCTATGCTTGGTTCAATAACATGTTTGTTAGTGATAATTGAAACACCAAAAGCTTTAAACACACATTTTTCACCAAGAAATTAATTGCTATGTTTGGTCCTATAAAATGTGTCTTCTAATGACAAATTGGACACTAGAGGTTTAAAATTTGTTTTTATAAAATCTTTTTTTCTTTTTCATTTGTAATTGGAGCACATGTTTTATTTTTTGAACTCCTCTAATCATCTTCAAATAGTGAGGAGGAAATTTCAATTTCATGGATGAAGAGGGTGAAAACACAGTATAGTGACACTACTACCAAAGTGGGGTGTAATTTATTAACTTAAATCACTATGGGACCTTAAAAGTGAAATAACTTCATTGCATTTTACTGATCTCATCTAGTGAAAATTATTTCACTATAATATCACTATGTAGACATCATGTTTTATTACTAGTTAACATAATTCACTATTACAATTTACTATAACAAATAGGTTTATTTCTATGTTTTTTAAAATATTATTTATTCTAGTTTATGATATACCCTATATTATTTTAAATTATTTAAGTTATTTTAACTTTTTTTATGTTATTATACGATATAATAAATTATTGTACCCTAAATTATTATATGTTATTTCAAGTTATACTTTAAATTATTCAAGGTCATTTTATTTTATGTTATTATAAATTATTTTATCCTAAGCATAATAACTTTAAAATAATCTAAAACAAAACATAATGACCTAAGGTAAAAATTATTTTGAATAGAAAATAATAACCTATGAAAAATAATTTCAAATACCCTACAATATAATAACTACCAATAGCCTATGATATTATAACATAAAATATCGAACAATAATTTATAATACAATAATCACCAATAGTTGTAATATAACATATAATAACCAACA
>Ga0116231_10003177_pt1 | contig 34355 bp, 31 predicted proteins | sample S1TSphgellanicum_2_FD_89695 | JGI IMG/M metagenome (GOLD analysis project Ga0116231, IMG submission 89695) | Host-associated microbial communities from peat moss isolated from Minnesota, USA - S1T2_Fd - Sphagnum magellanicum MG | ecosystem: Host-associated > Plants > Peat moss > Unclassified...
CCCCCCCCCTATAAAAAAGGTTTTTTTCTTCCCTTTTTTCTTTTTTTTATACCGGAACTTCCCTGGAAAAAAAAAAAAAAAAAAAAAAAAAAAAAAAAAACAGGAAGAAAAAAATTTTAATAAAAAAAAAAAAAAAAAAAAACAAAAACAGAACAGAGCATTATTAGCTAGGTACTAGTACTCGCTAGCTACCCAAGCACCTGGTTGTTGTTGTAGAGAGTTTGGGATCCTTGTATCGTGTGAAGAAAAAGCGAAAGGTGCAGAAAGAGGTTCTTGTGGGTTTTTGGGAGAATGCTTCATACCTGAAGATCGCAAGCAGTAACCGGTACAAGACAAGAAGAAGAAGAAGAAGAAGAAGAAGAGTGCTCTGTTTCGGCTTTTGCAGGTTGTCTCTCCTTTTGCCTCCTTATTATGGAAACCATGTTGGTTTTTTTTTCTGTCTCTTTTTTTGGGTTTTTCAGAATCAGTAAACTTTCTTGGGACATAGATGGGTCTCTTTTGTTTGGGATTTGAAGCTCTTTGCAAGAATAGGAGAAAGAAGAAGAAGAAGAAGAAGAAAGGTTCAAAAGAGATCAGATCACATTTTGGATCTTTCACACCCCCGACATGTATGTTTGCATTTATTTTTCTTCTGTTGGGTGCTTTTTGCAAACGGTTTGCAGTCTTGTCAGGGCGTTATGAGTCTCTCAAGAAGAGACGAGGTTTCTGTTTTTGTCAAAAAAAATAAAAATAAAATTCAAACATGATGTGCAAAGAGGCCACATCTTTTCCTCCCTCCTCAAAAGAAGTGTCCAGGAGTGAAGATGGTACTTGTATTGTTAGTTTTGTGTAGTTTCGACATAAGCACAAGAAAGTAGATCCAAAACCCCTTTAAGAAATGATACTTGTGTTGCTAGTTTTGTGAATTTTTTAACATAAACTCAAGAAAGTGAATTCAAAACCTCTTTAAGAAATGATACCTGTATTGCTAGTTTTGTGCAGTTTTCAGCATAAACACCAGAAAGTAGATTGAAATTTTCTTTAAGAAATGGTATCTGTAATGCTAGTTTTGTGCAGTTTTTGACATGAACACAAGAAAATAGATTCAAAATCTCTTCAAGTTTCATCATGGAGTCATTAGGTCTTCTATCAAGCAAGCAACTCTTTCTACTTATATCTGCCCCCTCATCAACAACTCCTACAGTGTGTCAGTGAGGCATTTGTGGCAGCAATGCTTGCAGGTATGAAACTAAATCCCCAATCCATTGGCTTGTGTGGATGTGGTGTTACAGAATCTTGTGCAAGAGATAACAATGACGCAACAATCGAGCTTAGGAACAAAGAAGACGAAACCACCGCGAGAGAAGAGGCCAGCATCCCTTGCAGACTTTGTGATACAATTCCGATGGATTGTGGCTGTGCCTATTCTTCTTCCCATTTCATTCTTGTTTTACCAGTGGATGCACTGGCGTGCTGCCATCAGAGCTTACCTCTATGGACCTCCATCTGAGAAGAAGCACTCAGCAGAGGTTCAAAAAGTTCAAGCAAGTATTCGCAAGCGCAACCCTACAGTTGATGGACTCATTTGCACAGCTCGGGCACCATGGCTTGGAGTCGCTCTCCGCAATTCTGAGCACAAACGGTCGACAAGATATGAGGTGGAGCTTGGTGGCTTATCCTCAATTGTGTGGATTGACACAAACAGGAAGCTGATGAAATGTGAGCCGATGGTTGTTATGTCAGAACTGAGCAATGCCACTCTGCCTCTTGGATTGGCTCCTGAAGTTCTTCCTGAGCTTGATGATCTTACTGTAGGTGGTGTCATCAATGGCTATGGTATTGAAGGCAGTAGCCATATATATGGCCTCTTTGCTGAGACCTGCACGGCATTTGAACTAGTTCTTGCAGATGGTACTCTTGTGCGAGCAACAGCTGATAATGAGTATTCTGATCTCTTTGATGCTGTGCCCTGGTCACATGGGTCTCTGGGACTTCTGGTTGGTGTAGAGTTTCGTCTGATTGAAATCAAGGATTACATGCGGGTCACCTATACCCCTGTCCACGGTGATCTCAAGGATGTTGCACAAGCTTTCTGTGATGCCTTTTGCCCTCGTGATCTTGACCAAGACAATCCTAAGAAGGTTTGTTATCTTTGTCTAACATACCTGTACAGCAAGAAGAAAAAGATTCTGATAAGTTTGCCAGAGAAATCAGCAGATGGTCAAAGTTTCGGAAATTCACACATAGGAGAGATTTGGAGATACATGTGAGATTGAGATATATGTAAGGATACTAAGAGACAATTGTGACAAACAGGTACCAGAGTTTGTGGAAGGAATTGTGTACTCAGAGACAGAAGCAGTGATTACAACTGGACAGTATGCAAGCAAGCGGGAGGCACAACTGAAGGGTAATGTTATTAATCCACTGGGGCGGTGGTACAAGCCCTGGTTTCACATTCATGCACAGACTGCTCTCACACAAGGTTCATTTGTGGAGTATGTACCAGTCAGGCAATACTATCACCGCCACACCCGTTCTATTTACTGGGAAGGTGGCCTTATTGTGCCTATGGGCAATCATCCTCTCTTTCGTTTCTTCCTTGGCTGGCTCATGCCTCCAAAGGTAAATCTCTACATTCCACACACCCTTCCCCCAAGTCTGCATTCTTATGATGTAGCTTGCTATGGGTTCAAATATTGGGAATCTGAGCTCCAATATCCAGCTGCTAACTGGACATAGGAGAGGGAAAAGTGCATAGTACAGGGGGGAAGATTGGATTCTATGGGTTTCTCTACATCAGAGAGTAGATGAACTTCCAACTGTGAGGCAGTGAACTGTTTTGATGTACCAGAGTGTTGTTTTCAGGTTCTTGACTGCTGTTGTCTTTGAGGAGAACAACACTGAATGCTTGGGGAATCTGATATGTAGTAATGTGAACTCCTTGGATCCTCATCTTGTTGCTGAAAGTTGGTATGTGCTTTGGCTGTTTCTTTTGTGCAGGTTAGCATCTTAAAGTTGACCCAGAATGATGCCATCCGAAGATATTACATCCAGAGGCATGCCTGCCAGGATATGCTAGTTCCAAATCACAAACTTACTGAAGCTTTGGAGTTTTGCCATGAGACTTTTGAGGTTTGTTCAATGTCAATCATCTCCAATCCCCTCCTGTTCCATAATAGAGAGACATTAGTTGGAGATGGAGAAGGTGAAAGATTATTGCAAAACCCAGAAATTATGGATGGATGCTTTCCTCAGCATTTGCAGAAATAGGATGCCTATCCATCATGCTCCAGGAACAAATTTTGTATTACAATCAAATTGTTGATACTTGTGATTTGGAATGAAAATAATTTGTGAAGTTCTGAGTTTGCTTTCATTCATGTTGCAGACATACCCAGTGTGGTTATGCCCACACCGCCTTTTCAAGAAAGGAACTGGCACGATGCTTGATGCTGAGAAAGACTTTGACAAAGACAAGTATCCAGGTGATACTGATTATGCACAAATGTTCACAGATGTGGGCATCTGGGGAGTCCCAGGACCTGTGATCAGGCAGGAGGTCTGGGATGGTGTGCAGGCCACTCTGAGCATGGAAAAGTGGTTACGTGAGAACAACTCATACCAGTGCCTGTATGCTGTGATTGAGCAATCTGAGGAGGAATTTTGGAAAATGTTCAATCCGACGCTGTATACATCTGTCCGCAAAAAGTAATGCTTCTTTCCCACCTAATACTTTTTGGGTTCTACTTCAGTGGACATTGAGAACATCTTCTACCTTCTTTTCTATCTTTCTGCAAGCTGGACAGGTACCAATTTCAGAGGTGGATAAAAGCAGTCGTTTGCAAGTGGTGGAGACTCTTCAACAAATTTCTTTCCATAATTTTCTGTTGCAGAGGAAGCCAGCTTTTCTCACTATAAATATACATATATATGTACCACTGACGCTCATGCATTCATGTCACAGGTATGGAGCAGAAGGTGCCTTCATGTCAGTGTACTACAAAGTCTCGAACACTAAGAAGGTGAAGCAGGTCTCAGGAGTTAGCAAGGATAAGAAATTGTAGGTCAAAGAAAGATTCTGGAAATTTGTACTTTGTGCTCATTACTTTTGCACATTTTTGCATGATGATCACTTACTTCTTCACTGCCTGTAGACTACTGAAACTCATTCAACCTCTTTGATGGCGCTGCAATACTTCTACATGACTGCAGGCTGCTATATATCTTACATTGAGGAATAAAGCACCTGCTCTGCCTGTGTGCCTAGAGGTTTGTCTGAATAGCTAGATAGTTTCAGGATTCATCACAGTAGACGGAAGTTTTTAGGAGATGGAAGTTTCTAGTAATAATCATATCTTTCAAGAATCTACTTCCACAAGTGCATGAATGCATGCCATTGCCAAACATTTTATGTGAAGGGAATTTTGTTTAAATGGGTTGGCAGACAATCTTTGTTTTAATACATGACATGTTGGAAGTTGAATGCATTCATATTCACACTTCATCAAAGATTAGAAAATTTCCAGTGTTTCATTTGTTATAGCAGGTACACCAGCAAAAGAAAATTGGCTGGTACACTGTACTTAGGATGAAGTTTCCTCTTCAAACGGTGTGTCAAAATGGGATCAACCTTTAAATGTGTGGAAAATGATGGCCCAGCATTATCCGTGTTTCCTACCCAATTTTGGCTGAGGTGATAGAATTTACATAACAGTAGGGAGCATCTCATCATTGCACCGGCACACCATTGAACAACTCCCTGATTATATTAGAGTTTTGCTTAGAATCACCTTGTCTTCACCCTGTCTTTGAACCTCCTTTCACCCCCTATCCCTCTTTGAGTGATGTTCGCAAAGCAAGGAAGTTTGATTCAATCTCGGTATGAAATGCTGAAACTCAGCATTTAATGCACAAGGTTCGAGGTGATCATAGGAGTTGTCCAGGTAGGAGCAGTGAAAATATATGTAGCAGCAGTGGAGGCGCTCAGGAAAAAGGAAAGAGGTGGTCAAAACAGGATGAAACTCAATTTACCACAAGAATGGTTCATTTCTGAGTTTTGGCACCCCCCTAAGGCTAATGTACATTTTTGCAGGTTTTTTAAAAATCTCACCCGGTTTTGGACCAAACTAAGGGTTTTGGTGCTGTGTTTTCCTGGCTTTATGGAAAACTCTATTAAGTACATATGTTGTTACATTCTGATATTTTCCAAACCTCCTTAATACCTTTTTACTTGTTTCTGGGGTCACTAATTGGCTGTACCTCATAACTCACCCTCTTCTATTTCCCATAACCTGGAAGTTCAACCCTCATATACAATTGGTTATGTTCAGTAACCATCTTGAGCACACTAATTATTATGCATACTCTTGATGCTCACACACCTCAACTAGTAGCATGCACACTCACCTCTCGCCTTGACCATAGATGAGAATGAAATGTCTGGCAACTGGCTTTGAGCACATCAGCTACCATGAATAGTTTTGTTGCTCACACAACTCAACTACTTGTTAGTACCATGCACACTCTCACCTCAACTATTCAGAGTAATCTGCACTTTCACCCATCACCTAGTCCAGAGACAACTTCTGCATGTTCTATCAATAGGGGAGAAAAAATTAACACCCTACTACTGCATTGGATGTGATAAACACTTGTAGAGGCCCAAATAGGGGAACATGGATCATGCAAATTGAACACCTCATTGGAAGGACGTCCAACATTTTCATATTCACACTTTTCATCAAAGATTAGAAGTGTTTCCCAGTGTTGGGTTAACAACAGATCTACAATATTCATTCAACACCTCATTGAATGTCTAGCTGCAGAAAATCAGCAATCCAATGAATTATCAAAATTATTATCCGAAGTAATTACTCAGTAGTTGCATCTCTGAATTCAGACTGCAACACACTTCTAGTAAAACCTTTTGACAGAACAAACTCACTTCCCCCAACACAAGTCAGTTCTTGATAACTCAGACTGTATACAATCTGGCACTTCATACTACCACTGCCTGTTATATCTCAGTACCAGGAAAAAAAATTTTAAAATGCTGGGGAAACACTCTGTAGAACTCCCAATAATTTTCGTATCTTAATTGCACTGTAATATTCAAGAAACATATCCAGCACCATTCCTCCATTGTCAACAATTTAAGACTGCACTGAAGAAGCTGTTTATCTTGGGTCAATCCAAAGTACTGAAATGGTCTCAGGTTTTGCAAGAACAAGCAAACAGCTTCTTCAGCTTCATCACCTCATCAGACAGTTTAGGAAAATACCAAAACAGAAACTGAATCACTCCTCAGGAAAATAAACACACTGCTGTCATTCTGAGGGTTTCAAAGCAGCCTGAGGATGGATTTAAATAAGCATCACAGATCATGTGTCAGAAGAGTACCCAGGCAACAATGGCACGTCAATTTTACATACTGGCAGCAGCAAAATACTCCGGAATGTTGAAGTGCACTATTTGCTTGGGCGCCATTTGGAAACTAACTGTGAAGAATGTTTCTGATACCTTTGAAATAACAAAGATTGCATGAAAGCTTACAATTAAAATGAGGGACTTGATAAAACTTGTGAGCAAAATGGTCACAAGGGCAGGCCACACATGAGTGCACAAAGTTTGGTCTTGTGCTGTCCTCATCAGCTAAACCAGTGAAGTGCCAAAATAAAACACACACTACCCAGCAAAAAAAATTGAGCAGCTCATACTGTGCCAAATAATGTACAATACCCTCAGTAGTTTCTGGAGGTTTCCTGAACTTCCATTTAAAAAAAAGCCATCCTAAATTCCATCTGCTTCATTTGATGCCTATGAACTACTAGTCGTTCTTCAAGCAACAACTACTCCATTTAGACATGGCTGTGACTCTGGATTTGACTTTACTTGCAGGCCTTCAAGAGACCCAACTTTCCTCTTTGAACATATTGGTGAAGGACCTAAGGTCTCACCTGACCCAGAGCAAGGAGCTTTAGTTGAAGGTCTTATGTAGCTCCGCAACCGCTTCACATCAGAGATTTTCACTGGCTTGATAAGGAACTCTTCAGCACCCTCCTTGAGACAGCTGTTATGAGCAAAAACCATTAAGACTATGAGGATACAGCTGGTTTTAATTCCACTTGTTAAAGGTGCCTCTAAACAGCAAAGGCACAAACTTAAAAAATTGAAAATCCTCACAAAAGATTAACCTTGTGTAAGTGAAGCTGAACTTCGATTTTACCTCCTAGCTGATAGACATTCTTCCTTAGAATCAAGGAAGTTGATACATGTTTTAGTGAGGGAAATGTGACTGGGTTGGCACAGTTTGAACTTTTAGGTTTGCAATGAACAAAAGCTTCTGAACTTCAAACCAAGATCACCTCTCTATGCGATTGGGACTATTCTCCGAGGACATTACAACAACAGGAATCTCCCGTAAGCCAGTTGAGGCCTGCAATAATTTCAAAATCAAAATACAATCTATATAATCAGATACCAATGTTGAATCATACAGAATTTAGATGCAAATGTAACTCCGTCATAGTTCACAAATCATCTCCAGTGGCATTGATCATAAGGATTTCCTTGCAAGTATATGCACTATTGTTTACCAGCAATCAGTGCTAGTGGTCTTTCCTGATACCTAATAGCAATCACCAACTTCAATTGCTGCATCACCTCATGGGGTATGTCAAGATGCTTGATGATATTGAGCACTATCTACAACATAAATCAAATTGTGCATGTTAAAGTGAATAAGGTGCATTACCTTGATGGCTTTGAGGAGATCATAGCCTGTCATTCCTGGCATACAGTAATCTGTGATAATCAGATTCACTTGAAATGCCTGCAACAAACAATGTTGACACTTTGTCATCAGAGAACAGGTGAGGGAAACCTCCAATATATAATATGGTTGTCACCACAAAAAAACCTCAAACAGAGCTTTGGGTAAGTGCCAATTCAGTTGTGACACCCACCAATTAAGTAACAACAATAACAGCAGGTTGCAAACTATTTGCTGCCACACTGTTAGAAATGAAGAACATTAGAAGCTTACATTTGGTCTGAGAGATGTTGAGCATTCATCAGGAACACCCAGGAATTCCAAGGCTTTCAAAGCACTGTCCACAGCGGTGACTGCATGCCATACAAACCAGCAGTTCTGTCAGGTACCCCTATCTCTTTCGACATAAACTTCCTTCAAAAATAAAACCTCCCCTGCAATTGAGCGAAGTGATTTCCCCTGATAAATCATACAAAAGCCAGACAAAAAGAAAGAAATCTTCCATACCTTTGTATAATGAAGTCTTCAGGAGGCCCTCTATTAATTTCCTATCAACTATGCTATCATCAACAGCCAGAACATGGGCTTCAGGTATGCTGCTTATGGCGGCTGCAAATCTCTTTTGAGAAACTGGATCTGTACAAGAAGCAGCAGCAAGGAGACTGCCACTGTGTTGTTCTGGCCGCCGTTTGCTTCTCCTTTTCCAACAGATAGTTGTTTCCTGACCAGCAGCAAGCAAACTGGTTGCAGCCTCCAGTTTCCCATCTACCCCTTTCAACGAGACAGTGGCATCTTGACAGAATCCCTGAAGATCAGGGAGCTCCCCGGGCTTCGACTCCACTTCACTTTTGCAAGAGAGTGTGTCTTGACATACTCCTTGAAGAAGCATGGTGGAGAGTGTGGGCTTGCACTCCATGAGATCCTTCCAGGAGACAACCTCTTGGTGACCAAGCCCTTGCATGTTGGTGGTAGTGGGGAGGAGTTCACCTCCTCCTTTCAGCTCCACTTGAGCCCATGACACATGAGCAGCAGCATCTTGAAGAAGGAGGTGGTGGTCTGGCTGCTCAAAAAACTCAGCTTGACACTTGTTCTTCTTCTTCTGCTTCCATGAAACAAATTCCTGACAGATGAGCAGACTGTCAGCAGCAGCAGCAGGGACAGCAGCAGTTTCTGCCAGCTCCATCTGTACTTCAATCATCACTGCAAAGCAAGCACCAACACTCTTGGAAACAAAGAGGATGACCAAACTGTGGCCAGCCAACACAATCCCTTTGTCTTCAAGGTCTCAATACCAGAGACTGCTTGGCTTTGGCATGAGGTTTCATCAATGTCAGCTTGCTGGAGCTGCTGCAATGCAGAAGCCAATACAGACGAGATGAGATGCTATCCAGCAGTAGTCCCAGGGCAACTGATACACAACTAGCTGCCTTCCACCAGACTCTCTCACATACTCTTTCTCATTGCTGAAAATACCACCTGCTGCCCACAGTGCATGCGCAGAACAAGACACAGGAGGTGAAAACACTTGGTTCATTCAGTTGTGTACCCTCAGCCTGTACAACAGACTTCCTCCGCTCCTAACCTCACCAACTCTGTGTCTCGTTCCCCACGGAGAATGCCGTCTGTGTACCGACCAATATCCCGCTTCCGCTTGCATGTCCAGAGACTCTCCGATGTGGCTGCTTCTTGCAAGGTTTCCTATCCGCTTTGTTTATCGCTTTTCTCAGGAGCTGACGTGTTCCATTGCTTTGAAGTTGCTGATTGCATCTTGCATCCCTCTCCCTTTCCTCCACCTCCAGAACGCTGAAACACGGGAGTCATCTATAAGAGTTGCTCGGTGCGACGCTCTTTTCATAGAGCCGAAGAAAAGAAGAAGACAATGACAATAGGCACAGCAGCATTGCTCTCTGTGAGCGGTGCTGAAGCAGCTGCTGGAGTGCGGTTTCACTGGATCCCTGGTTACAGAGCGAATCTCAGTGTTATGCAGTGAGAGCAGGACCGGCGCAGAGAAGACGAGGAATAGCAGTCGCTGTTGGATGCAGTCCAATCTCCTGTTGCACAAGAAGACGAAGAAGAAGAAGAAGGCACGGCGAATAAGCGACAGGCGGCGGCGACGGCAGCAGCCACATGCAGTAGTAGCGGTAGTAGCAGTAGTAGGAAGAGAGAAAGAGAGAGAAGCTCACGAAACAAAAACCGCATGAGCAATGACGTCACTACTACTGCAGAACACACGAATCGTCTCGCAACTTTCTCCTGCGGAAAAGGGGAAACAAACAAAGGAAAGAAAAACACTGTCATCTATAGGCAGTTGAGGATACAAAAACAGACGACCGAGTACAAGCAGCAAAGGTCCGGAAACAGCAACCAAAAGAAAACGCGCCAGAGAGAGACGAGATGTTCTGCAAGAGAGCAAATCTGCAGTCACAACAAGCTCGACAGAACAATGTCAATGCAAAGAATACAAGAAAAATACTACTTACTTCCCAGCGGCAACGGCAGCAGCAACTCCTCCTCCTCCTGGCCTCTCTTCCTCCTCCTGCTCCAACTGTGAACTATGGCCACCAGAAATAGTAAAGCAAAGCAAGCGAGAAATGCTACTGTCGTGAAAGACAGACAGACAGACAGACAGCAGAAGAAACAGTGCCAAAAATGAGAGGAAAAAAACCAAGAAAACAAAAAAAACACACGAAGTGTAAGACAAAGAAGAGGCGGCCTTGTAGACAACCGACCGCAGGAGAGCATCAAGCGTTGCAACGGAAGCGGAACACAACACCAGATCTCGTCACATTGTCGACGGGCAAACAACAACAACAACGACGACGACGACGATCAAAACGCAAACAAGAAAACCGCACAAGAAAACACAAGAGCAGAGAAGAGAAAACCCACACACTCCTACCCTCCACCAAACCTCATTTCTGTTTTTTACTGCAGTAAAAAAACAACTTTTCCACCCCTCGGTGCAGTAAGTGAAGCTTTAAACTTTAACCGTCGGTGACTTTCAAACACTGCCCCCACACCTGAGATAGTAACTTCTGTTGCCACCATTGTCTGTGTGTGTGTGTTTTTTTTTCCCAAAATGGCGAAATTGGAGTGTTTTTTGGGTATTTTAGTCGCCAAATTTCTATATATAAAATTATTTTTAATTCCTAAGGTTCTATTATCTTATGGTCTTTTTAGCCAAAAATATTAGAAGGTTCGTGAATTTTTTTTTTCCTTCCAATGTTTTTTCATCGCCAAATTTGGCTAAATCGTCGTACGGATGATCGCCACTTATGGCTACATCACAAAATTGAAAAACAAAAAACCACTGTTTGTGACCTGTCCCCGCCGTCAGAGAAAATGTGGACAAGGTGGGTCGGTCAGTCATTCATTCATTCATTCATTCATCTATTCATCCATTGGTCCATCATTATACATCCTCCCTGCATACGGTTAACGAATGAAAAAAACGTCAGAATCAACTTTGTACATCCGTTTACCTGATCAGAATTATTACTGCCTCTGCTTTGAAGTTATTACTACGTACCCCACTCTTTGGATGAAAGTTCTTACTATTCCAATTCAGTCATCCGTGAGGGGGGGGGGCTCTCAGCTTCCGTTTTCTTCACTCAAAGTCAGTAATGGATCTCATCCATGTAGAAGATAAGTAGCTTGAATAATTCATTCATTCCTTCCTTTTTATATTCTTGACTACCTACTGGAACTTATGATAAAAATCTGGCGATTTGGAATTGTTTTTCTTTGAAATCTGGTGAATTTGGGCCTTTTTTTTTTTTTTTGATGAAAAATCCTTTGTATAGGTTGAAATCATTTCTTTTATATATAAATATTTAGACCTATGTATGGTTCACGAGTTATTGAATATTGAATAATTTTTTTCAAAAAAAATTTAACAAAATTAAAACTAAATATGTTAAAGAAATTGGCACATGGCTTTGGTAATGTTGGAAAGCAATTGATGAGTGGATTTCTTGGAGACCCATTTTGCCATTTTTAGACCTTTAGGTAGGGGAGATGTTGAATTTTAAATAATTTAAGTCATTGGAATTTAATTTTAAATTAAAATAAAATTTTCACTATTGAGTTCTATCATCAAAAGTATGTACATATGTGCCATTATCTAGTGTCAAATTGCAATTTTGGTGTATTATATGTCAAAATAAACATTCCATATTTTACATTTTAATGGATGAAATCACATAGTTTAACACACACAAGTGTCATGAACCATGACTTCTTATGTGATAAAAGCCACTTTCTCTTCTCTTGTTGTGTTGATTTTTAGTAAATAATTCATGATGAAAATACTAAATATTCAATAACTTTTGCATTGCAAGTTTAAACATTTAGTGAATATAGCCATGGGCCCTACAATTTGGGAGATAGATTTAACATGATAAAGCAAAGAAAAAAAAAACAATTATACATATTCAAAAGGTGCAACAAATAATATGTCACAACTCAATTCAATTCACAATGGAAGAATTTGGAAATGCAACTTTTTAATTATGATACCTAAAAAGTTTATGTGCATATATCTCAAACTTCATCATGTTCATTAGCATGCCAAACTTTTCATTGTTATTTCTCATTTATTTAGATGGTTTTGTGTTTTTTTCTTTCCACACACGTGATGTGACACTTTTGAATTCACATGTTTGTATAATAAGATTGAACATCGAAAAACCTTTGGGAGGCAAGATGACCATCTTTTCATAAAGGTTGCATCTCATACACAAGCAATTTTTTAAAAATCACAACGATTCATACTTGGCACACAATTTATATAAACATTTGATTTACATTTCAACTTAGTTACAACATTTATTTTGATCACATCAATCCCATATTGACTAACATTTTCCATTTCCCTAACCAACTTGTCATGGATGACATCTTGTGACATATTTCAATCTACGACATAATTTTATCATAATTATCGTACATTATTAACTGAAAATATTCTATTTATTTTAGTTCGTCAATTCAAATTCAAAGGTGAAGTTCATTCAAGAGGATATAATCCATGAATGAAATTTGAACAAATTAATTAAAAAAGATGTGAAAATGAGAAAGTTTAAAGAGATTCAATAATGGTAATGTAAATCAACCCATATTCAACATTTGACTTTGCAACAAGATTTCTCCCACCCAAGATTATTTATTTACTAATTCTATCCATAAACTTTTGAACCTATGATAGTAAAAAATCAAAACCTACCAATAGCAAACAACTCAAACCAATCAAGAATATGTGTTAAATTGTGTTATGACTTTTGCCAACCTCAACATATTGATAAAAAATGTTGAGTTACAACCATTTTATTGAACATGTTAACCAATTTTTTACTAATTTTCATCCAAAACATGTTGTGCAATGTGTTTGTGGAGATGTTCTTAAGTGAACATGTGATGTGAGTCATGAATGAAATCTAAACAAAGAATTATAAAGAGAGAGAGAGAGATATGGACATAAGAAGGATGGATAAAGAAAGATTAGGGATAATGAAATTTGTGACCTCAAGAAAATGGTGGCAACCCAAAAGCAAATGTCAAATTAAAAAACATTTAGAACCAAAAACAGATTGAGGTTTAATTTTTTTACAATTTTGAAGATGTTAGTAACCCAAAGGAAGATGATAATTTTAGAACATTTTAAACCAAGGAAAGATTGAAGTTAATGAAGTTTGATGACTTTGAGAGGATGTTAGCAAGCCAAAAGAAGATGGAAAAATCAAAAACATTTTGAACTAGGGAAAGATTATGGGTAATGAACTTGACAACCCTAATAGGATGTTGAAAACTCAAAGGAATATGATAAAGATGTCTAGAGACTAAAATTGATTTTTTAAAAAAACTAATGAAGTTATGACCTTAAGAATGTTGATGATTGAAAGGAAGATGGTAGGAGATTAAAATCAAGGAAAGGTTAAGGTTCATGAAAGGTCACAACCTTGAGAATGTTCACGAAAACACCTCGTAAGTTTAAAAACTAGTTGAAACCAAGGAAAGATTGAACTAATGAAATGCACAACCGTTTAGATTGTCAACGATTCAAAGGCAAATGGTAAATGAAAAAGTATTTAGAACCAAGGCAAGATTGGGCTAGTGAAGTTTGCAACTTTGGGAATGTTAGCAACCCAAAAGAATATGATAAATTAAAAAGCACTTAAAACTAAAAAAAGATTGATGCCAACAAAATTGACAAACTTAAAGATGTTAACAACCCCAAATTAAACCCCAAATTAAAACCATCTATGACCATGAAAAGATTGAGACTAACCAAAAATTGGCAAGCTTGAAAAGGCTAGTTACCATAACAAAGATGATAAATTAAAGAACACATAAAACCAATGAAAGTAGGGTTAACAAAACTGACAACCTTGAAGATGTTGGCAACCTCCATAGTGACCCAACATCCACCAATGCACTATTAGTTGAATTCCTATGATAACTTAATTGTGCATGAACCTCAACTAAGTTAATGGTTTAGTAATGATGGTACATTGGAATTGATTTAGAGGGTGTAACTTTAGGTTCCATAATTATTAGTTGTCATTTTAGATGACAATTCCATCAACAATTCCATGCCAAAAACTTTTCATATCATGATCTTTCAATTTTCAATGTTTTTGTCCTCTCAAGGAACACCAACACATATTAGAATTCAATTGAATAAAAAGTTAAATCTTATGTTTAAGATTGATATGGTTTCATGTGAAATCAATACACAACAGTTTTGAATATTTTTGATAGACAAAAATTAAATTTCATGTTATAAAATTAATGAAAGTGACATCAAAAACTTGCATAACTATAAAATTTTGTTTTGATATTGCAAGATTCAAGGAGCAAATGAAAATATATTAATATTCCAACCTTATGTTAGTTTGATGATACAAGGAACAATAGTCCCAAGTTTGGCAAACCAAAATAACATCCCAAATCATCAAAAATTGGGGACCAAACGAAGATGGGGAACAACCTAAAGAACATTTAGAACCATGGAAGATGGGGAACAACCTAGAGAACATCTACAACCATGGAAGAATAGGGTTAGGGTTTCGACAATGAATGAACGTGGTGGTGCATTGGCGATCGAGACAGTTGTGGAAGTATCGTTGGTGATTTGGGTCTTGATATCGCGACCAGAATTTGGTAATTTTGCAACCCAATTTTTGTTTTTTCCTAACGAGTTCAAGAGATTTCCGAGCTTTGAAATTCACAGATGGATGTTCAAGAGGGTGTGTTCAATGGGTTCGTCTATTCTGTAAGCTTCGTGACTACCCTTTGTCTTTTGTCTTCATCTTTGTCAAGAAGACATAGAAAATCTCCTGTGTTTTTTTCTTATTGTTGGGATCTCCTCTTTTCCCTTCTCACTGATATGGTGTTGGATCTGAATTCTCGATAACCCAAGATTCAGTCACTACTTCAATTCCATCGAGCTCGACTTTTGAATCATGACTATGAAAGAACTTATGAAGGTTTAGGGTTTAGGGTACCTTCTTCGATCAAAAAATTGCACGGGGGTATGATAAAGTTGTAATGGGTCAAGCACAAACTTCTCTAAGGAGTTGTGTTTCTCTTTCATTTGCAGAATCCTCTTTGTACAATGGGTATACGGGTTTAGGGAGGGCTCTATAACGACTGTAAGATGTCGTTTCACTACTATTCACGCTGACCTCTACTGACCCATCTGTGCATCCAGCAGCACCCCACAAGTGTTACATCTTGTAACCCATGTGAAATTTCTCCAAACATTTCTGTCCTGCTATTGCAAGTAGTTGCACTTGTGGCTCCAGAAGAAGTATGAATTTGTAACAAGGGAAATGAAGGAGCTGGACTTATGTGGTCAGAAATTGTATGCTTGCTGTATAAGTACCCTTACGATTGCTGTTTCTACTTGTATCAAATCTCCGCAGTTTGAATATTTAACCTCTCTGGGTCTGTATTGGATTATGTGATCCTGAATATTTCCTACAGTGCTCTGAATGTGTGTCTGCATAAATTTAATGATTCATATTCTCCTAAGTATGATGTGGTAGGAGTGAGCATCTTTTGACATCTATAACTTCCCACTGTCATTGCAATATTTTGCCAAGCATTCATTTGCTGTCTACAAAGCCATGTTGTAAGGATGGCCAGTCTTTTAGTCCTCTCCCCCTCTCTCTCTCCCTCAGATTTGTAACAAAGCAATCCATTTTGCCATCTCCATTCTCCACAGGCAGCAGTAATTGAGTTTGCTCCAATTTTGTCTGCAAAATTTTGCATCAGCATCAGATGATTGCACTCTCTGTAACTAGGATGTGAGACATCTACAAATCATTCAAATTATTGAATCCTGGGCCCCCAAAATGGAGATTCCTTCATGTGACTGCAAGAAGGACAATGTGTGAGGTTTTCAGTTGACAATTCAATCAAGCTTTTGGATCCAAGCCCTTACCAAGAGCTCATTGGTTTTGCTCAGGCATACTTGAGCAGTAGTGAAAGTTCTCCACACAAGAAATTATTGTCTTCTCCTCTGCACCAATTTATTTGTACAAAAGCATCAGATCAGTGGATTCATGAGTTTTCAGGTTTTGCTGAGAAATCCCTATCAAGATAACATGCTACTTGTGCATGCTTTCTGTGCTCCTTGCAAGGGCTGAAAAACCAACTGCCTTTAGTTGATAATTCAGATGTCCCATGCACAAGTGATGGCCATTCCCCAATGAATTGCAATTGCATGGAATTTTGAGCTCTGAATTGAGGTACATCCAACAGTGTGGTTTTGTCTTCTCTTTGCTTTTCTCTCATGGTGTGTGCACCAGTACGAGAATGAGACCAAGCCAAGTTCTCTGCCTGAAGCTCTCAACTTCCAGGTGCAAAGGTTAATACTTTGATACTACTCAGATGAAAAGAAATCTCAGACGAAACTTGATGAGGTTTCAGAATTTTTCATCTCTCCCCCATTTCTCAAGCAGCAAATTTCTTCCGTCAGTGGGTCTGCTAAAAAATAACGCATGTGGGTTATTTTTTTTCTCATATAGAGAATCGCAGAAACAGCTTGAATTTGCAACCCACCTGGTGCAACTTTGTAAAGAAGGTGCGTGGAGAATTTTTCTAAACAAGGAAGGCAGTACCTAATAGAACCTTCAGATGTCAGGAATTAGAAGAAAAAAAACACTCTCTAGGATTTCCTAAATCTCTGCATATGAAAGTCCATCCCTGGAAAGTGTGTGTGTGTGTGTGTGTGTGACTTCTGTGCAGCAGCTCAAACAAGCAAACAAACAAATGGGTGGCAGATTTTGTTGTTGGTAAATGGTTCTGAGAAGTGTGGCAGAAATCTGATTCCAGAAAATCAGATTGAGATTTCATGGAGATGAGAATGGGAGGGGAGGGGGGACATGCAGACACAATCCTGCAAACAGATTTTCCACCCGCCCCACAAAATCCTTGTTAGGATTCCCGCTCGTGAGAGTACGTAAATGTAAGTGTAGGTATGTCCTTCCTAATTCAACCCTAATTTGGAATTCAATCCAATTAGGGTTTTTTTTTCCCCTTGGGTCTTGGGAATTAGGGTTTTCAGATTATTCCCAACTCCTTGTTGGTTTTTCCCAAAGGCCAAAAACCCCAAAATTGTTTCTCAAACTTTTTTCATGCCAAATTTGGATCCCCCAGCCTTTCCCATGCCAAAATTGTATTCCATAGTTTTGTCAAAGCCAAAAAATTGTATCCTAATGTTTTATCCACAAGCTTTTTCAAGCCAAAATTTTATTGCTGCAAAGTTGTATCCAAAATTTTTTTTGTAACAAAATTATTTTTTCAAACCAAAAGTGTATCCCAACTTGGATTGTGAAAAAATATTTTTGCAGGGTCACACATACTGAGAACCCCCTGCTAGAGATGCTCTAATAGTGTATGTGTATGCACTGTAAGTGGTGGGGGGTGGTGTTTCTTTCTCTAGAAATATTGACTAGTTTACAATTTGTTTTGGGATTGTACTCACTTGTGTAAAGATCATGTTGACAGGGGGATTGTAAGATCCTGTGAGATCCTCAGGAACAATGCTGGGAACAATACATACATAATGACAAAAATTATGATGGAATGACAACTTAAGAGGGTTGTGGACATTGGTATTCAGAATTCTTTTTAGGGTAAGTGATCAAATCCTTTCAAGCTTTTATGACAATCTAAAGATCCTTGGGTGTGGAATGTTAAATGTCATTAACATCTGTGGGGGCCAGAAGTTGGCACTTTTGCTTTGTTTATGATGCCTTCTTGCACAGTGCATGCAGTAGTAGTAAATCTCCCTTGGACAACTATAAATCTCCCTGGCTATTTTTACCACCTGTAATTAACAAAACACATCCTTTCATGAGAGGGGAAGCCCACCCAATATAGATAATCACACCCAATTTTATTCATTTTTTGATTTTTTGGGTCAATTTTGTGATATGGCCAAAGTGGTAATCTTCAATAGGAAGATTTAGCCAAATTTGGCCATAAACTAAATATGATTTTTTAATAAAAAAATCCTTCTGTATTTTTAGCTACCCACTTGAACCATTTATAGAAAAATCTGGCAATGTTTTTAAACTTTTAGTTTAATTCTGGCAATTGAAAATCTCAAAAAGCACATGATTTTAGCAACTTTTAAATTTTCATTTCTCTTTTTGGCTATATATTGCAGCCAAAAAAACCAAAAAAAAAGAGTGATCACACCACACTTTTAGGTGTCCTTTTATCTTCCTTTTGATACTCAAGTTATCTGGTTCACTCTGGCCTTATGGGGCAATGAGATTTCACACTTACTTCACCGGGCCTAAACTTCTTAGAGCCAAATGCTCTTTGAAATGGATACAACCGGCCTAAAGAACATTGTGAGACTAGCAAATAGTCTACAAAGTTGCTAATGATGTGGCCAAATCTCTTCCAAGTGCCAATTACATCAGAAAATGGCCATTGCTCAAACCTGGCTCATGGCCACTTGTTGCTCGCTCAGTGGTCGGGTCATCCCAATGGCCATTACCTAATATATTAGGGGTGCCAATAACATCAGATAATGGCCATTGGTCTGACCTGGCTCATGGCCACACCTGTTGCTTGGCCAGATCATTCTAATGGCCATTGGTCGGACCTGGCTCATGGCCACACCTGTTGCTTGGCCCAATCATTCCAATGGCCATTGGTCCGACCTGGCTCATGGCCACACCTGTTGCTTGGCCAGATCATTCCAATGGCCATTGGTCGGACCTGGCTTATGGCCACACCTGTTGCTTGGCCAGATCGTCCCAATGGCCATTACCTGATACAGTGCCAATGCTGATTACATCAGCTAATGGATGAATAATGGCTCAGTCTGGACTCTGGAGCCTTCTTTGAGCTGCTTCCATGAAGGGTGTAGAATCTGGATTTGAAGCTGGATTTACATATTTTTTGAGTAATTAGTTTAGTTATTAGAAAAATAATTTATTCAGAAAAAAAAAGCTCTAATTGTTTATAATTGCACATAGTACCTGAAACCTTCCAACCTTATACCTAGTTAAATTTTGTAGTTTGCTTATTAAAACTTTTACACTTTATGTTAAAAAATCCATAGTCCTTTTTTCACTAGATTGAAAGAGGCCAATCCAAAGTCCTTTTTTCACTAGATTGAAAGAGGCCAATCCAGAGTCCTTTTTTCACTAGATTGAAAGAGGCCAGTGGATCACATGGTGCATGGCAGAACTCTGACAATATGAGGTACTTTCACTTGGGACATAGATAAGTGTAAACATTGGTCATCATCAGGAGCTTGTTTTATTTTTTTGGTCAGAGAGGATTCCTCTTCACATGCAAAAGTAATGAATGAATGAGAGAGAGAGAGAGAAAAGCCTTGTTCATGTTGGTCCTCTTGGCTGCCCTCCCAGTACTTTTCCACCTTTGCCCCCTCCCCAATTATAGTTTGCGTCCTGGACTTGGACAAGGGGGGTGTTCTCTTATGCACCCCACCCACATGCAAAGAAGATGATCAATGGTAAGTTACACTAGGTTTTAGAGCATCCCTAGTTGTGCTCGCTACTTTGTGACCCTGCAGAACAAATTCAGATGAAGAAAAGTTTAAACATGAGGGTTTGGCTGAGCAAAATGGTTTTGACCCAGCGTCTTTCCACTATTTGCTGAACTGGTTCAAACCCTAACACCTGCTAGAAAAGAGTGTAATAAATGTGATCTGACTGACCGCTACTCCATGTTTCTGATTGGTCAATCATAATGGTTGGTCCACGTGGTTTGCTATTAGTAGCCTCCCACCTATTTGCAGTCCAAATTTTAGGGGCGGGGTTGGAGAAAATTAAATAACTAAACTTGTATCTGAAAAAAAATACTTTTGCAGGGTCACATACTGAGAACTGCTGAGGATTCTCTTAGAGTCAAAATTAAGTTAGTCTATCACCAATGTTTAAGAAAATGTGAAGCACTGGGCCAAATTTCCTAGTGTATTTAAAGGTGCTTTGCAAAGCGTAAAATCTTGTCGGGCTTTACAAAAAAATGTTTCTCACTTTTTTTTGGTGATACCTGGTGGGTACCCTTTGGATATGTGCTCAGTATCATGGGGAAAAAAGTGAAAATTCACTAATTAATTCACATACTCACTTTATACACCAGGTAATTCCCCACTCCTTGGGCATTAACCTTTCTTTGTAATTGAATTTTCAAATGTTGAAAAATCACAGTTCCACTTGGACTAAGTACTTGATGAGAGGGTGCTAATTGCCCCAAATAGTCGAGGTGTGTTAGCATTGAGACTATGCTGTAAAACCAACACCATTGAACCAGTTTGGAACCAGTTTCTCGACATGGCCCATTGTATGGGAGTGCCAAGCATACCAGTTGCAAAGCATACTGGTTACCAGACAGACACTAGAGGGTAAGTTATGATGTTCAACCAACCAGACACAAGGAATGTGCAAAAAGGTATTAGGAAAGTATGAAAATCACAATCTCCTTTCTGGAGATCTCTCGATAGCCCTCTTAAAGTCAGAGGACAAACCATAATCCAGTTCACCATTCTTGTGTGATCTCCGCCCCAATAACTTGTGTTCACATTTGTTGCCCCATGGAACATTCAAGAATCATGCAAGTGGAAGTGGACATGCAAAGCATAGGGGAGCATTTAATAAAAATATTATTATTATTTTCAATTTTTTCTTTTTAAAAAAATCTTAAGGAACAATTCTTTAAAGGAAGATGAAGAAAAATACTGTGCCAAACTGGTTTTCTCATATGAAAATGGTAAATGGTACTTGTAAAAAGAGGTTCGGGTTGTTTGAAAATATAAGCACCAAGGCTTTTTAAAAGTGCATCCCCTCTCTCAAAAATACAAGACATCCCCTTCCAAATGGGTGAAAAATTAGTGGGTTTATATCTTATTTCATTGGTTGTTGAGATTTTTGTTTACCCTTTGTGAATGTGGGTACACATTTATGTAAGTTATTAATATTTTGTTGGATGCAATGTAAATGGAACCAAATAGGTTCTTAACTTGGATTGGGCTCTGAATTCTTTAGAAGTCTCGTGAACTAGAGTTTTTTGTAAATCTAAAAAGCTATCCCCAAACTCACCCCCAAGGTTCGATGATTTAAAAATGAAAGTAAAAAAACTGGAATAGAAGGTTCCTTTCAAAATCAAGAACTGAACAACACCAGTTTCAACCCCAGTTTTGAATTTGCTTTGACTATGCCTCCACTGCAACTCATATTCTTCACTAAAATCAAAACTTTGTCAGAAATCAAAACAGGGCAAATTTTGTGAACTGATATCCTGTTTCATCAATGGGTACATTAGTTTCTGTCACTTTGCTGTGGCTACAACTCAAATTGGGGATGAAATAGGGATTACAGGGTCAAACTAGGGACCAAAGACAGGCTGACTTTAAGGATAAATTCTAGTACATCTTTTAATGTCATCCAGATTCAGTTGTACTTAGTACCTACTCCTCACAATTCTTCTTACATTATACTGGAAGGTTTTTGAAGTACAGTACCCATCCACATGGGTACTCAGGGAGATCTGCATCAAGATTTTGTTGGTATGTCAACCCCTGTTTTGTTTTACTGAGCACGTAATTTGACAATGAAGATCACACACAAGGGCAAAATAATAAGCAAAGTGATCTGCAATTTTGACATTTATATCATGATGGATTTTCAAATCTGCAATTTGTACTTACTGCTAACAATTCTTAATATGCTCTCTGCAGAGTTTAGCTTGAAAGTGTGTTTTGTGCCTGCCCATCTGCATCATAGTTTATCCAAAGATCCGCACAAAGATTGTGTTATGCATGTCACATATATTTTGCATATCAATGTGATCCAATTGTATATCAAATCACCCAACTACAAAATATTCATAACTTGCTTGCACATATGTGAACCCTATCTTTGACTCACAAGTTGAAGCAGCTCTCTTCAACCTGCAAGTGACTGACTCTTGAGTCAGAATTGTGTGATGGGGATTATTTGCTCCTGCTAGGAACTATGTGGATAGGAGTATAGAGAATTGGCATGATTAAGCCAAAAAAGAAAAATGATCAGAATTTGAACAAATATGTCCTAGATGTGCTTGATTTGAGGATGGATGGTTTTTATTATGAGGAAGATATGGCATTATTATTTGCTTCACATTTGTGGAATTCTAAAAATGGCATCCACTAGAGGGTTTGGCATAGCACACCAAGAAAATAGAGAAGTTGGGTATGAAGTATTCAACAGAATTATGACTATCTTATTACTCAAAATGTGCCAAATGGGTAGTGTAGTATTCAACCGAATTATGATTATTTTTATTACTCAAAATGTGCTAGTCCATCAGTCCACCAGATTTGATACCTTGATGCCTCAAAGCCTTGATAAAGAACAATTATCTAGAAACAGCTTCAGCTTTGTAGATGATACACCTTTTAAGTATTAAATACAAGATGTTTTCAGAGGAAGTCATGGGTGATGAATTTCAAGGTCCCATACTTAAAAATCTGTGAAGATGGGCAAGAGGGTGATGGTTTGCAAGACCCAATACTTAAATTCTGGATTATCATTGCTGACCCTAATGAATGAATCCTCCCACAATTGCCATTGTAGCAGGAGAATCTGATACCCAAATCTCCACACAAACTGAACATGATTTTAGCACTTGGAATATCTTTTGTGGAATGTCCTTTTATAGGTGAAGGATCCCAGAGGGGGAAATTTGTTCCATTGCCAGGAAGTGGAAGGTTTAATGAGTTGTACTGACAAAGGCAGCAAAGCTTTTCTGGCTTCCTTCCCTTCCAATACCCCTTTTTTGGGCCCACTCTAGTCTTTTTACCTCTCTACCGAGGTAGACGAAGCACCTAGAACTATTGAAATGAGCACTTTGGCAAGAACAATTTTAGGTTTTACTTTGCACTCTTTTTTATGGACAAAAGACAAGAGGGTTCAGAACCTACTCCATAATGGATCATAAGGAGCATCTCACTTATGTGGCAGCACACCATTTGGACATTAGCTCAGGAGTTAAATTTCATAATATGCTACCTTCTGGCATTTTCAATGTGGTTGGGGATGTTTACTAGTCTTTGATCAAACATAAAGCATGCACTTAAGAAAATTTCATTAGTGTATTTGGAGGGCACCTTGTATAGCATATATCCTACCTATAGAAAAGAGCAAGGAGATTACACCTACTCTTAAAGACTGGGAGGGATCTTCATGCATATCCTTCTTAGAAAAGAGGAGGGAGATTACATGATTCCACATTACCTATGTGTACCAATGGGTCAACTTAGCCATTAGCCATCACATGCATTTCTCATGCAAGGTGCACTCCAAGGGAAGCCATCTTTGGCTCATCAATCCATATGGCTGGATGGTGGACAATGTCTATGTAGCTCCTTCAACCCTAGCTCTTTTCACTCACTTTCATTAAAATTCCTTCTCACTCCTTACTTTCTCAATCTTTGCTTGTTCTTTTTTACTCCTCTTCCTTTTTAGGTCCATGTCTTCTTCGTTGAGTTCAATCTTCATCGTGCTTTCATTGCTCCCAAGTCCCCGCATTTTCAATTGTCCCTAACTGTTTGCATTTGGCCTTCAACATGTTGTAGCCTTTTGTTGCTTAATGTTCAAGTTTGATGAGGTAAAGTGTGTGATGGACCCCTCCTTCCACAAACACTTGAGAATGCCCATGATCATAGCCACTAGAAATTGGCTTGTAGTGAAAATGCAACAAGAGAGCAAGAATGCTCTATTCTTGATCACTTCAAATACTTCTTGCCCAAGTTAGAAGAATAGCCACATTTTTTGCCCTTTTCCTTCCACACACATCTCGTCTACTTTTTAGGGTGAAATAAATGAACTTCTAAAAACGTTTATTTTAATACAATGTACCCCATGACCCAATTGAACTAACTTGAAGTGGGATAATGAATAATGGGAAATAATTTGGTGGAGGAGTTAGGCCACTTCGCCTCCAATGAAAATTTAAACCCCGTTGAAATTAGCCCAACTTTATAATAACTTTAGTTTGTAAATTGAAAATAGGGTAGTTTGATCAACCCCAAAGAAAAACAAATTGGCTTGAACTATGCACTAAGTTAAACATGGGTGTTGATGAGATTAACATGTTAAGATTATTTTACTTGTGAATTTCATATTGCTACAAAAAACAATTTGCTAAAACCAACACCTGCTAATTTCAACAAATTCAAATCATGGGTGAAATTGTGTGTGGCTCAGTTAAAGGGTTTTATGTCTTCATGGGTGTAATGTGCATGCCAAACCCTAAAACCTATGAGCAAACCTTACAATTGTTATTTAGTTGTATGTAAGTCCACAAAATTAATTGTGCATATGGATTTGATCTAGCGATTATGAAAGGCAATGTGGTTGATTTACATTTTAATTATTTGTCGAGATATTGAAACCTCAATTTTGATAAGTTAATAAATGTTTGTAGGTTTTGGAAGACTTAATGAAGTGATACCATGTTGTTTAAAAGTTGGATAAATGCATTACTTGAAATAAATGGTACTTAAAACTGATCATTCAATTGAAAGTAATCAGAAAGTGAAAAAGAATCAGTTTTAAGTACCACCGCACAGGCCAAGCATTGTGACCAATGAATCCAAAGCCTGCCAAATTTCTTAACTCGCCTTGTTGGAGAGCCCTGCATCATGTGCATATTTACAAGTTCAAGCTCAATTTCACCTTATTTAAGGGTTTCACAAGAAGAAAGAGCAACAGACACATTCAGAAGAACCGACAAAATGATCAAAGTTTCTCCAAGCAGTGGTTTATCCATAAAAGGTTTCAAGAAGATCAACTTCGATCTTCTCAAAACTATAATAGATGTTGAGCAATACCCATCCTCTCCCAACATAGTTTCTCCAATACCCACAAGCAAAACTAAGCTTTCTCAGGTGATTCCTCAGGAGTGTGGAAACCCTACCTGATAAGCAATACCAGTTTAAGAAAGAGATGCATCAGTATGGAAAATTGAAGGGCAACCGGACATGAACAGTCACTTGAGCTGAGCTTCTTTTGATTGATGCCTTTCTCTCAATAACTCACAATACTGGAATCAAACAACCAAGCTTTCTGCTGCATGATTCTTGACCTTATCTAGTTTTCTCCATCTTGTTTGATGTCTGTAACCCCTAAAACCTCATGAATGCTCAATCTCGAAACTCATCCATAAACTTCCGGTGGAAGGTAGACAGGCGAGAGATAACACCAGGAAGTTTGTCTTCTGAGGGGAGTATAGTGCATCGCACATGCCAAGTTCCAGGTACCTGCCAAAGAAATGTAGCAACATAAACAGATATTAGGAATGGCTTCAATTTCTGACCATCACATCTAGAATCCTCACTTCAAAGAAGTGAAAATCTCCCTGAGGATCATTCAGAAACAAGCAGCTTAATCAACTACTACCTGTTGAAGATGGATACGTGAAGACATTGTGTTCCAAAAGGAGTCTTTCATGGGACTCTCAAACTCAGTTATAAGTTATGAGCCTGGTGCCTGTAACTTATTGTTAGACTCCAGCATTTTGAATAGAAGCAGGTTGCAGCTGCATACCTGCCGAAAGCCTGAACCAGGTACCATGACAATTCCAGTAGCTTCAAGGAGCCTCTGAGTGTAAAAGAGGTCAGGAGCCACCTTTGCCACTGCTGCCACCTTCAACACTTTCTCAGGAAACCTTAAGCGGGGGAACACATACATAGCACCTTCTGCTTTGTTACAAGTCACACCTTCCAACTTGTTCATTCCTTCTGTAAGAACCTGAACACCAGACACTCAACCAAGTGACTATGCTAGAATGCACCAGTGACCATGTAGTTAACAAATTGTCAAGTTTCATATGTCTTTTGTGTTGAGCAGCCTGAACAGACAACAGTTAGGATCTGAGAATACAGACAATCCGATGGCCCTCAACTTTTCTTTAGTGATCTCCATGGCCATGATCTATTGCTTTTGAGAAGCAAAACAGGTTATGGGACTGAAGTTCAAGGTTGAAGGCAGATGTTATCACATACATGCCTAAGATGTGTAGAGAAGAAGAAAACTTACTTTTGCACGCCTTGCAAGAGAGGACAAAATTCCATCCCGTTCTTTAATGAAATTTTCATATGATTCTTCACCAGCCTGCACACATTGAGCTCAGGTAATATTTCACTATATAGCTTTCTATGAGAGAATAACAATGAGGCAGTCTGATGATGATCATAACATCTCTATGACAACAAATATAACCTAAAACACATGTGAAATGGCTGCTTGTCAAAAACAGAAAATGCATGGGCCTACAACCTCAGTCTGCACCAGAGCAATTTCTCATATGCAGAGATGAGGGGCATTTGACTTGGTCACCTGCACTGGTATAGACACTTGAGCTTCAAATGTGTGCTGGAATCTGTGTACAAAGACATCCCATCCTAATAAAGAAATCCTCAAATAAGGAGTTTGAAGTGTGAGAGAGGCAACTGTTACCTTAGGCGGTTTCATGACAAGGCTCATGAGAATTTGTCCGGACACATTGGAGCACAGATTTACTGATGCAAGCTTAAGTATCTGCTCCCGCACTTCTTTGCTAAACCCTGTCACTTCCATATAGCCTCCCCGTCGTCCACACTCCCCATAATAGCCTGAATTCAGCACAAGTAACACCAATGGTAAAAATTAGCACACATCCCACAAGCCCAATTTAAATAATCAATTCACATAATGCAGAAAGCTAGCACACAAAGTCAGGCACTACTCAACTTTCTTTAGTGGAACTTAGGACAAAAAAAGTTGAAAAGAGCTTAATAACCTTTGGAAATTGAGTGGTATGAGATAAGAGCAAGCTCCTTCTCTCCAATACCCATGGCCCGTGCCACCTTTTTAAAAGAGTGAAACTTTTTCCCCGCCTCATAAACGTTCTCTTGATAGACCTGCAAATGTAGAACCCTCAGCATCAGTCCCTGACATCACCAGCTTGAATACCAAACATCAATGTCAAAAGTGAACCAATTTGCATGTAGTGGCAATGTTGTGATTTTGATGTACAGATGCAGTTGTCTTTGTGACAGAGAACAAAATGCTCCCATAATTGAAACTCTTGTGTTGTGAGTGGTAAAGAACATAACTCTCCAGTTCTCATGGGAGCAAACAAACCTCATCAGCCAACAGTATAAGCCCTTCATCCCGAACAAACTGCAGTACATGTCGCTGATTCTCCTCTGATAATACCTGCATTTCACAAAGAAACTTAGTCCCATGAAACTTAGAAAATGCAAGATCTAAGTTTCATCCATCACATCCAGAAGATATAACTCCAATATGCAAAACAACATTCAATAACTCTGCACAAGTATCAAGAAATCTCCACACTCCCAATTGAAGGTACCCAGAATTAGGTCAAAAACAATTTCTGTCACAAGTCAGCAATGGGAAGATTCAGCTGTGACACTGGCTGAGCACCCTAGACCGAAGGAGGGAAAAGACAGGGAAAAAGCAAAAAACACAAAAAAAACAAAAAAAGAGGAGGGCACATGAGGAAGAAACAGAAAATAGCAGAGACTGGGAGAAGACGAACAAACACCAAACGGGATTTTAAAAGCTCACTACAATATTATCCAAAATCATTAGGACAACTCAGAATGTGAAATTCCATTAGGAACTCCCTTTTCTGAGCAAAGGTTTTCTCCTCTTTTAAGAGCATCTTCAGAGGGTAGCCTTTAATCTTTTGGAAGACAATGAGACTGATCATCTGACAAATGAAGAAAATTATGGAACAATATAGTCTCAAGAACCTGTAGAACTCAGTAATTGATAATGCCCAAGTTAGCAATGATAGAAACATTGGAATGAATGTGAGGCATACAGCTCATATCAATACCTGCATACTCTGCTTGATTATGTTTATCAAGAAAAACCTTAGAACTTTGGGTTATGCCCAAATCCAAACAAGTTAATAAGAGAAGCAATCCAAATTACAATTTAACTCACAGGACGTTTTAGGGTATATGCTGCCAGCAAATGCACAATAACAGTGTAACCCAATATGAGCTGCCACATTGTATGCTTAATGTTGTTACATGGGTAGCCCCTCTTCACCCACCATGTCTTATGACCTAGTATCATTTGGAAACTGACAAAGGACCACTGCATTCACAAATATAGTACAAAGTGGAGAGCATTAGCACCTGGCCTGTAGGGTTGCCAGGATTGATAACAACCAGAGCACGCACATTAATGCCTGCACTGCGTGCTGTGTGAAGCTGCTGCTTCAGCTCTGTAATTTCAAGACCCCATTGCGATTCCTCATCCAGGTAATATGGCACCTGATTCATCCTTTCACATCATAATCAGGATCCTTGAACTTAAGTCTGAAGATGAGATAGGTGAACCTCAGCCAAATGGAAGGTGTAAACAAGATGGTATCACAGGCCATATATGCACTGATTTCAACCATGTTGAAAGAAACCTCATGACAGCACCAACCATTCACTTCATATATTCACAAGTTTATTCTTTCAGCATGAGAAGTTCCAATGCCAGGGAGAAGGGTGTCAGACAAATTCTAGCCTCTTAATTTCCAGACAGAATTTAGTTGCACATACCAGTGTGCCCCCATGTAGTGCAATGGAGGCTGAATATAAGGGATACTGTGGAATGGGACATAAAATTCCATCCTTCTCTGACCTCAAAAGCAATTGCAATACCATGTGCACCTACACAACATGAGAAGTGTTATAACTCTGTTTGAGGCAAACCCACTTGCCAACAATTCTGTGGATAAGACCACAACCATGTAGTTCCTCCTTGACACCAAATCACTATGCATCTATGTGTTAGAGGAAAACAAGATACCAATGGAGAGGATAGCATCACTCACACCTCACAAGGATCAGTCAGATAAGTTTACCCCTGGACTGGCTCCATCAGTCATAAAAATGTCATCAGGACTGGCAGGGAAGCCATCACGAGCACTGATACCAGCTGCAACATCCTCACGACATGCTTTGACTCCCTACAAAACCAAAAACCAGGTCAGGGCTTATAATACTTCAACAAAGTACAAAATCTCCTGTAATGATCCTCCTGGTCACCACTATATGGAAGTGGTACAAACTGTCCCTATTGGCCAATTACATAGAAACTCAGGAATGATCCTCACAATTTCGGATTTCTGGACAAAGACTACTGTGGGGTGTAGTGAGCCCAATACAAACTGTCACTTACTCTGTGTTCACTCTTGGAGGCAGTCTCAAGCATGCATGTCTCAACAGCTAGAGGGCAAATACTTTCAATAATTTAGCTAAGCATATCTTGGTAAATTGAAAAATTTACCTGACTGTCACTGTAAGCACCAGTGGATCGTCCAGTAAGAGAATCAATGATTCGATGAGCTCTTCTGATTGCATCCGCACTGTTGCAAAACATCAACTCTCAGTAAACACACCCACATATCATGCAAACATTGGTTGCAAGCACCAGTGCCTTTCACTATGAAGAGGCATGTACTGGAAAAAACAGCTAGAGCAAAAAGCTCTGAGTTAGCCTTAAGAACAGTAGCTCGCTCATAACCCATTTGTACCCTACTCCAACCAAGGAAGCAATATTTACACGAGGAGTTGGGTTTGAGGAACAAAGGGAAGAACCTGAATAGCTCATGTACTTGTGGCTTGCCCAGAAGAGCAGGATGATCACAAAGTGAAACAACCTGCACAGCGGCATCAAACTGTGAGTGTCAACTCAACATATGCAAAGTTAATATGGGCTCTCATCAGATATGGCATTCTTCTTCAGGGGAAGACATGTATACATCAGGATTGTAGAGCATTGAGTAATAACAACATCAGTCCCCAGGTGGGTTCCAGATTGCCAGATTACCTATTACTGATACACCTGTTTAGTGATCAAATAGCACATGGTTGTCTCTAAATGTCCTATCATGCAAGGGCATCAACCCAATTGCATATCTGTGGTAGGGCTCACAGCAACTTTGGAAGGGCTTGAACATTCAAACATTCAAACCCTGGTAGTCAACAATGCTCTTATTCAGGCAACTTGGTGAGAGTTAATTTTAAAGGATGGACTAATGGAGTTCTAAGTCCTTTTACACTGCATGTATTCATGATCAATTCTTATATGCTGGACAATGAAAGAGGACACAAAACCAAAGAGATGGACATTTTACCTCACGAAAATATGTGATTGGTTGTTGATTCAGACCTTGAGGGTTTCCAATATTGCATTGCACAACCTGCAAGTTCAAAGTCAGACTGTTGCTCAAAATCCATGACTAACAGGATAGTTCTCTTTGGTCTTCTCCCACCTCTGTTCTACCCCTTTCTGCCGTTCTGCCTTTTCCTCACTAGTTCATTAAGATGCCCAATAGCCCACTGTGATTCACAAAACACCTAAGCAAGATCCTCCAGAAGACTGGAAAAGTGTGTTCACAGTTACAGATAGGGACATCAGACCATGACTCTCAGGAAATAGCCACAATGTTTTCTCAGACTAATTTTTGTACCACATGCCAAGGGGCCACAACCTTCAACATGCAAACCTACAATAATGATATATTCCACATGATTGCATGACAGCCAACACTAGAATGATAGCTCAGTCATAATATAGAGAGCAACTAACCTCATCAAACGGAAGGGACCCTGGATCTGCAATCAACTGCTGTTGAAGAGCCTGCATAAGACCCACAACATTATTCTATAAATGTTTCAGGATTGTCATGACATTTTTACAAGGGCCTATTGGTTCAATATGAAGAAATGTGTCAAACTAACAGCAACTAGCCCGTGCAAATTTTCAGTGAGCTCTTATAGGGTGGCATTCATCATCCTCCTTGATTCAATTTCAGGCATGGGTATGGAAATCTGAGAATGACAAGAACCCAACAACAGGCACCCATCAGGTGTAAACTGCCCAGATGTAAGCTAGGTAGCTCTCATGCTGAACATAGCAAAAGGAAAATTTACTAGTTTCTACTACAGAGGAGAAGAAGATGAACCTGAGCACGAATTGCAATTGCACCTCGAACTGCATATTCACACTTGATCACCTGTCAAGTCAGTCCCACAAAACGTTTTGGAAGAAATGGTAACAGGGATGCTGGAGCACCCACAGCTCTGATTTCAACCTGGAGAAGGATAAAGGATCTGTTTTGGAGTTGCAATTGTGGAAGAAGATTTATCAATTGCTGTATCTAGCTCTACATTCAAAACAAGTAAATATTGTGGCACTAATGTGAAAAACACTACAGAAGTCAGAAACTCTGTCTACTGTGTGGAAAAACTACTATGATTTACCCAAGCAAAACAAGATGGGAAGTAGACTCTCTCTCTCCCTCACTCTCAAGAACAGTAGATTGTTCTTATCACAACCACTCCCAAGGTTTTCATGCATCCTGAGCTAGCTCCTCGCCCCTAGTTTTCATGCAATAAAAGGCCCATCCAAGACCATTCCCGGCACTCTTCTATGGTCACCAGAAAGGGAATTGAGCTTGCAGATCATGATCCTACAGACCGACCGGAAAGAATGCAGCCACACATGGTTAAGCTCGGCTGCTTATGTCGCCAGGCTTTCAAACTCGCAAGAAGGCATTTATCTGTCTCTCTGTGTGTCCCTCTGCGTCTCTGTGTATGTGTGTGTGACAAATAATGCAATGAAGTCGTAGTTCTGGCACTCCTTATGATCATCAGAAAGGGAATTGACCTCGCACCTCATGATTGGCACAGATCGAAGGAAACAATGCGGCCACACGGAGCAACAAGTTAAGCTCGACTGCTTATGCGCCAGGTTTTCAAACTAACAAGAAGTCTGTTTCTCTGTCTATGTGGGTGTGTGTGTGTGTGTGTGTCTCTCTCTCTCTCTCTCTCTGTGTCTCTCTGTTTGTATATGTGACTCTCTCGGAGAGCACGATAACGCACTTGCAGCATTTGAACCAAAAATAGAGCATCGAACTATGAACCGCGAGAGGGGACAGTGTGCTTCAAGAAAACCATAGAGTGTACAACAACTTTCTAAAAATGCATCGAGTTTCTTTTACCAGACACGAATAAAACACTTCTACAATTTCACAAGATCCACGCACAACACACACACACACAGATCTCCACGAATTGACGAACTTGAAACAACAACAGAGCAGAGTCGTTGACGAACTTGAAACAACAAACAGAGCAGAGAGTAAGAAAGAAAAGAAAGCGAAAAAAAAGGGTGGGGTGGGGAAGGACAAAAAAAAACAAAAAAAGAAGGAAAACATACCTGAGGATTGATGGACTCCACAGTGAGAGGAGGAGGCCGAGGCGTAGGAGTCAAGCTGGACAGCCACTGTGATGCGGCAGCCTGATCCGAAACATAGTCATAACCAACATCTTGCTGCCGTGCTACCGCCATCCAACTCTCCTCCCTCTATTCCCTTTTTGTCTCTTGGCTCTTGGCTCTTTAGTCTGTTGATTCTGTAGAGCGATCTTGCGCCTCTCTCGTCTATTGTCTCTGTTTGGATCTTTGTAGAGCGCTGGATTTGATGTGCGTGACGATGATTTCTTGGCGTGATCAACGAATGCACTTCAACAATTCTGGAAGGAAGAATGAAAATACAAACGCCACAAAACAAAACAAAACAAAACCCAAAAAATAAAAAACACCTGACTGGAAATTAGGAGAGGGAGCGATGCTTCGGAAGCAATGAGACAATGGATTGCTTCTTGCTTGATCCCGGAAGAATGTCCGTGTGCGTATATGCACGCAACAAACGCAAGCGCGAACGAGCGAAAGACCTGGAATGTATGTATTTATGTATGTATGTATTCATATACGCACAAGAGCAAGGATGAACGAACTGGTATGTATGGATTTATGTACGTATTAGTGTATGTCTTTATGTATGCACAAGATGAGCAAGTGCTAACGAAATGGTGGGTATGTATGTATGTGTATGTATGTATTTATGTTGTTTCGTGCTGACTTTCCAATGTACAGCTGATCTGGATACGCCGCCCTTTTTACGTTTTAGTAAGTAGTGTTTGAAGTTTGGATTGGCATTACATATAGTAAAGGACGTCATGAAGCATCATTTCATCCATCTGTCTCGTATGGGATATCTGTCATGTGTCATCTGACATCAAGCGTTTTTTTATTATTATTTTATTTTATTTTTTCCTTCTAGCTTATCTGTCTGTCTGTGGCTCTATTGTTTGTGTGCCTACTATACTGCAACCCCAATCCACTGCACTTTGGTGACTGGACTAGGGTTTTGAATGGTGTTTTCTCTTTGGTTTGTTGACGTTGCCTACCAACGCAAGGATATTGTGTTTCATGGAGTTACACTAGCTTAGGGGATTTTTGGCCCCTAGGTGACAGAGTTTTCTGTAATGTCAGGAAAAGACGGCACCAGTACCCTGAGTTTGGTCCAAAACTGGATGAGATTCAAAAAGAGCATGCAATAAAGTACATTAGCCTTCAAGCGGGGGTCAATTTCAGAAATGCACCACTTTTTGTGCCAAACTGAGTTTCTTCATCCGGTTTTGACCCCGTCTTTCCTTTTTCCTGAGCGCCTCCACTGCTGCTACCTATATTTTCACTGCTCCTACATGTAAAACTACTATAATTGCTTCGAACCTTGTGCATTATAAATGCTGAGTTTCAGCATTTCATACCCAGATTTACTAAAACTTCCGTACTTTGCGGACCTCACTCAAAGAGGGGATAGGGGGTGAAAAGAGGCTCAAAGACAGGGTGAAGACAGGATGAGTTTAAGGAAAACTCTAATAGATCTATTTTTATAGGAGGATTTTTGAAAGATGATATTTTAGCTTGTGTTGAAACTTGATATTAGTTATAGAGTTATAATATTTTGAAGGATTTTGGTTTCTTTTAGAGGATTGTTTGAAAATTATATTTTTGTATGCAATGACAGGGAGGGGAAGTGCTGCATGGAGGCAACCAGGGAATCACATGAAGGAGAGCACCTATCACAAAATTTGCAACTATTTGGGGGGGGGGGGGGGGGGGGGGGCTCAACTATCTTTTTTATGTTGTTTTAGGGGAGTTATTAAAACCGACCCAACAAAAAAAATAAAAAAAAATACTTTTAC
>Ga0116231_10003178_pt1 | contig 34349 bp, 25 predicted proteins | sample S1TSphgellanicum_2_FD_89695 | JGI IMG/M metagenome (GOLD analysis project Ga0116231, IMG submission 89695) | Host-associated microbial communities from peat moss isolated from Minnesota, USA - S1T2_Fd - Sphagnum magellanicum MG | ecosystem: Host-associated > Plants > Peat moss > Unclassified...
CAAAGAGTTAAAATTTCAATGTGCAGAGTGCAATTTGTAAAGTGTATTAAGTTGAAGCTAATTTGCATATAGCATGGTGCATCAATGTATACCACTTTACTAGATAGTATATTCCTAATTGAGTACTACTAGTAATCTACAAGTGTTTTATGTTAAGTTGACCATCACCATCACCACAAACCAACAATAACTTGTAATCATCGCTAGGTCACTGGTGATCCATCATAAGCATCTTTCTCTTACCACCATTGCTCGTGATCTAGTTCTAAAAACTTGTTAATACATAATTAATTAATCACTTCATTTTTAACCCTCCCACTAGGTGATTAAAATTTGCTTTCAAGAGATTCTAGGCCTAAATCTTCATGCACCAACAATGTTTCTCCCTTGGAATGGCCTTGGTTAGCATGTCTACAGCCATCTTCTCAGTTAAGATGTACTCAAATTGGATTGCTCTTAGATTCACCATGGCACGAACATAGTGATGTTGAATGTCTATGTGCTTAGTTATAGAACAATGAGTGACAAGCAGCCTTGGCCGTCAACAAATATGATAGTTCTATTTTCTTAGGTGAACCCAAGTTCATTTAAAAAGCTCCAAAGCCACATGGCTTTTCTAGCTTGTAATGCAACCATGTACTCAACCTCCATTGTGGAAACAACAACCATAGGTTGTTTATGTGAAGACCAACTTATTACTCCACCATTCAAAGGAAAGGCAGAACTTGTGATGGATTTTTTTGTGCTTCAATCCTTGCCCTAGTTTGAGTGACAATATCCACAAATTGTTTGTTTGTCCATGGCCTTGTATTAAAGACAGTAATCTTTAGTAGGTGAAAGCATGGTAAAGTGTACAACTAAAAGTACTTGCTAATCTACTTGGCATGTGAACAAAAAATAGGACCAAAACCCATCAAAAAATTATTATACATTCAATCTTTTTAGTTGAATGATAAATAACAAGATATTGATTCATTATTACGCATTAATTTTTAAATTTTGCATTGTAAAAGTAGGTTTCAAATAGACTTTTCTACATGCAAGTAGCTTTTTAAACCTACTTTTTATAGTGTAAGATTTGATTCAAGTATGTGTCAAGTATATTCTACCAAAGAAAAAGTAAATTTATTTTTTGGTGATGCCCTTGAATATACAATGATCTTTATGCTATAACTTCATGCATGTATATTTCATTAAATTTTCAAAGAAAAAGTAGGTTTGAACACCATATTGACTAGTCATTTGCAAACGTACTTATTCTTTACTTTTATTATTCTAAAGTTTATTGAAATTGTGTAGTTGACTTACAATAAACCCAATTGAAGGCTCAATAGTTTCAAAATGAAATTTAAATAAAATTTGAATCTAATTTTTTGTGTTTTTGTGAAAAATTGCCTCTTTTTAAACTTGATATTTTTTGGTCAACCTTTTTTGTATGCTTTACCATGCTTTCACCCTAGTTCCCTTCAAATAATGAGTTTTTTTTCACACCTTGCTAGTGGTCCATCTATGGTCCATGCATGAATTGGCATATTGTTCCCACAGCCATAACCAAATCAGGTTTTGTGGCAATATAACATACATCAAGGTACCCACAGCTTTGCGATAAAGGACATTTTACATTATTTTGCATTGCATATCTGTCATGTTTTTAAAATTTGGTGTAAGGAATTTGATGTTGACATCAAGTGGTGTGAAAATTGGTTTACAATCATTCACACCAAATTGGAGCATTTTTTCACATATGTATTTCAATTGACCTAATCAAATGTTCTTTGCCAACTGGTATCTTGTTATTTCAATTCGTAGACAATATGCTACTTCACCAAGTCCTTCATCTCAAACTCATGCAACAAAATGACCTTTCACCTCATTTAATGCCTTCAAGTTTTACTAATGATTAATAAATCATCAACCTATAATGCTAAGAATACACTCATGCCTTCCTTCCTTTGCATGATGTATATGTTTTGGTCATGGTTTGCTTGAATGTTTAGAAAATACTCTCCCATGTAGTTTTCTCTACACTTTTTAGAATAAAATACCATATAATGTACTACCAAATTTTTTTAATGAATTTTTGAAATTACAATCTTGTTATATGCAACAAACACATCAAAAAAATGTTAAGATGTATCCATGCATATGAATATGAATAGTATTTTGGTAGTATTACATAAACATCAAAATTTTGTCCCGCATAACAAATAACTCCTACACATATGGAAATGTTATGACTAGAACCATTTGCATGAAGAGATTTTGGTGTGTTTTAATCAATATAATTTAGATGCATCTTTTGACCAATTTCCATGTTCATCCATTAATAATAACTATTAGAATTGGTGTATTTTGGGATTGTGTTGGATCTGCAAAATTGTCCAAATAAGAAAATACTTCAATTTATTAAGAAATGATAGCAAACCAAATTTGAAGGTGTAAATAAAAAAGTATACTAAAGCCTTGTCAAGTTTGTTGGGGACTACACACATGATAGGGGTGTGGTTTTTGAGTCAGTTTGAGGCCATGTTTCTAAGTTGGAGTGTAGTAAATACCCACCCAAATACTCAAAAGGAAGTATTTTGAAACACCCATCAAGGGTCTTTCAAATGCAAGAAATGTGGCATGGGTCCATAAATTTTGAAACATGAGTGATAAAGTTTTGCCACCAATGGGCACCATTATACCCCAAGTATATGACATAATAAATTGTGTCAATGGAACCAATCTTGATTAGAAGAAATATATTTTAATTGAACGAAATCACAAATTGGATGAAATTTCAAGTATATGGGGTCACTAGATGAAATTTGTCATATAAATTGATGTAGGGTTTCATAGTGTATGTGTACTAATGGATGATATTTTTGATTAGATGAAATCTAATCATTGGATGAAATAATCAATGACATTCATGACTTGATGAAATTTAGTGATTGGATGAAATAATTAATGACATTCATGATTAGATGAAATAGTTAATGATATTCACGACTGGATGAAATTTATTGATTGGATGAAATAATTAATGACATTCATGACTAGATGAAATCTATTGATTGAATGAAATAGTCAATGACATTCATGACTAGATGAAATCTACTGACTAGATCAAATAATCAATGACATTCATGACTAGATGAAATCTATTGATTGGATGAAATAGTTAATGATGTTCATGACTAGATGAAATCTATCAATTGGATGAAATAGTACATGAATGAAAATTTACATATGGATGAAATATCGAAAATTCAATGAAATCATCATTGGATGAAAATTTCACTGAATGAAAAAATAAAAATTGTTCATGTAAGGTTTCAATGGATGTACATTAATGGATGAAATCAAAACACTAATACGAGAGTTCTCTTTTGGGTGCGTTCACAGTAAAAAGAGCCAAGGACCACATGTACATGCATAAAATCCTACACCCCAATGACTTTGACAAATGATTACATGAGTCGTAAGGAATATAATTTAATGAAATCACTTTTATAATGTTTGTATACTTATAAATTTTCATCAAAATGAATTTTGTGCAATTTTGATATGTTTCATTGGTCATAAAGTGTATAATAAGGAGTGGATAGTTTGATGTGTATAGGGTGTTAAAATTTTGAATGTCCTTTATTTTATGTAAAACCAAACCATTAATTCTAAAAAATTGTGGATGACCATATATTGATGATTATGAAGACATGATATCATTAAAAAATTGAATATTTTTTTAATTTTAATTATCCATGATAGTTTTTTTTTAGTGTCTAAATGTGGTTTTAATCATTAAAACTACATAATTTGAAAAACTTCAAACAAAAAACATATATTTTGGTATAAGCAAAGGCAAGGTTGCATTTTCATGAATATTGAATGTGTTATATAACATTACTTGTTTGGAATGATGCTAAAGAAAGGTATGTTTGATAAAGTCAATGTATAATATATCATTGAAGGTTTGAAACACATTATTTAAAAAATATTGACATATTTGCTTTTCTTGAAATCTACACATTTGATTTACTTGAAATTTTATCATTAAAAAAATAGATTTAACTACATATTGTTCAAAAACTCATGGAAACACATGTGAATTAAACTTTTGAAGTTGGCATTATCATCCAATAATGGGCCCTGTCCAAAACATGGAGGTCATGTTTCAAACTTGAAAAAACATAACCTTAGAAAAGACTTGCACTTGGGGCCCATTAATTCCTTTTATTGTGAATGCACCCTTTTGGTAGGCAAATTATAACAAGGGATGTTGACATTTATTAAAGGACCTAATGTTGGATCATTAGCAATGCCGATCTTCTTTTCCATCACTTGTATGCTAGGTTGTTAGGTCATTTGTGGTAATGTTGGGCGAGGCACATGAGGAGTAAAAGAACGTTGAGCTATCATGCATATATGCCCAAAGGTAAAACATTTTTTTTCTTTCACATTTGTGTTTGTGATGTTGATGCTTTCGATGTTGTTGGGTTAGTCATTTGATGGATATAATCATCATATGAATGAAAAAACTTGCATTCTAAAAGTGTATAAGAGCTTTACAATCCATTGTTTTTAGTGTAGCTCACCTTTGTGTTGCAAAAGCAAAATTGGCATCAATACAAATGTCTTTGTTAAGGGTTAATGCTAATGACAAAGAGACTATGTTGTCATTGTTTTGGAGGTTGTGAGTAGATAAAAGCTCTATTCCAAGATGCAGCCTCCCTTATTCAATTCCTTTAACTATAATCTACATGTTAGATCCACTACCTGATTATTGCATAAATCATCTTGACATAGGAGATCTACTACTATTTAGGGTTTCACTACATGAACATCCATGGGTGGTGAATCATGTGGATTTATGCAATGGGGACAACTACAAGCTTGGTTCACAAATTGAACCTTCTATTTGCACAAAGTTGAACAAAGTATGGTGACTTATGTCCACATAGGGAGCTAGTGGATTGAATCCAATCATGATAAAACAAAGACTCTTTCTTGCTTTCAAGTACTTGACCTTCCAAGGTGTCAATTTTGTGGTTATTTCTTAACCTTGACGTGGATAGGTTTGGTGGTGTGTTCTTGAATCTTTGTCCATGTGATAATTTGTAACCTTTTCCAAAACAAATAAAGCTTCAAAATAAAATACTTATATTCATATTACAAGTTAATTTTGAGTACCACAATATTATGCACAATACACTTAGAGTATCACCTAAAATATTTCTACATGTGATCAAATGACCAAAAACCAAAGGAATCTTGGACTGCCACTATAATATTGGATTAACATCACTAAGCAGTAGGTTGGAATTAATTATAATTCCACCTTGGATCTTACTACCACTTACATTTTGCCTCCTCAACAAGTCAATCATCATATGATTTAACTTCTCATAATATTGACCTAATTTTAAATTAATTGGCATTGTGTAAAAGGATCTTACTTGCAAAAAATAATTTACAAGTCCATTCATGTAGTAACAAAATCATTGAATAAAACAATTGATTCAACCATATTATTTTATTTATCAATTAATTGTTTAATAACATCAATTTCGACAATTAATAACATTTTTTTCCACTATATTATTCCATTTGTGTTCTCAAATAGATCATGGGAACATTACTGAGCACAACAATTGAAATGATTTAATCCAATTAAACTACCAAAAAATACATATATGTCAAAATTGTGATCTAATTTAATTGATGGATCTAACCAAAATTTATTTGTGTCAATTGATTGTTCAATGGCATCGATTCCACCAATTTTGACCAAAGTTGAACTACATCATGAAATGCAAAATCTACCTTGTCCTAGTGGGAGAGGAAAATGTTAGATCACATGTAAATGTGTTCTCAAATAGACCACAAGTTAATCAATGAACATAACAATTGAAATGATTTAATCCAATGAGATTGCCACAAAGTACATATGTCAAAATTACATGATTTGATTGAACATATGATTTGCCCAAATGTTTTTTTTGGTCAATTGGTTGTTCAATGGCATCAATTTAAACAACTTTTGATTAGAGCTAAACTACATCATGAAATGAAAAATCATGCTTATCCTAGTATGAAAAGAAAATGTTATTGAAATGCCATCACATGACTGATGGAATCAAACAGATCAATTATCATTGGACACATCACTTTTAAATGGGTAGACCTATAAATCTAATCAATACTGTAAAACTTACATTTTGATTAAACTAAAACAACATCGATCATGGACTCTACACAACATGACATATGGATACATCAATTGCATAGACAACACACCACCCAAGAATCACATGCACATGAAAACAAGAAACTTGTAAAACAAATAAAAGCAAATGAACTTGAACATAATCAAATGGGTTCACTTACATAAATTGCAACAATTCAACGATGCTCCAACCAAATCTCTTCATCATCTAATCCCAAGGCCAACTTTTTTTTATCATATTCTTCCTTGTCCATGCATGACACACCCCCAAACTCTTTGAAAGACTCAAATGCGAATTTGAAAGTGAAAACTATAGAAGGAGTTGGGGTAAACTCCTTAATTTGCAACATTTTGGAAGTAAAAAGGGCATGCTAGAGCTTCAAGATGGGGACTAGGATGAGTGACACGTGGGTAAATTATTCGTATGGATTTGCACAAACCAAATAATAAGTTGGTAAGTGCATAGTTGGAGCACTTCTAGTGCATGGACGAACCATGGGCATACACAAACTCACAAGACTCACCACAACTCGAACTTGAGGGAAGCCACCACCTTCCCCATTAAAATATTTTCTATGATTGGCGATAGGAGCTGCACCCAAATGTCATTTTCTTCAGGACTCCCAAGTCAAGAGTCTTGAAATTTTCAAAATTAGAACTCCCGCAAATTTGGAGACCCATAACTTCTGTGTAGACTTCTAATTGAAGAAAGGTCAAAAGAAAAGTTGTAGCCTTTTTCTAGAGCTTTCCGACAATATGTGGCATACTACCTACATCATATAGTTCATGGAAATTTTTGATTTTTAGTGATTAGGAGTCAAATTAACACTTTGACTCCCAACCCTACTTTCAGCCATAATTTGTGCTATAAGCACTCAAATGGATCATGTGAACCCACTTTGGACATTTAGGTTTCAAAAACTTTTCAATGGTATGTGGAATTTTTTAATCCAATGAGTTTTGACCCCTCAAATCATTTTTTGAAAATTTGGGAATCCATTGGGACTTTAACTCCCAAAATGGGAGTCCATTTGGGAGTGTGTGGGCTCATTCCCTCACACTCTTTTGTACTCTCGAGAATGTGAATGTGATTCCTGGGTTGCATTCTTGGCTTATACTTTTCCATGCCCTTACTTTGGTCATAAGCTTAAAGCTAAGGTTGTGACACTTTCCCCCACCAAAAGAAGAGGTCAATGTCCTCATTGACACTTAGAAATTATTTCTTCAATGCAATTGCTTTCATTTGGATCCATGATCATTAATTACCAACTTCTACATCAAGACCTTACTTCAAGCTACTTTAAGCATCCCCAAGTTTCTAAAACTTTTTTGGCAGGTCCAAAAAGGGTTTTTAAAAAAACCCTTAACCTTTGCCTTGTCAAAAGACCTAAACTAGCCTAATTGACGAAGCTTTCATTTGGGAGGCAATTATTTAATCCTTCCCTTCATGAAGAACTCAAGCCAAGTTTAATCTTGACCTAAATTACTTAACATGACTCCTTTCCCAACCTTACACCTCAATCACAATAATCAAGCCTAATTAAAGGTATGTTTATCAAGGCATGAGAAGGAACGTTAAAGTTTTTCAAAACCCCAATCCCAAGTTACACAATTATTATACGAGAATGAGGTCATGACTCCCTACGTTGGCTACCATTACCAACCAACATTTCGGGATGCACTTTAAGCATATGTGCATCTTCACAAGCTCACCTTGTTTGCCTCCTCTTTTGGGGCCAAAAATTTTCTTAGCCCCAAAGTGGAAGTCTGATTTTGATTTGAGCTTATGCAAGGAAATTCCATTTGTCCCATGTCACTTGACAACTTTATTTAGTAATATTCATTATGTTCATGATGTAATCTCTTGGAAGTCTTTAGCCTTTATTTCACTTACAACTTGATATGGTACATTTGTGTAATTTCCTACCCCACTAAAAAAAAGGTGATGTCTTCATCACATTCTATGTTTATTTTGCTTCTTTGTCGGTCTATTGTGAAATTTTTCTATGGCTTCTTGGGCATGTTCCATGTCTAATTCATTCACCCAAGATGCCTTTATTGGATGGTATCCTTTCCACTTGACCAAATACTCCCACTCCCACCCCTTTAGTTACCTTGACTTGAACACGACCTCCATTTCAAATTTTGGTTCATTATCAATGAGGCCAGGTGGAGGCCTTGAATTGTGCTCTCAATTATGCCTTGAGTCATCACTGACAACTGGCTTCAATAGTGAAACATGAACTATGGGTTGAATTTTAAGGTTTTCTAGTAGTTTTAGTTTGTAAATGTTGGGGAATTTATTTTCTAACACTTTGAATTAGACCCACATATGGGCCCAAAAACTTGTGGCTCAAGCCTTCTAACAACCAGAAATTTTTTATGTTCAACACATTTCATCTCTTTCCTCAAAATTCACTTCCTGTCAAAACTTGTCCACAAAATCCTTATATCATTTTCGCGCCTTCTCAAAATTAGCCTTAGCCATCTCGCACAAGCACCACCTTTCTTCATCAAATTATGTGACCATTGGCACTTCCTCATTTGCATCCCTTAGGGGTTGCCCATGTGCGACCCAAATCATAGGCACAATTGGTGATTTTCCCATCACCATTTGAAAATGGGTGGCCCTTATTGTCAAATGCTCCAAATTGTTTTAGCAAAACTTGGCCAACTCCAAATGGTCCACCTAATCTTATTGATCCACCACCACACAATTCCTTAGGAATTATTGGTTAACCAGGTTCATGATTTGTCTATCTGTTTAGAATGAGGTGTTCATCTTGAACTCTAACGCCATGCACTTCCACAAGGCTTGCCAAAATTTGCTTGTGAACTTGGAATCTCAATCCAACACAATGTCCTTGGGGAGGCCATGATGCTTGAACACATGCGTGAAGAACAACCTCCCCATCTCTTGGGCCATGGCACTTTCCTTGGTGGGAATGAAGTGTGCCATCTTGCTAAATCAATCCACCATCACCCCATGATCGCATCAAATCCCCTTAATGGTGGCAAACTCACCATGAAATCCATGGATACACTTTCCCACAACCCTTTAGGAATCAATAAGGGTCATAATAATCATATTTGTTTTTTATTGAATGTTCGATTTTGTTGACAAATCAAGCAAGTCTTCATATATTCCTTTGCATCGTCTTTCAAATTAGGCTAATAATACATTTTCTTGAAGAATGTTTGGTGCACTTTGCACCATCATGGCTCGTAAAGGACCCATCATGACACTCCTTCAAAAGCACATCCCTAAGCCTCCCTTTCAAAGCATAGAGCTAATTTTGCTTATACCACAACAATCCATCTCACAAATGGAAGTGCAACTTGATCCTTTTTTGAATGTTTTGTTTTATTTCCTTGGAAAATTTGTCACTACAACTCACCAATTGAACTTCCTTTCGAAGCTCTATTTCCCCCACATACACCACTTTAAGTTGGTGTTTTTGACTTAGTGCATTAGGCACCATGTTATCCTTTCCAAGCTTGTGTCGAACGTCCACATTAAACAAGGCAAATGTGTCTTGCCATTTCATTTGTTTTGATGACAACTTTAGTTGAATGGCGAAGTATTTCAAGGTGACATTATCAATCCACACCACCACATCCTTGAAGCTTATGTAATGGCCCCAAGTCTTGAAATAATGTATCATGACCCACATTTCCTTTTCATGTGTTGGCCACCTTCACTCCATCTCGCTCAACTTTTTGCTTTCAAATACCATTGGCCTTCCATCTTGCACTAGGACTCCTCCAATTGCAAAGTCAAAAACATCAGAATGGATTTCAAAATCCTTGTCAAAGTCAGGCAACTTCAACATAGGTGCCTTCACCAAAATGCTTTTCAAGGTTTCAAAGGCCTCATTGCATGTTTCATCCTAATCATAATTTCAAAATGACTTTTTCAAAAGGTTTGTCAAATGTGTGGTTATTTTGGCAAAAAATTTCATGAACTTGTGATAATAGGAGCCTAATCCTAGGAATGACCTTAAGGCAAGAACCGACCTAGGTGGCTCCTAATCCAAAGTTTCCTTCACCTTGTGGTCATCCATCTTTAAGCCTTCTTGGGTGATCATATGTATAAGGAAATCCATTTCTGTCACCCCGAATTCGCATTTCTTGAATTTAACATACAATTTGTTTTCTCTCAACCTTTGGAACACCTTTCGAAGATGCTTCACATGTTCCTCCATAAAGTTGTTATAGACCAAAATGTTATCTATGTATATGACCACAAAATCATCAAACCACTTCCAAAAAATGTCATTCATCAAAAAATTTTGGAATTAATTCCAACTCAATGTGTTCCTTGAAGAATTCCCATCTGTAGCCATGGGTCTTCCCTTCCTTTTGCTTCATCATCCTCCACCATGTTGAAACATAGCCTTTTAAATAGGATTGAACAAGTTCCATGGTAGATTGCTGCCCAACTTTGGCAACATGAAAATAATCCTCCATCTCTACAAGCCAAGCATCCACAACTTGTTGGTTTTAGACCCCATCAAAATTCCCAGGCTTCGTAGGCTTGAATTTTACATTTTTAGAAGATCCTCCTTTGAAGGCTTCAACCAACCCAATGAAATCAAACTTATTCATTTTTAGCAAAACTTCCAATTGTTCTAGCATGAAAAGAACTATGGAGTGTTACTCCTCTTCACTTTCATGGTCATCATGGTCCTCTTATTCCCCCATACCAGTTTCAAGTGGAACATCTAGGGTCTAGGTGGGTTTTGCCACCATAATCTCTTCAATTCATTTGTGATTCCTCTTGGGTGCCATTGGATTACACACTCAATGGATCAAGCTCTTACCAAAGCTCTGATACCATGTGATGCACCTCCAAATTCCTTGAAAGACTCAAACACAAGTTCAAAAGTCAGGACAACAAAAGAAGGAGTTGGGGTATGCTCTATAGTTCACAACATTTCGGGGGTAAGAAAGGCGTGTTGGAGCTCTAGGATGGGGACTAGGATGAATGACAAGTAAGTCAATTATTCATATGGACCTACACAAATTAAACAACAAGTTGGTTTATGCATAATTGGAGCACTTTCAATGCACGAACAAACCATGGGCATACATGGATTCACAAGATTCACCACAGCCTGAACTAGGAGGAAGCCACCACCTTCCCTCTTATAGTATTCTCTATGACCGGCCATAAGGGCTGCACCACATTTTTCTTGGGACTCCCTAGTCAAGAGTCCCGAAATTTTCGAAATTAGGACTCTTGTAATTTTGGAGGCCCATAACTTCTTGTGTGGACCTCCGAATGAGGAGAGGTTTTAAACAAAGTTGTAACTTTCATCTAGAATTTTCCAACAATATGTGGCACGCCACCTTCATGCACATAATTCATAACGATTCCTGATTTTTAATGGTCAGGAATCAAATTGACACTTTGACTCCCGGCTCTTTTTTCGGCCATAACTTGTGTTATAAGCACTCAAATGGATCATGTGAGCTCACGTCAGACATTTATATTTCAAAAGTTTTTCAATGGTATAAGGAATTCTTCAATTTAATGAGTTTTGACCCCTCAAATCATTCTTTGAAAATTTGAGAGTCCATTGGGACTCCAACTCCCATAATGGAAATCCATTTGGGAGTGTTTGGGCTCATTCCCTCACACTACCGTGCACTTCCAGGAGTGTGAATGTGACTTCTAGGTTGCATTCTTGGCCCGCACTTTTCCATGCCCTTATTTTGGTCGCAAGCCCAAGGTTGTGATAGTTTCAACCAAATTCATGAGTTATAAGTTCCATGTTTTGGTACCTATGTTCCTCAAGTTGGTTAGTAAATTAATTGCTACAAATAAAATCAACAATTCAACTAAAAACTCTAGCACTGTAAAAAAAAAATAGAAAACACCTTCTATTAGTTTTCAAGTAAAATGTGTTGTTAAGAACTTAAAATTCATGCAAAAAATAAATATGGTTACTTCAAAATAAATAAGCAAGGCTTCAACACTTGTAACATATGGAAATTTTACCTTGAGACAAGGGCATTAACAAAAACACAATCATAACTCTCTAGAAGGTGGTGGTAGTAATGAGGAAATTCCTTCAAAAACTTACTATCTTGCTTCCACCATCCCCCTTCATAATGAGCTCTAGTCCTTTAGGGGCCAGTGACACATGAAATTCTATCCCATCTTGCATTGTAATGATTTAGGATCCATCAAAGGTCAATTGAAATCACAAACACTACATTAGTAACATTTAGTTCCCCTTGATTAAATCAAACCAAAACACAAAAGAAAATCATCCCCTAATAGAACTTCCAAACACATTTCATGTAATTTTTTGTCCAATTGATTTATTCAACTCTCACAAACCCCATTGTTGTCAAAGACTTCACATTTATTAAGACTACTACAAGTGACATTAAACAAAAAATAGTTTTACTTGTTGTTAAAGTCATAAAATTTTATATGCTCCTTTTGAACTACTCCATCATCACCATAGTGCAACTTGCAATGGCTTTTGCCCTTCCATGTGCTTTTGTACCTATACTGATGTCTTGAAAAAAGATGGAAACCTATTACAGTAATGGTGTAGATTTGGGACTGCTTGTGTTTTCCGTGCTAAAAAAGACTTCCTTCTTTTGCTTCTTCCATACCTATGGTGTGAAAGCACATATTTATTTTTAACTTCCCATTTCATTTTTCTTATCACTTGTAAACCCTTTGTATTTTTTTCCCCTTAAGGGATCTATAATAATTGGCATCCAATCCTAGTCAAGGCTGAATTTCTCCTTTCCACCAAGCTCTGTAATAATAAACAACAACCACTGCACTTGGTGCAATAATTCATTGTGCGTTTCCAAAATTCCATCTATTGTATAGAAAAATTCACTACAAAAGACGAAGACTTAACATCTCATGCTAAGAACGTATATCTTATTTTGTAAAACCTTAGGAAATCATTCAAGATCTTGTCTACTTCCAAATGGAATATATATGTTGAAAAATTGACACTATGCACAAGCACATTGCAACTCTTTTCGAGATGGCCCTTCTTGCTCCTTGAATTTATCTACTGTCACCTCCTTCTAAAAAAACCATGACTTGGTTTAATCTTCTTTAACTAGTGCTCATTGTTGAAAGAACTTTAAGAAATGTGAGTAGTAAGCAAGATAGCTACTAGGGTGCACCATGGTGTGGTCATTTGCCACACACTCTTTTGGAGTTTGCACCACTTGCTTGCAATAGTCGACTTCCAAGATGCAAAAAGGTGCACTAGGATCCATTTCTTCTTCTTTTGTCCTCACCTTGAACCCTTCCTCTAAATCCTTACATGTCCCCTTTACATAGCAAGGAAGCATAAGGAAAAATATCTAGTCATATTTCCTAGGAGAACTTGGGCTATTTTTTTGTTAATTACAATAAGCAAAGAGCCTTCAATGTCCGTAGAAAAAGCCCCATCATTTGTTTATAATAGATTCAACCAAAATAAAACTACATGCTAACCATTTAAATATTTTAATTTTAGACCCTACTGTGATCTAACATTGTCTTTCATATTAACCCAATGTAGTTAGTGTAGGGTGCCAATTTTTTTTGGTGGGGAGTAGATCAACATATGCTTCTTATATATATCACCTATGTGGAGGCATGGGATGGCAAAGTTTTGGATTTGCATTTCCATTGTCTAGTTTTGGGTGGGAAAGAAAGTTACATGGAGTAATTTGATACAACTAAGGAAGGACTAATTGTAGGGCATTATAGACAAGGCGGGGAGCTTGCACTTGTCATGCTACATTGGGTTGATGAGCAACTACTGCCCACATTCGACCTTGCTATGGACTGAATGACATCACCAAGTTGTGGCGATTTTACTACATTGGCATTATGCAACAAAGAGTTGCATGGTGTTGGTCATCAAGGCTTTTTCCTCAAATTGTACAAACAAGGTTGCAATGAAAGAGATGAACTATGGACAGGGAAGTGATTGGAGAGGCAACGAGTGATGAAAATTCCAAATGTTCCTAGAAGTTTGTAAAAAATGGTAGTTGTAGTGACAGCTCTAGCTTTAGCCTTGATGGCATTTCACAAGGATCCACTAGTACAGGTCATATTCAATTGGGTCCACGATCAAAAGTCTCTGAATGACAATGGTTTCTAAAGTAGATTGTTAGGAGACTAATGGGATTGGGAATGCTACCTGTGGAACTTAAAATAGGGTAAAGTCATATCTAAAAATCATGTATGTAGGCCTTTATGTTGATTTTGTGTGAAATTACATAGCTTCTAATGATACTTTCAAGGCATGAACTTGCCACCTATCTCATTGACGTTGGCCACCCAGGTATTGGGATAATTTGGGTGGTTTCAACCTGGGGGATTTATGTATATCTTTCTTATTCCATGTATTCTTGTGTTTGGCATTGGGCATAAGGAATAGACCACAAGTTAGCAAAGACTTGGTAATAAAATATTTGTACAATCATGAATTAATGTATCGATGATAGCAATGCATGTGATGGCATGGGAATTTAAAGGTACATCCCATAATAATGTATGCATGCATGAAAAAAACCCTAATTCCATAATTGTTTAGTTCTAGTTTTCAACCCATGTTGGAACCGGACCCCATGTATAAGTCCAAATGTGATTACAATTTACATTTCTAAACTGAGGGGGTGGTTCCAAGCCGATTCTAGAATCAAGTCCTTTTCATTTGATTCCAAATCCAGTTGGTTCTAGAATTAGGGGTTAGTTTTGGGTAAGGTTTAGGTACCTTAATTGGGAACAACCAGTTCCTAGCCAATGGTCTGAATAGCCACACAACATTAGTCAAGACAAAGATCCAAAACCAATTTTTTTACATTAGCTGAGGACATCTTTCTACAATTCTCCATCTATACCATCCATAATGTGAAGACAAAGATCCAAGCCAATTTTCAATAAATTCACGTCGGACACTATGCACATTTATTTCACGATAGGGAATACTTGAATATTTCATCAACAATGTCAAGTCAAAGTTCCAAAACCAAATTTCTTACATTAACTTAGGACATTTTTCTACAAATTTCCATCTAGACCATCCATAATATGTTGATTAAGATGCACGCCAATTTTTAATAGATTTATGTTTTACATTGTGCATATTTATTTCACCACAGTGAGTATTTGAATATTTCATCAAAAATGTCAAGATGAAGATCCAAAACCAAATTTCTTACATTAGCTTAAGATATCTTTACACTTTTGCAACGATATTGTTAATAATGTGAAGACTAAAATTCAAACCAAATTTTGTGATGATCTATGGCTAACATTGTGCATAATTATTTCACCATAGGGATGTTTCAATATTTCATCAACAATGTCAAGACTAAAATCCAAAACCAATTTTCTTTCATTAGCCTAGGACATTCTTTTCAATTTGGAACTATGGTAATTACATGATTATACCATCAATAACATCAAAACTAAGATCCAAAACAAACTTTCTTGCATTAGCCTACAACATTTTGTAGAATTTTGCAACTATGGTAATTACATGATTATACCATTGATAATGTGAAGAGCAAAATCCAAATCAGACTTTAATATATTTATGCTTGAAATTGTGCCCTTTTTTCAATGATAGGAAGTACTTACATACTTCATCAACAATGTCAAAACGAAGATTCAAAACCAAATTTCTTGGATTAGCTTAGCACATCTTTCTACAATTGTGCACATTCCACATGTCATTAGGAGTTACTAAATTGTTTCATTGACAATGTTAAGACCAAGATCCAAAAACTATTCTCTTGCATTAACTTAAGACATTTTGTAGAATTTTTCCATTGTGCTAGTTATTGATTATACCATTGATAATGTGAAGACAAAACCAAATTTGAACAAATTTATGCTTATGTACGAAGTTTTTTTTAACCAATTTAACATTATTTCACTAAATCCCATTTTGCTACAAATGTAGTAAAATGTACAAAGTTTTTAAACCAATTTTGCATGGGATTCCATTTTGCTTTTATTGGTTTAAAAACTTCATTTATTTTACTATTTTCATGGGATTAGTTGCAAAATTTTACAATTGACAATGTGAAGACAAAAATCCAAAATAAAATTGAATAGATGTACTTATGACAATGTGTTCAATTCTATGAGCAAGGAAGTTATTTAATTATTTCATCAACCATTTCATTTCCCCCAAAAAATCAATAAAGGTGTCTTCTACATAAAATTCTACAACCAAATACCAACTTTATATGCAACATGGGTAATGTGAAAACTAGGGTCAAAAACATCTATTTTTCCAATCTGTAGCCTTACAACACTTTTTACTTGTGTTTCTTAACCCATAAAAATATTGGAATCTTAAATTTGTAAACATGATCTTAAAGTCCTAATTTTAACAACTAGTCCTATTGGGTGAATATATATCATATCACTTAACCACAATTATCTTCTTGGAAGTTGGAACTTGTCATTTAGTGGCTAGAGGATAGAGGAATTCATATTTTAAAATGGAGGCTTCTATTTGGGAGCCTACACAATTTTTTTGGGGATCTTGTTTGAATTTTGTATGTGTTGGGCCAATTAGAATGATTCATTGCCAAAAGGAGGAAAAAAAAAACAACTAAGCCATGAACGGCTATGTCGTGAAAGAATGTTTGAGATGGATTCACGTTAATGAATTTAGAATGAACCTTAGCTTTTCAATTCTTAATTTATTAATTGAACGAAATGAAAATATGTTACAAAATGCACCAATTTGACATTGAGTCAAGATTTGCATTGAAAATATGGGTTACAAAAAAAATATACTAAACCTATTTAACTTATTTTGGAAAACAAAAGCCCATCACCACTTGCTTAGAAGCCTTGGAAAGAAGGAGGTAAAAGAACAAGGACCCCACCCCACCTAAGGAACAACTCAATGGGTTTTTTTCACATTTGTGATGGTAGCTAGTCACATTAGGCACCATCCACAAGAGGATTTAGCTAGGTTTGGCTACGGGACAAATAGGAAATTAAAAGTCTTATAAAATCTGGTTGCTTTTTATGCTTGTTTTTTTCCCTTACTTCTTTGGCAAATATTTTGGAAGAATTCCCCAAATCAGGGGCCCCTAAATCTAGCAAATTAAGATTATTTCCCCTACTTATCTAGAGAATTATTTCAAAAATTCCCAAGAGACCTTATGAAAGGGTGGTAACTCAATTTCAAAATTTGCAACAATTTGAAATTTTTAGAAAAAAGCTAAAACAACTCCTTGAAATAAAGGGGAAAAAATAAAATAAAAAATTTCCCAAATCTCCCTTTCCTCTCTCCCTTAACTTTTTCACATATAACTTTAACCCATACCCACTTCATTGATTGAATTTCTAAAAACAAGCAAATATACACACCTACACCTATAACCTCATGCAAAAAGACCCCTATATTCACTCAAGATGCATTTTCAAAATGCATTAGACCTAACAAACTTGGGACTCACCCATTCAGTTAATTCATATGACAATAAAATACCTCCATGTTAATCAAATATATTGAACAAATCTAGAATTATTAAATCTCACATTTACCAAATTAATGTGTTTGAAAAGTTTTGAGTAGACGAAATTTGACATGATCCCGATGAGCACATCTTCATTTTGAATATGAAGTTCATCATAAAGAATCTTGGGATAGTTGCAATATAATTGGTTCCCTTACTCAAATTTGAACGTAGCCAATGTGGATCTAGACATGCATTCATGGCCCAACCTTCTAGTCCACCTTGTCTTGAGGTATTGGGGAGGGGGGGGGAGGATTCCCCTTGCTTTGAAATACTGACACACATTGAAAATCTTACACTTTATGGAATTTGGGGATGATGTGTGCAATGTGCATGCAGTTCTATGGGACACCTTTATATGGGTGCGGTTTATGTCTCTGAAGCACCTTACTAATTTGGTTGTAATTAAACCCTAGCTGTATACGAAGTTTCCAATGTCATAGGAACATCCCCAAGAGTGCTAGGTATGTAATATTCTACCTTTATTCATGTTTGACAAATTTTGTCAAAATAATTAATTTCTTGGGGAAATATGGTCCGGCAACCCCCTTCTAAATATTTTAGAATTTCAACATTAATCTTTAAGTGTGCTAGTCGTCTAGAAAGTTTCAAAATAATCTTGTTTTTCAACCAAGTTCTATTTTCTAGGATTTTGACACATTGCTCATAGTTTTTTTTCTTAAAAAAATGGCTAGCCTTCTTCATAAATAATTATTGATTAAACATGAATCATAGGTAAAGTATTGTAAAAATATTTTTCATTCCACATTTAATTATTTATTTGTTTGCAAACCAAAATTACAAATAGGTTAGCGACTACTAATAACAAAAACCCTAGACTAGTGGTTATGATTGACGAATTAGAAGCAATGAGTAGCAATTAGATCGTACATACTGCAATCTTTTATGTAGGTGCACACCTTGGTTGTGCCATTTACCAACCACTGCAAGGTACATTATTTCATTAAGCCAAAACCAATTTTGTGAGCTAATCCTGCATTTTTTGACTTTTTGGCATTTAACTTTATTGTCCAAAGTCACATACTGAGCACCGCTAGAAATGCTCTAAGTCCTTCGCGATCCCAACATAGATTATATTATTTTCAAATATCTAAATTTGTTAAAATATTTGGGTTGCAAATCTTTAAGTTTATTGTGCAAATTAAGGTATCTTTGGGAATATTCCAAACTTATGTCATCCCAATGTTTTTTCTTCTAGCAAAAATTGCAAATTTCATACCCCTAAATGCATAGAACTTTGAAGATGAATAAAAGTAAATTCATGGCATCTCACTAGTATGTGACATGAAGATCTATAAATGGATGATATTGGGCCACTTTTTTGGGATTGATAGATAGCAATCAACACTTTTGTGGATCTTTCCTTTCCTTAGTGACTTCATATCGTTGTGTCACATGATTGGAGGAAAAGTCATGTACAATTAATGTACTCCTTGCTTTTCCCCTATTTTTTCTTAACCTACATAATAACCCCCAAACAAACAAGGCGCATGTCACACTGTGGCCTTGCCATTTACATCAAAAAGTATCTTAAGGAAAAAAAGAATTATGAAAATTCAAATATTGAAACCATGCAAAAATATAATCTTCAAAAACATCCTCTAGGAAAAACCAAAATCCTTCAAGAATCATAACTCTATAACTAGTCTCAAGTTTCAACACAAGCCAAAATATCATCTTCAAAATCCTCTAATGAAATTAGACCTACTACCTAGAGGCCAAAATCCCTTAAGCTTCTATACTCTGTAATGAATCTAAACATGATATCCTTGCCTTGATAAGAAAGGCCAACAACACAATTTATTACTCACCCTTAGTTATTAGTAACTTATCGCCTATTGTATAGTTCGTAGGTGAAAATGCTCTTGCAAATGGGTGACCTACCACTGTGAAAGTTTGATATAACATAGAGATAACATTTGAACATAGAGCCTACTACCCACCTGCACAAGCACGCAATATTTTCAAACCTTGGAGGGTAGAAGGTAGAAGGAAACTACTGAGCCTTATGCTGTTGGCAAAAGTATATTAAGCCTCATATAAGGTCACCCATCTCAATAGTATTCTTGTAGAAGTGGCCTTAACTTGAGAGTTCTTCATGCAAAAATCGCATTTTGTCTTTAATTAATTTCCAAAAATGACAATCGATCTAAATACAATGAATTTTTCTCCACTGGTCCAAAAATCGCTAAACAGCGAATTTTGCACACCACCTTATTAAGGGATTTTCCAATGGTACCCAAAAGCAATGTGAAGGCCGCACAGTTTGGGAGTTATGGCATGGTTACATCCAAAAAACAAACAAACAAATACCTATCTTAATATATAGAACAATGTCAAATTATTTTTGAGATTATTAAACACATTTTATGAAATAATTATAAAAATAATTAATTTTCATATTAACAATACTAATTTGTATTTTCTATTTGGATTGAAAAATAGTTGGAAATGAAAATTACGAAAAAATAGCTTATTATTGTAATCTGCATAACTTTGTATACACCAAGGTTCAGCAGTTATCAGGAGTTATAAATAACCCAATGATTATTGGGGTGGTTCTTAAGATTCATAACCGTGGTTTTCACATAATATCAAATAACAAGTTTTGAAATATAACCACAGTTGTCAACCATTAGTTGAATCCATAATTTTGACGGATTCAAATAAATGCAAAACACTAGAGTCATTGAGTTTTGACCCAGTTACCAAGCCAATCATAAAAAACCTACCAACTGGTTCCTGATTTTTTGAATAATCGGTTAATTTGATAATTGATTGCGTATAGAATTCTCAAAATCTAATAACCTATTTGGATGACTTGATTATCATCTAGGTAGCTTATCAACCTTTAAACACTAATACAAAAAATATATTTAAACAAATTTTTAAATTAAAAAACCCTATCAAACCTATGTATAATTGACATGTCAGCTAATAATTATTAACTAATTATTTGATAACCTACTCAGCACTTTTTTTGACATTGATATTGATAACCTATGTGATCCCCCAAAACTAATTTTAAAATCCTACCTGATGGTTATTTTAAAAAAGAAATAACTGACCAACACTGGTATACACACCCACATCCATTGTGAGATTAAAATATAAACATCTTGAGTTTTGGGCGAGGGATTTGATTTTATGTTTTGAAAAAGGCAAAAAGGAAAGTCTTGAGGGTGGGTGACAACTACGAGTCTCACTAACCAGAGAGAAAATGCTGACCACATGTAGTGGCCATGGGAATTCGCTTGGCCAATGTGGTGACCCAATAATCTTTTTTTTTAATTATCATTTTTTAAATCTTTGTTTTTTTGCTAACGAACGACCGACCAACGGACGGTGTAGATGGTATGATCTTTCCAACTTATGAAAATAAAATAAAGAGGAAAAGAGGGAAAAAAAAATTTGCCGTCCCCGCCACTGTCGTCGCCTTCCGCAGGTTTGGACAGAATGGCACCTATGATCGCGTCACGGAACAACCTAATTTAAAAAAAGGGTGAGGCTTGTTGAAAGGAGCCTACAAATGCGGCTAACAAGGAAGAATTGCATATTGGGGGAGACCGGTATCCTATGTCCGTGAACCCAAAGCCTAGGTGATGACGACGGTGGCCGTGACCACCGTCCCACTCCGCACTAACGCACCTTAAGTGGGCCTTACATCGTCAACTCAACTGAGTTTTAATTAATTATAACAAAATTCCTAGTTTACGTGAGGTTTTGTTATTGTTGTTGCCATCTACAGTCATGGGGTTTTTGGGTTTTTTTTAATTTTCAAAATTTTTATATTGAAAATTGGCGAATTTTTTCGCACACATTAGCAAAATTTCTCAAATTTACACTAGAAAAGCACATTTAAACATTTCACAATTTTGTTTTTGAAACAATGACAAAATTTGTCAGGGAAAAATCATTGTTTACATTAGGAGGAGAAAAAGAAGAGACAAAAGGAAGAGAACTATTAGACATATTTTAAGTGCAATTTCTTAATATTCATTATTTCTAGGGTGCACCACAGGGGATTTTATATTTTTATTACTATTATTATTGTTGTTGTTGTTAGGATTGTTTTTGGGGTGATGGGTTACTTTGATCACAAGATTGGACTTTTTTTTTTTTTTTTACACTCCCAAAAGAGACTTTTTAGCTTTGGCTTTCCATTTGGTTCAAATCCACCTAAGCTTCGCTCATTGCATTGGATCTCCAAAGTTTCTATTCCTAGTTCCTTTGAGTTCTTCTAAGTACCTTGTTCTTGAAATGTTTCCTTGTGGGCCATGGAGTTCTTACTAATTCATTTAGTTTTGCAAACTGCAGCATTGAATGTTATAAAAATATTTAGATCTTATAATGGGATCAAAGTCAAAATTAAAATGAAAGAATATTTGTAACATTTTTTTATAACAAAAAGCCTAAAAAAAGACCTAGCTCCCCATTGAATTGTCGGAGGACTTGGATGGGAATTGGTCTTTTTGTAGGATCTACAACATAGGTTCATCCAATATTGTTTTGTTTTGTCCAAAAAAATTCAGTTTTGACAAATTTAATTTCCAATGATTTTTATTTTTACAAGTTGCTAAAATTACTAAAAAATAAGCATATCAAAAAAAAAAATTGTTATGAAAAATGTAATTGTCAAAATATACCAGTGTTGTCTGGTTATCCCGTTACTTGGGTCGGGTATGGCTTGAGGTAATTAGAACCTAACCACAACCGGGTCATGAGTCATGAATCGGTCAAGAACCAGAACTAGGTGGGGAACTGATCCCTTGGTCTCATTTTCAGGAAGTAAAACCAGAGCCGGTTCTAAGTGCCCAAACAATTGGAACCAACCTTTAATTTAAAAAACAAAATAGTTTCAATTTTAATTTAAGGTTAGGGCAGAATTTTGGGGTGTTTTTGGGGCCAAATTTGGGTCAATTTGGGGGTTTTTTTGAAGGTTGAAATAATTAGGGCAGATTTGGGGACCGATGAGTCCTAGTTGTGTTTAATTTCACCTTCCAATGGCTTTGTAACATTCAAATTTTTTTGAAATAATTTTGTTTCTTCTTTTAGAAAATATTATGGCATTTGATAGATTTGATATTTAAAAACCTAACCGGGCAAGAACCAAAACTGGGATTATTAGGCCCTAAACTACTTGAGAATTGAAAACTAGGTAAATTGAAACCCAAAAAAGAAATGGAAGCCAAATCGGCCCTCACCAGAAAGAATCGAAACTAAATCCGAGCTCTCATATTTTGAAAACCCAAGAACCGGGACCAAAACCAGAACCAACTTTGTAAAATCTATTGGAATCTTTTTGGCTACCTTTGAGACCACAAAGTCTAAATGTGGCAAACTTAGCTTCTTTGTCTAACGATTTTTTGAAAATTTTTCAAAAATACCGTTTGAGAGGTTTGCAACAATGCAAAATTTTGCACCATACTAAAACGCTAATGGGGACTTTTTTTTTAGCAAAATGGCAATTTTTTGTCACAAAATAAATCACTTAGTTGAACCATGTATGAAATTTTTAAATTTTTTTAAAAATTTGGAAAAATTTGGTTTTTGAAAATCTCAAAAAGCACATGCTTTTAACACCTTTTAATTTTAATATAACATTTTTGATGTAACCTATGTAGCCAACAAGAAAGAAGGTTGTTCCTCTCCTTATCTTCTTCGCTTGCCTCTTCCAGATTTTCTTTTTTCTTGTCTTCTGTTTAGGTCTTCTTCTCCAACCCCATTTTTCTCATTTTCTTCCTTTCTCTTTCCTTATTCTCCTCCTTCTATTAATGACAATAATGGCAAAGAAATCATCCTCCTTTGTAGCAATCTTTCACACGTGCCATCGCAATACGAAACTGGGAGCAGTGGCAGGCTAAGGGGGAGGGGAATCATCCTCAATTGTTGGAACAATCTTTGTTGTTGATGCAGAAGAAAGTTGGCCAGGGCCGGGTTTTTTCCTTTTCTTTTGTGTGGTATCAATTTCAACAACCTTAGACCCAACTAGCGTATGTTTGCAGGTCAAAGGAGGCGGTGAGCATCTTCAGTTGAAGTTGAGAGTTGTTCCAACTTTGTGTATGTCATTGCAACAAGGAGTCAACAAAGGTTTTGTGAGTGGCAATTTTTTTTTCTTCTTGCAACCTAGGGGAGGGCTAAGCTCCTCTTGGCGTCAGTTTTTTTTTCCTTTGTTTGGTATTGAAATAGAACAACAGATTTGACTAGTGTCGTTTTTTTAATTTTGTGAAAAAATTGCAAGATCAGGGAGGGGGTGGAAGAATTTGCTGTAATCCAAGGGGAGGGTTGAATTCCTCTGAACATCAATGTTTTTTTTTTTCTTTTTTTCTTTTTTTTTGTTTTACATTGAAACATAACAATAGATCTTGACCAATGTTTGTGTTTTAAATTTTTGTGAAAATGTTGTAGGCCAGGGAGGGGGTGGAAAAACTTGTTGCAAACTAGGGGGGGAGGTTGAGTTTCTTTCGGCATCAATGTTTATTTTTTTCAGTTTTGTGATATTATTGATAATCATTCACAAGGAGATTTAGCTAGGTTTGGCTATAAACCAAGTATGAAAATATATCTTTTTACTTGCTTGAATAATGGGTAGAGACATGGTGATGTTTGGAAGTTTATATAATCTAAAATTGGAGTTTTTTTTAAGGAAACAAAAACTTTTTTTTATTGAATAGTGTTTTTTTGAGAATAAATTACCAAATGATGAAAATTTCCATAAACAAATTGCTACCCAATTTCACTGCTTTTTTTGGGCGTCTTGGGTTGCAGGAGCCATTTACCAAATTTTGAAGAAGTTTTGTTGTGTGCCTTGGTACATCAACTTCAAAACTTGCTTCTCAACGTTCAAGAATTTTTCTTTCAATAGGGAAAGAAGGTGTAGGAAAGAACAACAACTACCTCTTTTTAGGCCTTTTTTTGTGTACCTTGGGGTTCATGGGGCATGTAACATAAAATGATATGAAGCTTGTTGTAGGTTGGATGTGGATATTATTGACTTTTTCAGTGCTATGGTCTATTATGTGTTATATAGTTGACACTACTATGATTGAGTCCCAATGTAATGAATGCAGACAAAATGTAGAATTTTGTAAGTTTTGGTGGAGTTTTGGATATGGATTATTGGAATGCTTATCTACACTCATGGCACCAAATGATTAAATAAGAGGACATAATGGAACATAATCACATGTATTCATGATGAAAATGATGATATTATTCTTGTGATCAATGGTGCTTATGATGTTATTAATTATGAATACATTCAAAAAAATTATCTTTTTTTTGGTGGAGGCCAAAATTGACATAATAATTACGCACATACTATAATTGAATGGTCTTCTTTTGTGGTCTCCAATTTATAAACTATGCCTCATGAATGCCAACCAATATCATGACTATCATATTATTGGCATTTTGACAAGTGCATCAAAGTTTGCATGCAAGAAACATAGAGCACCTATGTTTATATTATTGCTTATGGGTTGGCTAACAAGGTAATGAGGGTGGTAATTTGGAGTTAGGGTGATCATATGCTCTAGCTGCTTGGATGATTGTTTAGTGCAAAACATCTATTTGACTTACATTTAATTTTGTAAGCTTTAGCAACCTCATAATTAGTTACGAATTTTTATTTTTTAATCTTTCCTTGTTAATTCACATTAGTGATCCACCTTTGTCATAACTTGCAAGATTATGTAGCTTTTATACAATAATGTTGTTTTTGTGTTTACTTTGAAGATATGGAAAAAATGAAGGGGTTTTTGTCCCTAATTGATAGGAAAGAAGAGTCTAGTGAGACGATTACAATGTTTGCTAATTTTCACCTATATTTCTCAGAAGTCATGAAAAAGACATATTCTTTCATCTTGTTTGTATTCATTAGATGCTAGGGACATAAGTAAATCTCAATGGTGCAAATTATTTCTAACCTTAGATTCTAGTGCATAGTGGGCCTTCATATAGGCTTGCCCAACATTTGCTTTCACATTGATTTAATCACCCCATGTATTTGTGGTTTGTTTGTTGTGGCAGGTGGTCAATACCCTACATTTTGTTGTTGAAATTAAGTCCTTGAACATATGTAATTGACATTGTTTTTCAAACCACTCATTAATTATTTTGTGGCTTGGTTTTTCTTTTTGCTTATGTAGTAGGGTTTCCTTTCTTTCATTGTTGCTAATGGTTTATGGTTTTTGGTCAAAACTCAAATATTCAATTTCTTATTGAAGGTCATCTCAAAATTATTTCCAAGTTGTTTAAGTCATAAGTATAAAATAGTTCTCACTATTTATAAAAATATTTGTTCAATATGTATAATGATTTGCCCAAATTTTGGTCAGATTATTATTTAAAGTTTGTCTACACTACTGTCAAAAGCCAATGAATGTAGTGGTAGTCATGGTAGCCTATCATTGCTATTTGCGATGAAGGCACAATGGTTTGACAATTTGTCTTGTTTGTTGGCAAGGCTAGGCATAAGGATGGCAAAATACATAGGGGAAACTTGGAAGGAAAATCTCAAACAATTCAAAAGAAATCTTGAACTACTAGAATTTTTTTATTTAGATCCACAAGGTGATATTCAAGGCTCGTTTATGGGGATTGATATCATTTAATGGTTTCATGTTGGTTTTCTATGATGTCAATTTGCATGTGAGATTGCCAAATTCTGTGGAAAATGCTTCTTTTGTTCCATTGAGTGATTTGATGCCATATTTTAAAGGCAATATATAACAAACACAACACCAATCCATTGACCCATGTCCAATAACAGAAATAGAATCACAAGTTTGTTCATTTTTCCTTTATGCATGATTTAAGTATGTATACATGTGTGGTTATAGATTGAATCCTTTGTGGTTTTCTTAACAACTAATTCAAGTTCATGTTTTTAATCTTCTTTGATTTTGTAGGCATCAAAACAATTGGGGTCATTTAGGGGAAGGTGAGGTGGCAAAAAAAATGTGCATTTCTTATAGTAATTCCAATGAATACTACTACATTTATTGTGAAAAAAAAATTTCACAAAATGTAAACCACATTGAAGCACACAACAAAAGTTTGTCCCATGCTTGATTTGTCAAACTCTAATAAAAAAACAACATATCTTAAACGACTTTCAATAAGTATGTTTTTGTTTTAAAATTTTCATTTTTTTGCAATTGTTATACACATGTATTCTTATCATTAACTTTTGTGAATAAAATTGTAGAATGGGGTGCATTAGGGCATTATATGATTTGTAAAATTTGTAATGTTTTTGTGCCTACATGCTTCGAGAGGATTGAAAAACCTGTTGTAGGACCAAAACATGTTCAAAATCTTCAAAAACAACAAGTGGACAATGTAGTCCAAAAGACATGTATGTTTTCAAGCTTTTGTTTGATCATATGCACATGTTTTACATGTTGATTTTTTTAAAACAAATTTAAATGATGTACCTTATTTATATTAGGTATGGAATCTATAAGAGTTAATCCATTTTTGGCAAAATACATGAATTATCTTCCATAAAATGTGAAATTTTTACACATTTTCAAGGATAAAAAGCCAAGACAACATTACACGAAAAACTATGACTTTCAAGTTGAATTATTGGGTTTCCAAAATCTAGAAAACTCAACAGTACTCATTGAAAAAGAAAATATGCCTGCCACAATTGGGATTTTATTATATAATTCCATTCCATCTTGTGAATTGGATGAACTTTATAAGGAAGTAGAGTGGTTGGAAACAAATGCAAGTGAATGTAAATGAAGCCCTTCCATGAAAGGATAAAAAATGTCTATGTTTGGTTGGAAAAAGAATATGTACAAGTCAGGTGTTGCTACCTATGGAAGGTAAATAATTTATTCCAGCATTTTATAAATATTAACTGTGTTTAGTGTCTTCACTTACAATAATGTAACTAATGGGGTTTGTTTGTTGTTTTAGGTATGTACATCATGTGCCAAAAGTTGATAAAAATGCCAACGTTTTTGTTGAAAGACTAAATCAAAACTTGGTATGAATATTTCCTAAAGTGATGGAAATGCTAGAGAGTAAGAAAAAAAGACTCCAAATTCCTGACACTAAAGGTCGTGTGGTGAAAAATTCACCATTCACTACTATTGCACTCACGAAGGATTATGAAATCAACATTCATGAAGACAAAGATGACTATGATTTATGTTTTATTATATGGCTACAAAAGGTAATTTAACACCTTTCTAAATTTTTCTTTTAATTCTTTTGGGGATTGTTCATGCTTTGATTTGATTTTTGGTTATTTGTGTCTAATGTAGATTCAAAAGTGGATGCTGGTGGAGAGGGGATGTTTTGTTTTCTTGAATATGGTTTGAAGTTCAAAACTCTAAATGGTATAATTTTTTCGTTTAAAGCTAATAAGATCTTGCATTGCACTTTTTAAAATGCTAGTGGCATCAAATATGGCACAACATTTTTCCAAAAATATCTGTTTTCAAACATCTGAAGTGTTAAATTTTAGTTCAATTTGGATACTGATCAATTCTCATTGGGGGTTGAAATAATATTCCATTTAATATTTTTGTGAATAGTGGTTAAGCTTGAGATGTGATTGAAAAATTATTTTGAACAAATTGTTTTTTTAGAAGGTTGATCATGCAGAGTTTGTGGAATTAGGATTTTTTCAAATAATTTTGAAAGCACAAATTTTGAGAAAAGTGATCAAACTTTTTTAAACATTTGAAACATTACTCTAAAACTTTGGAAGATGATTACTAATCAACCCCATTCAATGGTTGACACAATAATCTATGGATGTCAAAATAAAAGCCATCATACTTTTCTCATAAATTTTGAAAATCAAAGGTAATGAATAGTGATCAAGCATGCCTTTTGCTTGAAACATTATTCTACAACTTTTGGGGAAATGATTACTAGTCAATCTCAAATATATCTCCTTGATATATCTAACTACAAATGGGTGCATCGTATCAAAGTAGATCTATGTATTTTTTTTCTTGAAGTTTATTATGCAATTTAAAGAGTTTGCCACTATCATCCTCTAGCAACATGGTCTTTTTCATTTGTTTGCAAAAGAAGGCTTGCATTACTGAACAAGTGTTGGGGAGATTCACAATTGGAAAAGGCGAGAGAGGAGAAGGGGGATGGCAATAAGTGCATGCAATATGGGTTTGCTTAAGCTCTTCCTCCCATTAGTGTTACCATTATTTTAACCATTATGTTTTTCGATGTGTGTGACCCAACTATTTTTGCTTGTTTTTCTTTTCACCTTTCATTCCTTTTTATTCAATTTTCCACATTGAAGGTGCAAGACATGCCATTGTTGGAAACAAGTTCATGTTTTAAACTAATTTTCAAAAGACTTTGTTTTCTTGGACATAGTTTTGAGATGAGCACAACATGTTCATTAGTGGGGTTTAAACATTAACTGAAATGTCTAAAATTCTTAATTTACTCCCCACTCTAACTTTCAAGAAATTGGGTGGAAGTAAGGGGTGGCCTGGGGCAAGAGGTGCATACTAGGGGTTATGCAACCTATGTAGGTGTTGTTAGGCATGTTGTTAGTGTAGATCCATGCAATCTTACCATGGTGGCCATTATGAAAGAAGGTGCGTGCAATGATTCCAACAATGTGATCCATGAGTGATGTTGCCCATCCTGCCAAAATGTTAATGTCCTTAATGCCTACATCAATGGATTCATATCATGGGTGCCAATGTAGTCCATAACCCATCACAATTCTTTTTGTGTTCTTTCCTGCACTTCAGGATTGGGTTACTAACGGACATAATGCTAGGCAAGGAGCATGGAGAAGCACATCTGGGTCTATTAATGAACTCAACCTTTTGTTATCAACTTACTATGCATAAGTGTTTTTTGTGTTTTTTGCTTTATGACATCTTAATTCCCTTTAGAATTTGAAAAATTCTAATGTATGTTGCTTCATCATTAACAACTAGTGAAAGTGTCCATTCCATAGTCATATCTGATGGGGCATGTTTCGCAACGTGCAACCATAGCTTGGTGATTTTGATGGACCAACTTGCCAAAGAGTTTGATGAAAAGTTTGTCATGCCCTTTTGTCACAACCTTAACCTTGGGCTTGCAACCAAAGTAAGGGCTTGCAAAGGTGTGGGCCAAGAGTGAGCCCAGGAGTCACATTTCATGCTCCTAGGAGTGCAAGAGAAGGTGAGAGAATGAACCTCCACACTCCCAAATGAGCTCCCACTTTGGGAGTTCGAGTCCCAATGGACTTCCAAATTTTTAGAAGGTGATTGCAAGGGTCAAAATTCATTAGATTAAAAATTTCCTTATATCATTGAAAATCTCTTGAAACTTAGATGTCTAAAATGGGCTCGTATGACCCATTTGAGTACTTAAAACACAAGTTATGGCCAAAAGAAGGGCTAGGAGTCAAATTGCCAATTTGACTCCCGACCAGTAAAAGTCGAGAATCGCCCTGATTTCCTTTTGTGCAAGTGGCGTGCCACATATCCTTGGAAATATTTCGACTAAGGCTACAATTGTTCTTCACATCTCACTTAAATCGGAGGTCTGCACACAAAGTTATGGGCCTCCAAAGTTGCAAGAGTCTCAACTTCAAAAATTTCGGGACTCCCATTTGGGAATCTTGGGACAAAATGACATTTGAGTGCTGGCCCTATGGCCAACCACAAAGAATATTATAAGGGGGAAGGTCGTGGCTTCTCCCAAGTTTGGGTTGTGATGAGTCTTGTGAGTTTGTGTTTGCATGTGACTCGTCAATGCACCAAAAGTGCTCCAACTATGCACCAACCAACTTGTTGTTTGGTTTGTGCAAGTCCATGTGAGTAATTGAATTGCTTGTCACTTTTCTTAATCCCCATCCCGAAGCTCTAGCACGCCCCTTTACCCTCAAAATGTTACAAACCAGGGAGTGTGCCCCAACTCCTTATCCTTTCATTGTTTTCACATTTAGACTCGCAATTGAATCTACCAAGGAGTTTGGGGGTGCATCACCTTCACATTTGCTAATTTGATGCCTTCAAGGAAAATTATGATCACATATTTGTTACATAAGAATGAATTGGATCTATTATATTGCCTCAGTTTAGTGACATAGCGTGATCATGTAAAATTCCTTGACATGTGCAATGTTGTTGTGAAAGCCATGATTTTAAATGGTTTAAGATAAAGATGTGAGCTTCTAAAATGCACGCTAGTTTGGGTTTAGTTTTTTGGGTGGTCACAAGTAGATTTTGGGTTAGGTTTAAATGTAATGTAGGTTGGTCAAGCCAAAGTTTTGGGGTTGAAAGGTATGGGCCTTTGGTGCTAATAGTTGTTCATTGATTGAGTTAATCTCTTGAATATAATATATCCATTCTATTGAAGAGATTAAAGGTTATGGGCCTTTCGTGCCAATAGTTGTTCATTGTTCATTGAGCTCACACTTTAGTGCCAAAAACCCAATTGTTGATATGCATCATGGTAATGAAAGGAAATTTGAGTTTAAACCTAACTTGCATTTTGGTCAGTGACAATTGCTTGAGGGAAATTTACATGTGTGGACAAAGTGTTCATTAGGATCAATATCTTCCAAGTGCCCCAATACATGTGCCAACATGGGTTTTGTGGCATTTCTTCTTATACATTCAAGTGAGTGTCGATTTCTCTAATTTCATCCAGGTTCTACTAATGCCACTTGATCTTCAACAATATAAGATTTTAGATCCTCTTGGCAAGAATATATGTAATTGTCCATATCTAGACAACTTGTACAATTTATGCAGTGTGATTGTCAAATGGGCAAACAAACCTCCATGGATCTTGCCAAGATGGGAATTATGTGGTCCAATAATGTTTCAAGATCTATAACTTATTGTGAATTTTTTCCATCCCTAGCTTGGGTTCAATGTAGGATAGCTATGTGCAGGATGTGCTACAATCCCAACCGATTTTGGCACATTTTTATTAACTCACTCAATAGCGAGCACACCATCAAGTCTCCCAGAAGCCATTGTCTTGGCATGGCAATTTCATTTTTAAAATATCACTTGCTTGAGATAGGATGGCATCAAGAAGGCATGTGCATGCGACCAACCATGGATTGTGGTAGATATTAATGTGGCTTGCTAGTGTTGGCATTATGAATGAGTGCAATCTATGATTATTCAACAATATGGTGACCAATTCATTGGTTTACACTTGGAACAAAGTAGAATGTGGTGTCCTACCTTGTTATCAGAGTTGTCTCATGTTGATGTCTAATGCAATAGTTACAAGATATTACATGTCATACCCATTATCCTTAGGCATTATGTGATTTCCTTCCTATTGGCTAGATTTACATACTAACATGTGCCCTTTTGAGCTCATCATGGTCCTATTTACCTTGATGTTTTCATGATATGTATTCTAAATGGGGAGGTTTTTTTGTCTCTTTTGCAATTGGGGTTCCAAGGAGCAAATCAATGCCTATGTGGCTTTCATAACTGCTAACAAAACATTTGAGCCTACACTAGAGGATGTGAATGATTCTTCTTTCATTCACAACTTTCCCCTCCCTTTCTATAGAAACACATTCCTATGGTGTTGGTATTTTCTTAGTTGATCAAAATTTTTAGGAAATAGCCCTTACGTTTGTGCACCCATTGATGATAATTATCACTACTACACTATGTTTGTGACTATATCTTTTGGTATATTGTTCAAATTGGGGGACGCCCAAAAGGTCACTCAATGCATTAAAATGGCTTCATTAGACTATATGTTCTTCCTCCACCAAGCCTACTATGGTGTTTTACCCATTCTCACAAAAACAATTGTGAATTCTTATTTTGGTAATTAGTGTGTCTTGGCATTCGTCTTCATATTTTCCTTTGAATGACACAACTTGGTTGCAGATTTGTGGGATGTAGGATTTATAACCCTAGAGCCCTCATTTCAATGTTCTATTTGTGAAAGCACTAAGCTATTGGAACTTTGGATGGTGGCATCAGGAGTGATTCATAGGTGTGTGTGTGCCCTTACAACTGGTTGATTTCAATATAATTTGTATTTATGTTTCAATAGTGGTGCCTAGTTATTGGTCCATGGGAGCTACCACAAAAGATTTATCGTTATGTGGGAGGTGGGAGTTCCATCAAGGCAACGGTTGATTGTTGTGTGGGAATTGTTGCAAGGATTATTCCTTAGTGTATCATGTACTTGTGGGGTGAAAAGGCAAGATTCAATCTATAGGTTATAATCACAGATGAGGTGTAAGTAATACAATTTGTAAAACCTTTATAGGTATTGTAAGTTTTTGTAGAAGGTCAACTATGAGTGAATAGATTAAGCACAAATGGTAGATTTCTATTGTGAGCCCACAAAACTATGTTTTCATACAATAAAAACAAGGCTTTGGTAGTTGCTGATGAATTGAACCACATTTGTGAATCTTTGAGATTTGTAAATTCCACATGTATTTTGTTGTCCCCTTCTTTGTTATAGTGGCATGTGAAATTGTATTTTTTCATATGTTGACTGAAGATAAAGAAGCTTTACACTACAACAACATGGGGCTATTTTGCGATCCACATATCATCGCAAACAACAAAGAAAGAAGTTTCCGAAAGCCCGCCTTTGCGAACCATAATTCCTCGCAAACTCTTAAGCTTTTGCGATACCATAACATTTGCACCCGTACAATCGTAAGTCCTTCACAACTCCCGAACTTGATACAATCGCAAAACTTTTTCGATTATAACTGCTTCTATATACTGTTTACGATTAACATTACATCGGAAACTATTTGCAACAAACCCATCACCGCAACAACTTAGCGAATCGACTCAAAAGTCTATCGGTTTCCGATATAAGATCTATCGCAAACCTTTAGCGACATTTTGAGAATGCCAACAAGTGTGCGTTAGATCTTATATCGGAAACCGATAGGCTTTTAAGATCTAACACAAACTTTTTGGGATTCTCAGAATGCCGCTAAAAGTTTGCGAAATCATAGATTTCGCAAACCTGTTCTGGAATGATTTTACCCATAAGAGTGTAACAATGTCTGTGACATGGTATTATTGGTCTTTTGGCTTTTGCAGTGTTGCAAAGAATTATGACTCGCAAATGGTTTTGAGATCCACTGTGTATCACAAGAGCATGGCATTGTATTCTTATTTTGGAAGCAGGGTTTATATTCATTTGGAGTCACTTTGGGCCGCAAAAAAAAAATCTATATCAAAATTTCAAAATTTACAATGTAAGAGGGTTTGCAACCCTTGGGTATCTAACACACTAGTTGTCTATCTAGACTTCCTTCCCCTCTTGGATTTCTTCCTTGAATCTTTCTTCCTAGTGTTCTCTAGTGGAGGGGGAGGTTGCTCATCCTCCTCCCTCTCTTCATCGTCCCCATGCCCCTCCTCCTCATCCTCCTCGTCCTCATCCTCCCTATCCTCTTTATCTTTGCCCCCTGCAGAACCTTCATTTCGACTAGCAAATGAACTGGGTCCACTGCTAGTGGTAGCACTGGGAGCAGTGCTAGCTGCTCTCTCCTCCTCATCACTGCTACCCTGGGAGCTCTCACTCTCACCCTCAGATGCCTGCATTTCAACATGCAAAGCTTAGTTAACACCATAAA
>Ga0116231_10003179_pt1 | contig 34343 bp, 27 predicted proteins | sample S1TSphgellanicum_2_FD_89695 | JGI IMG/M metagenome (GOLD analysis project Ga0116231, IMG submission 89695) | Host-associated microbial communities from peat moss isolated from Minnesota, USA - S1T2_Fd - Sphagnum magellanicum MG | ecosystem: Host-associated > Plants > Peat moss > Unclassified...
CGCAGCGTATCGCCGGTTTCGCTGGCGATCGTCTGCACGACACCGCTGAACGGCGCGCGGATCGTCAGGCGAGCGACCTGCGCTTGCGCGTACTCATCGTCGGAGAGCCGTTGCGCGGCGTCGGCGCGGGCCGCCTCGACGTCGCCCGGACTTCCCGTCCCGGCATTGGCGCGCGCGGCAGCGAGCGCCGCCTCCGCCTGGCGCACGTTGTCTTGCGCGGCGCGCACGCTGTCGCGAAGGACCGAGGTTTGCCGTCCGAGTTGCGCGAGCGTCGCATTGCGCTGCGTGCGCGCCTGATCGTCGGAGACCTTCGCTTCCGAAAGTTTTGCGGCTTGCTGTTCGAGCGCGTCCTTCGAGATCGCCTTGTTGTTGAAGAGATCGAGGTCGGCGTCGTAGATGCGCTGCGCCTCATGCAAATTCGTGTCCGCATTCGCCACGGCGGCGTCCGCGTCGGCGCGCTCTTGCTGGGCGGACGAGAAGCCGTAGCCGAGACCGGATTGCGCGCCCGCTTTTTGATCCGAGATCGCTTGATTGAGCCTGAACTTGGCCGACTCGAGATTCGCTTCGGCTTGCACGACGTTCGAGGTATCGGTTCGCTGCGTGGAGGCCGCGTGACTGGCGGAGGAAAGATAGGCCTGATGCGCGTCCTGAGCCGCGTTTTCGAGCTGCGGATTGGTGAGCGTAACGAGCACGTCGCCGGCCCGCACGTGATCGCCGGGGCGTACCGTGATCGTGCTGATGTTTCCGGCAACGAGCGCCGGGAGCGTCTGAAGTTGCGGGCGCTGCACGATCCCGGTTTCGGGAAGTCGCGTCACGTACGTGCCGAGTTTGATCGTGACGATCTGCGCGGTGATCTTCGCCGGCCCGTGTTTCGAAGAGGCGAGAACCGCGATCCCGATGACGACGATCAGGCCCACGATGACGATGATCAAATTGCGGCGGCGGTTCATGCGTTCCTCACGTCAACGACGGCGAGCGGTTCGAGCGTTCCGAGCGAGACGCGCAAGCGGACGATCGCCTCGACGTAGGTGACGCGTGCGGCCACCAGATCCGTTTGCGCTGAGAGATTCGTCTGTTCGGCCTGCGTCGCGTCGGTCAGCGAGATGAGTCCGTTGTGATACTGGAGTTGCGAGATGCGCGCCGACTCCGCGCCGAATTGCGCGGCCGCCTTGTAACTCGCGAGGTTCGCAGCGGCCGTCTGAACGCCGCGCACGGCTTGCCGGACGTCCGCTTCGACGGCGTGCTTGGCACTGAGCAGGTTCGCGACCGCCGATGCGATCTGGGCCCGCGCGGCGCGGTGCTCGTCGGCGCGCGCCCCGTAGTCGATCAAGCCGACCTGAAGCGTTTCGGTCGCGCCGATCTGCCAGAACCCGCTGTGCGAGATCGAGATCGCGCTGGACGGAACGCCCTCGGCTTGAAGTTCGGCGGCGGTCTGCGCGTTTGACGTCGGCGAGGTTTGATTGCCGAACGCGGCGTTCACTTGTACGACCGGCAAGAGGTTCGTGTCGATCAGCGAGTTCCCGAGCTGGGCGTCGGCGAGCTGCGCTTTCGCGCTCGCGATGTCGGGACGTCCGGCGCTCGCGATGTCGATCAACTGCGCCAGCGGCGTCGCCGGGACCGGCGGTTCGGGGATGACGTCGGGGACCGCGAACGGGGTCTCGGGCGGCGCGCCGATGGTCGCGGCCAGCGTTTCGCGCGCGGTCGCTTCGTTCGAAATCGCGGTCGCAAGCGCGGCTTCGGCACGCAGTTCGTCCGACTCGGCGCGCAGCACGTCGACCCCGGCCGAGCGGCCGACCTTTTCGTTGATGCGCGCGTTGTCGACCAGCTGTTGCTGGTAATTGCGGTCGAACTGCGAGAGGGCGACCGTCGCATGATCTTGTGCGACCGCAAAATAGGCATTGGTCACGTTTTGCGCCAGCTGATCCTCGGCGCGCCGCAGATCGTCGCTCGCCGCTTGAAAAACACGCTTCGCCTGTTGCGCTTGGATCTGATAGGCCGAGCCGTTATAGACGGTCCAGGTCGAGCCGATCTGGGCGGTGTTCTGCGAGAAGTTGGTGGCCGGTGTAAGCCCGAGCTGAGCATACGCCCCCGAGGTGTTCGCGTTCTTCTGAACCTGGTTTTGCAACAGGCCGGTGACGGGCGGCAACTCGCTGGCCTTCGCTTGCGTGAGTTGCGAGTGATCTTGCGCGACCGTCGCCTTGCGGGCCAAGATGTCCGGGCTGTGGTCGAGTGCGTACGCCACACAGCCCCGAAGATCGAGCGCGACCGAAGGCGCCGCAGCCGGCGGCGCCGCGGCCGGCGGTGCGGATGTAGCCGCGCGGGCGGCCGCGGGGTCGAGCGAAAGCAAGGCCGCGAGGAACGCGGCTCCGGGACGGAAGCGCATCGCTCTATTGTGCTTGCGCGGCGTTGCCGGCGGCGAGGAGCGCGAGGGTGAGCATCATGACGACGGCGGCGACGATCGCCGGGGCCGCTTTGATCCCTGAGATCGTGCGCATGCCGATGACGAAGAGCACCGATGCCCAGATGTTGGTCACGTTGAACGGTGCGAGGAACGCACTGAGCACCGGCGCTCCCGCCGGCACCACCAGCGCCAAGCCGGGCACGGTGTTCACGATCGAGGCGAGCGTATCGAAGGCATCCGGCCCGCGCAGCGTGATGACCAGCATCATCACGAGCAAGGTCACGCCGTAGCCGACGACCGAGATGTTGCAGACCAGCGCCCAGATGCGCCCGAAGGTGGCTTTGCCTTTGCCGATGATGTTGATCACCAGCAGGACGACGCTCTGGAGCAGCGCGGTGATCACGATCGAGACCGGCTGGATGATCCAGTTGAGTTTCGTGATGAAATGGTAGAAGCCGACGATCGCGGTGATCTGTTTTTGCTGATCGGCCGCCGGCAGCGACTGAATGCGCGGGTTGTGCGCGACGATCCCCGGCACGGATGTATCGATCACATGCTGGGCCGCGGCCATGGTCACGAAGCTGTAGATGACGCTGACGGCGATCGTCAGCGCGAGGGCCCAGAACCAGGTCGGCGCCAGCGCGATACGCTCGAAGGCAGCCTTCGGCGCGATGATCACGTCCAGGGCAGTGAGCAGCCCCGAACGTGGCTTGAGAGCGGTCTCTGTCGTCCCCACACGACCTCCTTAGTCAGATCGTAGTAGCAGCCTTGCCTATGGTTTGTTTCGGCCGGCTGCATCCTTGTGGAGCGGAGGCGGGGTTCCGAGGAGGGCGTCGACCCCGAGTTTGCGTTCGATGACGAGCCGGGCGCGTTCGAGATCGGCTTCCCGCAGTTCGAGCAGTTTGAGCCGCAGATAGGTCTGGGCCGAGCGGCGCACCCCGGGTCCGAAGAGCTCGCTGGGCCGTAGCCGGTGCGCCTGAGGGGACGGAATCGAGGCGCGCGGCACCCGCGGCGCGGCTTTTCCGGCCGGCAGGTCGAAGAAGAGAAGACAAGCCGCTCCAAGCGCACACCATCGCATTTTCATCGCACGGTTCCATCACGCGGGCCGTGCCCATCGACAAGGACCCCCTTCTTGCAAGCCAACGGCACCTACGCCGACACGTTAGTCGTCCCGAAGCCCCCGGCCGAGCCCTACCTACGCATCATCCCGCTCGGAGGCTGCGGCGAGATCGGGCGCAACATGACCGTCATCGAAACGAACGACGATATCGTCGTCGTCGACTGCGGGCTGATGTTCCCCGACGAAGAGATGTTCGGGGTCGACATCGTCATCAACGATTTCTCGTATTTGCGCGAACGGAAGGACAAGTTCCGCGCGCTGCTCGTCACGCACGGTCACGAAGACCATATCGGTGGCATCCCATACCTGCTCAAAGAGTTCTCGGTCCCGGTCGTCGGCACGCCGCTCTCGCTCGCGCTCATCCGTGCGAAGCTCAAAGAACACCGGCCGGGCGCGATCGATCTCGTTCCGGTCGAGCCGGGCGATCGCGTTCGCCACGGGTCGATCGAGACCGAGTTCATCCACATCAACCACAGCCTCGCCGGCGCGTGCGCGCTGGCGCTGCGGACGCCCAGCGGCATCGTGTTCCACACCGGCGATTTCAAATTCGATCAAACGCCGATCGACGGCAAGCCCGCCGATTTTGCGGCCATCGCGCGTGTCGGTGAAGAAGGCGTGCGCGTGATGCTCGCCGATTCGACGAACGCCGAGCGCCCGGGCCATACGCTCTCCGAGCGGATCGTCGGCGAAGCGTTCTCGAACATTTTCGCGAAGGCGAAAGGCCGGATCATCGTGACGTCGTTCGCTTCGAACGTGCCGCGCATCCAGCAGGTCGCGGATCAGGCCTTGCGCTACGGCCGCAAGCTCGCCTTCTTGGGCCGTTCGCTCTCGAACGTCGTGCACTACGCGACCGATCTCGGCTACCTCGACATCCCGCCCTCGCTGATCATCCGGCTCGAAGAAGTCGACGATTTTCCGCCCGAGCAGGTCGTCGTGATGACGACGGGCTCGCAAGGCGAACCGATGTCGGCGCTTACGCGGCTCTCCGTGCGCGATCACAAGAAGCTGCGCATCGTCGCCGGCGATACGGTCGTGATCAGTGCGACGCCGATCCCGGGCAATGAGAAGAGCGTCGGGAAGACGATCAACAACCTGTATCGCCTCGGCGCGACGGTGATCCACGGCTCGAGCGGCAACGCGCACGTGTCGGGTCACGCCTCGCAAGAAGAACTCTTGCTGATGCTCAACCTGGTGCGCCCCGAATTCTTCATCCCGGTGCACGGCGAATACCGGATGCTCGTCACGCATGGACGGCTGGCGCAATCGACCGGCGTCGCCGGCGACAACGTCTTCGTCATCGAGAACGGCGACGTCATCGAATTCACCGATACGGCGGGCGGCAAAGTCGGCCGCACGTACGGCGGCAACGTGATGGTCGACGGCTCGGGCGTCGGCGATATCGGCGAAGCGGTGCTGCGCGATCGCAAGCACCTCTCCGCCGACGGCATCATGATGGTCGTCGTGACGGTCGATGCGGAAGAAGCGCGCGTCGTCGCCGGCCCGGACCTCGTCTCGCGCGGTGTCTTCTACTTGCCGGAGTCCGGCGAAGTCATGGACGAACTCAAAGCGAAGCTGACCGCGATCCTCGAGGCCTGCTCGGTCGAAGGCATCCGCGACGTCGGCAACGTCAAGGAACACATCCGCTCCGGCCTCTCCAAAGCGATCTTCGAGCGCTCGCGCCGCAAGCCGATCGTGATCCCGGTCGTGATGGAAGTCTAGTCGCGGGCGCCGGGCGCGTGATACGCTCGGTGTGAAATGGAAACGTTGCCGAACGAGATTATTCTCCCCGAAACCAAGCCGGAGACGGAGTGGGTTCGCGGTCGGGCGTTGCAAAAAATGAGTCCGACGTATCGCCATTCCGCGCTCCAATCGCTGTTCGTGATTGCGCTGTATGGCTGGGCCGAGGGTCGCGGGCGCGTCGGCACCGAGTGGCGCTTCCGCATCGCGCCGCCCGGTGAGGTCATCCGTCCGCTCGTTCCTGACGTGGCGTATCTTTCTTACGACCGACTTCCGATCGAATCTGATGCTGAGGCCCAGTTACCGCTCCAGCCCCCGAACGTCGCCGTCGAGATACTCTCGCCGGGTGACCGAAATGGTGATGTGCGCGACAAGATTGCGACGTATCTTCGTGCGGGGACGGACGCGGTGATCGTCGTCGATCCAATAACGGAGACGATCCGGGCCGAATCGAGCGACGGCGTGACACCGTACGCGATCGGCGAGACCTTCACGCATCGGGCCCTACCGGGTTTCACGCTGGACGTGGGTGCGTATTTCGCGCGGGCGAAGCGCTAAGAAACGCTATGTTCCTCCGCGGTCGCCGGGGACGCCCGATATCGCGACGAAGTGCGGACCAGGAGAGCGCATAGGAGCGGCGCGAAGCGCGCACGCGATGGGTGCCTCGAAAGGAAAATCACCGATGGTTCGTTTCGTTCGGTCGCTGGCGAGTGCGGTTCTGATCGCCGGTAGTTGTATGCAAGGCGCGGGCGCGCAGTCCGTCCCCGCTTCCTCCGCGACGCCGGCGGTCTCGCTTCCCGCAACGATTTTCCAGCCGGCCTATCGCAGCGCGATCGACTCGCGCTGTCCGAAGGCACGAACGGGCGCCGATGCGATCGCGGCCGACCTGATGAGCGCCGACCTCAACCTCATCAACGCGACGGAACAGGCATTCATCGAGTGTTCCAAACTCTCGCGCCTCCCGCAAGCGAAGGATCAAACGCTCTACATGCAGCTTGCCGCCGCGACATGCTTCTACCTGATCGGGATCAGGACGACCGGGGCGACGAGAAAGGCCGCGCTCGAGTACGCTCACCAGATTGCACTCGTCCTCGCCCCGCCGTCCAACGACCGCCGGCAGATGAGCGCGGGGGCGGGAGACAGCGCCGGTGGCGGCGGCAGTGGGACCGGTACGACCGGACTCGTCTCGAATAACGCCGTTCACATCAACGAAACGGCCAATGCGGACGACGGCCTCGGCTCGAGTTACGATCCGGCGGTACTTCGGACCGAAGCGGCTGATCTTCGCGATCTCATCGAGGCCGCGACGCCAAAATGAAATACGGAGGCTAGTCCGGTCGTTCGGTGACCTGACGAACGAACGCAAAGCCAAACCCGAGAAAGACGGCCCCGAGCAGCACGCCTCCGATCAGATCAGTCGGATAGTGTGCGCCAAGGGCGAGTCGTGACCAAATGACCGCGAGTCCCCACGCGAGGGCGAGCGGCGCGATCGTGAATCGGATCGAAGCGGGCAGTGAACTGCGAAAGATGAAGTAGCCCCAGAGTCCGTAGACGATCGTCGCAAACATCGCATGTCCGCTCGAATAGCTGAACGACGGTTCGTGGTGCAGCACCCAGTATGCGGGTCGCGGGCGCCGGAAGAGATTCTTCAACACGTCGCTCGTCTGCCACGCGACGACCGTGACGATCACCGCGAAGAGCGCCCGTGCGCGCCACGCCGGTGAGAAGGCGGCGAGCAGCAGCGCCAAAACGCCGAGGGTCACGAGGACGGGCCAGAGGCACGATTCGGTGAATAGCCACGCGACCGGGACGGCTTCGCCGGCCATCCACTCGGCGGAGCGATCGAAGGCGCTCGGGCCGGCATGCGAAACGGCGAGCCCGAGCAGGGCGTATGCTCCTGCCGCGACGACCGCGATGACGATCGCGGTCGTGCGTAACCGCACGTGTGCGGTCATCCGAAGAGTTCCTGTTGACTCCGTCCGAGGCGCGGGGCGATCGTCTCCAAATCGCCGAGGCCAAGCATGATCTTGCGCGGCTTCGTGCCCTCGTGGGGACCGACGACCTTGAAGTCTTCGAGCTGCTTCATCAGGCGCACCGCGCGCGGGTGGCCGATCGAGAATTGCGATTGGAGTTGCGCCGTCGACGCGTAGTTCGTCTCGATGATGAATTTTGCCGCATCGTAGCAGAGCGGATCGATCGATTTCTTGTCGCCGTCGTCGTCTTCGATCGGCGCGACCTCCACGTCGAGCAAATTGTCGGGCCGCGCTTGTGCCGCCCAGAATGCGACGAGCCGTTCGATCTCGGCGCTTGTGACGAGCGCGCCTTGGGCGCGGACCGGCTTTGGCGCGTCGATCGGGAGATAGAGCATATCGCCGCGGCCGAGCAGCCGTTCCGCACCTGCCATATCGAGGATCGTGCGCGAGTCGACTTGCGATGAGACGGCGAACGCGATGCGCGAGGGGATGTTCGCTTTGATGATCCCGGTGATCACATCGACCGACGGCCGCTGCGTCGCGACGATGAGGTGCATCCCGGTGGCGCGCGCGAGCTGCGCAAGCCGGCAGATCGTCGTTTCGACCTTCGCCGGAGCAACCAGCATGAGATCGGCGAGCTCGTCGATCACGATGACGACGTACGGCAGTTTCTCATCCGGGAATTTTGCGTTGTATTCTTCGATCTTGCGCACGCCGGCCTTGGCGAATTTTTCGTAGCGCTGATCCATCTCTTTGGTCATTTCGAAAAGCGCGCCGGCGGCCATCCGCGCGTCGGTGATCACCTCTTTGATGAGGTGCGGGATGCCGTTGTAGACGGTCAGCTCGACACGCTTGGGATCGATGAAGAGCATCTGGACCTGATCGGGCGTTGCGCTCACGAGCAGCGAGGCGATGATGCCGTTGAGGCAGACGGACTTGCCCGAGCCGGTTGCGCCGGCGACGAGCAAATGCGGCATTTTGCCGAGATCGCCGAAGACGGCGCGGCCGGTGATGTCTTTGCCGAGCGCCATGTTGAGCGGCGGGATCGTGCCGCGATTCGGCATCGCTTCCATGATCTCACGGATCGCGACGATCGAGACGGTTGCGTTCGGAACCTCGATCCCGACGGCCGACTTGCCGGGGATCGGGGCCTCGATGCGGACCGAGGTCGCAGCGAGCGCGAGCGCGAGATCGTCGGCCAGCGCGGAGATGCGCGAAATCTTCACGCCGCGTTCGGGCTTGAGTTCGTAGCGCGTGATCGACGGGCCGCGTTCGATGTGCGTCACCTTCGCACCGACGCCGAACGACGCGAGCGTGTCCTCGAGCACGGTGGCGCGCGACGAGTCGTCGGCTTTTTGCGCTTGCGGCGGATCGAAGAGGTTCAAGTCGGGCAGCCGGTATGCTCGCGCCTCCGGCGGCGCAGGCTCGTATTCGCCGTCAACCACGGCGCCCGATCGCGGGACGACTCCCTCGGCGAGATCGTCGTCCTCGCCCTCGACGGCGAGGTCCTCATCGTCTTCGTAGGCCTCCACCTCGTCCTCGTACGCATCCTCGTCGTCCTCGTACGCGTCGTCTTCATCGAGGAACGCATCGTCTTCGATGACGGGCGGCCGTTCGTCGTAAACGGGTTTCGCGGGCGGTTTCGGCGGGGCGAGCGGTTCGGCGACGGCCAGTGCGGTCGACGGCGCCTTGGCCGGCCGTGGTGCGAAGACCGGCAGATGAAACGCTTCGCGAAGATTTGCGGGACCCGGTACCGCCGCCGGCGCGGCCGCGCGGGCGGTCTTCGGCTGCGGCGGCGGCCGCAGCGCGGCGATCCGCGCGATGCACCAGCCGATGACTTTCTTCACCGAGACATTGGTGATCCAGACCGTGATCCCGAGCGCGATCACGCCCAGCACGATGATCGCCCCCGCATCGCCGACGAGCGTGCGCAGGCCGCGATCGAGCGAGGCGCCGACGAAGCCGCCGAACCGGCCGTAGGCGGTGTCGACGATCAGGAAAAATCCGAGCGCGGCGGAGCCGAGCGTCGCGATCATGCGCGGCACGTTGATTTCGAGGAAGATGATCGCTCCGACGAGCGCGATCAGTAGCGGAACCAGCCCCGCCGCCGAGCCGAAGAGCGAACGCAGCGCGTGCGCCGTCGCAACGCCCACGATCCCGCTTCGGGCCGGTGAGAGAACCAAGGCGAGACCGAGCAAGAGCGCAGCCCCGAGTGCTGCGATCCCGGCGATCTCGAAATTCCAGCGTACCGTCGTCGTCGAGCGGCGCCGCACGCGTGCCATTACTGCCTACGATTCGAGCGCGGCGGGGCCGGGACCTCGACCTTTGTCGACGATGGAACGCACCCGAGCGCGCGAAGAGGAACGGTATGCCGAAACCGACGATCGTCGTCCTCGACGGAGACCAAACCGGACAAGAACTGCTCTTGGAATCGCTGCGGCTGCTCGCGCCCGACGTGATCGGGCTCGACGTCGATCTCGAACGTCACGATCTCTCGCTCGAGCGGCGCCGCGCGACCAACAACGCCGTCGTCCACGAGGCCGCGATCGCGATGAAGCGCGCCGGCTTCGGGCTCAAGGCTGCGACGATTACACCGGAGACGCGCGACGATGTCGGCTCGCCCAACGCCATCTTGCGCAAGGAAATCGACGGCAAAGTCATCGTGCGGACCGGCCGCCGGATCCCGGGCGTGCGTCCCGTGGCCGGGATTCACGCGCCGATCTCCGTCGTCCGCATGGCGGTCGGCGATGCGTACGGCGCCAAAGAATGGCGCGAAGGCAGCGGCGACGACGAAGTCGCGTTCCGCACCGAGCGGATCGAACGCGGCGTCTGCCGAGTCGTCGCGGAGTACGCATTCTTTCACGCGCGCCGGATGGGTGCCAAAGTGTTCGGCGGCCCGAAATACACCGTCAGCCCGGTCTACGAAGGGATGCTCAAAGAAGAGATGGACGCGGCCGCCGCGCGCTACCCGGACGTGACGTACGAGCCGCAGCTCATCGATGCGACCTACGCGCTCCTGATCGCGACGCACGGCGATGCGATGGTGATCCCCTCGCTCAACCGCGACGGCGACTGTCTTTCCGACCTCGTGATGCAACTCTTCGGTTCGATCGCGGGCGCCGAATCGACGCTGCTCTCGTTCGACAAAGCGCTCAAGCCGGAAGTCGTGATGGCGGAAGCCCCGCACGGCACGGCGCCGCGTTTGTACGGGAAGAACGTCGCGAACCCGATGGCGATGCACTTGGCGTGCGCCGCGCTCCTGTCATACGTCGACGACCGGAGGGCCGTGTCGGCCTCGCGCGCGATCTACGAATCGGTCCTCGAGACGGTGCGCGAGGGAACGGCGACGAGCGATCTCGGCGGCCACGCTTCGACGACCGAGTTCACGGACGGCGTGATCGAAAAGATCAAAACCAAGCTCGACGTCTGGGCGGGGATGGCGACGAACTAAGTCACCGGCCCTTGGGATCGAGTGCGTCGCGCAAGCCGTCGCCCAAGAGGTTGAAGCCGAGCACCAGCACCGTGATGGAAACGCCCGGGAACACCAGCGCCCAGGGCGCCGAGAGCCAGTAGTCGCGGGCATCGTTAAGCATCGCGCCCCATTCGGGCGCGGGCGGCCGGGCGCCCAGCCCTAGATAGGAGAGCCCGGCGGCTTCGAGTTCGGCCGTTGCGACGCCGAGCGTCGCCTGGACGAGCAGCGGCGCGAGGATGTTCGGCAGCACGTGCCGCCCGAGGATCGCCGGCATCACCGCGCCGAGCGCGCGTGCCGCTTCGATGAAATCTTCTTCGCGCACGTCGATGACGGCGGCGCGCGCGAGGCGGGCGTATTGCGGGATGTAGACGATCCCCACCGCGAGCATGAGGTTGGTGATGCTCGGACCCAAGATCGTCGTGATCCCGATCGCGAGAATGATCGACGGAAACGCCAACATGACGTCCATCGCCGCCATCAGCGCGTTGTCGATCCAGCCGCCGAGATAGCCCGCCAGGGATCCGATCGTCGTGCCGAGCGTGATCGCCAGGCCCACCGCGACGAAGCCGATCGCAATCGAGATGCGCGCGCCGAAGGCAACGCGCGCGAAGAGATCGCGGCCGAGTTTGTCGGTGCCGAAGGGATGGCCGGGGCCGGGCGGCAGGTCTTGCGCGGCCAGGTTCTGGGCCAGCGGATCGGCGTGCGCCAAGAGCGGGGCGAAGATCGCAACCAAGAGGATGGCGAGCACGATCCCGGCGCCGGCGACGGCTCCGGGGCTGCGGCGCAGCCGGCGCCAGACATCGGCGACGAACGAACGGCCCGGCCGATCGGCGTCGAGGGCGATGGAGGCGCTGGTCATATGCGGGGGGCGAGGTTAGTCGCTGCGGCCCGGCGTTCCCTGCGACCGATGTCCATTCGTGCTGCCAGGATATCCACAGGACATTAATTTGGGTTTAGACAACGTTAAGGCCATCCAAGTGGTTCCTGCCTCGGGTTTTCCCGAGAGCGGGAGCCTCTTTGGACTTTTGTGCTCACATCTCTGGAGGCACTCCATGGGCATGCTCAGTGCGACTTGGCGCAGAGTTTTCTGCGGCTTCTTGGTCGCTGCGTTCGTCCTCGGCAACATGGTGTTGACGACGTCGACCGCGTCCGCTGTCGGCGGTATCACCGGTTCGATTTCCGGCACGATCATCGACGACTCGAAAAATCCTGTTCCGGGAGCAACGATCACGATTGCTTCGCCGTCGGGGACCTATCATGGACGGTCCGACGAACACGGTGCATTCACGATCCTCGGCATCCTGGCCGACACCTACGTCATCTCAATTGCGAAATCGGGCTATCAGACCGTGAGTCAGCCCGGCGTTACCATCACCGGTGACAACGCGACCAGCTTGGGACAGATCACCCTCGGCCGGACCATTATCGGCCGCACCCGCGCCCGGTCTGCAAACTCGGCCTTCCAGCCCACGCAGACCACCGACACGACGACCTTGACGGGCGCGCGCGTCCAGCAGGCTCTCGGTTCGCCGACGAACACGAACGAGGCTCAGCTGATCCTCGCAGCCCCGGGGACGGCGCTCTCGAGCAGCGGCAATATCACGATCCGCGGTTCGCTCGCGACGGAAATCGGCTATCAGTACGACGGCGTCAACTTCACGTCGAACTTCTTCGACGAGAACGGTTCGAACGGCTACATCGTCAATTTGAGCGGCGGCGTCGGCGGCTCGCTTCAAGTCGTTTCCGGTGCCGGTGACGCGACGCAAGGCAACATCGGTGCCGGCGTGATCAACATCGTCCCGCCACGCGGGACCTACCCGGCGACCGGCGACATCGCTGCCGACGTTCACGGTCCGCAGTATAAGCATCAGCTCGATGCCGACTACGCGATCGCGAGCCCGAACGGCCGCATCTCCGATTACTTCTCCTACGACGGTCAGCGCTACACGCCGGGCGGCGAATCCGGCCCTGGCGTGGGCGGTTATCCGAATGGTCTCGATGCTGCGACGATCGGTGAGTTCAGCGGTCCGAGCTTTTACAAGCACGACGACCTACAGAATAATTTCGTCTACCGCTTCGGCAAAGACAACGATCAATCGATCCAAGTGCTCTACCGGACGTCGAACGATAACACGTACGGCGATTACGGCGGGCTTAAGAACAACACCGAATATTATGCGAATCCGGTCGGCACCAATCTCCTCGGTCTGGTCGGCGGTCTCGGGTATCCGTGCCCGAACGTACCGGCGAACGATCCGACGGACTGCTTGAAAGAGCAAATTCTCACGCTCTTTCCCGCGCTGCCGGGTGTTCCGGGTGGCGACCCCGACACCCCAACCTCCCCCGAAGAGACCGGCTACACGCCGCTCCATTTCCTCAAGGTCGGCTATACGAAGAACTTCGGTTCCAACACGTTCCTTAACGCCGACTACTACACGTGGGGCTCGGTGCAAGGCAGCACCAACTACACGGGCAGCGGGAACGGAGGCGTTCCGAGCCTCAACGAGATCGGCGGATCGCGAACCGGTTTCGATGTCAATATCACGCACCAGTTCGGAGCGAACCACACGGTCACGCTCGCGACGAAGTACGAGAACGGCTATCCGCGCTGGGAAGACATCTCGCCGGGATATGGTGCCTTGGGCCTCTACCTCGGTGGCTTCTACGGGCAGAACACGCCGGACTTGAGTTACTTCGCCCTCCCGGCAACCCCGGGGCAGCCCGTGAGCGCGACCAACCAGTGTTCGGCGCAAGGGCAAGATCCGTGCTACATCTACAGTTATTTGCTGGCGCACGGGCTCTACAAAGGCATCTCATCGATGCCGACCATCCCCGAACCGTATATCGATTATCACGGTGCGGACTTCCAGCAGTGGGGCGTCGGTCTGCGCGACCAGTGGACGGTAACGTCGAAGCTCAAGATCGATTACGGTCTGCGCGAAGACGGCGAAGAGTACAAGTTCGGTCCGAACCAGTACGCGCTCTACCCGTACAGCAACCCGTCCGACCTCGCAGCCAGCCTGCTCTCGCCGAGCTTCCTCACCCCGCGCATCCTGCAGCCGCGCATCTCGGCCTCCTATTCGGTTACCCCGAACGACTCGGTCCGCGCGTCGTACGGTCGCTCCACGGAGTTCCAGTTCGCGCAGTTGGCAGGCACGCCGTTCAACCTCTATAACGTGAGCCCGATCCTCAACGAGATCCCCGCGACGGATACCGCCGCGGCGCCCGGCTGCGGTTCCGGCTATGCGTCGGGCAAGGGCTACACGCCGAACCCGAACATCCCGTTTAGCGGTTCCGCGGTCACCGGCAGCGGCACCGGGAACTACTTCCAGTGCACGAGTCTCGCGCAACAGATCTTCTGGACGGAAGACCAGCAGCTCGATGCGCCGGACTATGGCGGCCAGAGTCAACCGACGTACTCCAACTACGATCTTGCGTACTCGCATCAGTTCTCGACCGGCTTGCTGTCGGGTTGGGGCACGAAGCTCACGGGCTTTGCGCGCCGTGGCTTCAACATCACCGAAGACATCCTCCTCAGCACGAGTCCGGTCAACCCGCTCACGGGTCAGACCTCGGGCTCGGTGTTCTCGACCCGTCCCGACGGAACCGAGAAGACCGCGGGCTTGGAATTCATGATGACGGCGCCGGATCGTCCGGTCGGCTTCAGCGGCTTCCTCTCCGCGACGTACCTGAGCGAGTTCATCTCGAGCCCGCCATCCGCCAGCGGCGGCAACTTTGCGTCGGATACGATTCCGCCGCTGGTTTCCGAGGAAACGCTGCTGACCGGCGTGCTCTTCCGTGCGGCCTATGTGGCGCCGTTCCAAGTGCGGTCCGGTATCACGTACAAGACCAAGGGCGGCCTGACCATCAACCCGATCCTCTCGGGCACGACCGGCTATCCGTTCGGCGTCGGTCAGTCGACGGTCGGTACGATCAACGGGAAACTCGGCTTCGTTCCCCAGACGAACTACGGCGAAGGTGCGCCGCTTGCTGGTCCCGGTGGACCCGGCAACGCCTACAACGCAACGTCGTATGTCGATCCGGCGAATCCGGGCAGCTTCCTGAACCCGAACATCGCGGCGACACGCGGATATAGCGAACCGGCGTTGGCAGGCAACCACCTGACGAATCCGACGAGCAATCTCGATCTCAACCTCGAGCAAGCCGTGAGCAAGCGGTTCAATATCGGCGTATACATCAGCAACGTTTGGAACGTTCAGAACTACCTGCCGTATCAGAACACCAAATGGCAGCCGGTCGCAACCGGCGTCGGCGGTCCGATGACGGGTCAGAACCAGAACAACGGGAACCCGGCGAGCTCGCTCTATGCGAACTACGTTGCCGGCGGTCGCGACCAGTATAGCGGCTTCGGCGGCTACCTGCCGTTCAGCTACGGGTTCCAACCGGGCCGCGCGGTCGACGTCTACCTACAGGAAAAAATCTAGTATGGAGAACAGATTGCAACGCATCAAAGTTCTCCTCGGCGCGTCGACAGCTCTCGTGCTGGCGGCGTGTTCGGGGGCGGCTCAGGGACCGCCGAAGACCACATCGGTCAACGTGCTGTCCTCGAGCTACGGCAAACTCCAGTTTGCGGTCGGTACCGCGAACCTCTTCGAGGGGGCTTACACCGGTCTGAACGTGGTGTCGACCTTCCGGCAAACGAACGGAACGTCGGCCGTCCTCGTTGATACGCCATCGATCACTGGCCCCTTCACGTTGCCGGCTGCCCAGCCGGCCAGCGGCGGCGGGGTCGGCGATTCGTTCTCTACTGCGCCGGCCGGACCGAGTTACATCGAAGTAACGGCCGGGGGCGAACTCACCGGTACGCCGCAATCGCTGCGGACGGGATCGGTCGCTTGCGATCCGCTGGACGTCTACGTTGGTTCCGTCCCCGCGAATCCAACGACCGGTTGCCCCGCGGGCTACACGCCGAACATCACGACGTTCGGTCAATCCGGCGGGGTATTTGGGATGGGGCTTCAGCCGTCGAATTCGACGAATAACGGCGTGCCGTACAGCTACACCCCGTACCCTGAGCCCAATTTCGACGCAAGCGGCTACGCGTTCTTACCATGGGGTGGACCGCCCGCTTACGATCCTGATGGCCACGGTATGGGTGCACGCGATGGGATCAGTAACCTCGGCGCCGTCGATGGCGTGAACGAAGGTCTCACGACGTTCGAGGGCGTCACGCCGGCCACGGGGACGTACACGCTTTCGCTGCAGATCCCGACCGGGATCTCGAGCAGCGGCCAAGCGTCCTATGGAACCCTCTCGGCGACGGCAGCGCTCAGCTCGCTGGCGACGCTGGGGAACATCTCCTCGCCGCCGCTCGTCGAAGACGGCCTCGGCGGCGGAACGCTCACGACCGGTCCGTTCCCGGCTGGGGTCACGGAAGAGATCATCCAGATCGCGGACTACGGTCCGGATTATGGGACCACCGGGTCCTTCGCACCGAACTGTCAGGGGACGCTGGACTCTGCGCTCAGCGGCACTCCGGTGGTCTACACGCTCATCGTGAAGACGCCCGGAACGGTCACCCTGCCCGATGCGATCGGTCCGAACCTCGACTACGGACAAGGCGCCGGACATTACGCCCCGGCTCCGACGCTCTGCACCGCGGCGCAGAGCACGAACTACCTGGGCGCGGCGACCGACGGCGACTACTACACGATCCAGAGTATCGGCGTCGATTACCCGGCCTATGAAGCCAACCCGATCTTCGGCGGCGAAACGCCGACGATTGTCGGCGCGAACGGTCAAGCCGACATCACGATCGCGGTCCCGATCGCGAACGCCGCATACGGCGCTGGCGGCGGCTTCACGGCCATCCACCGCAAACCCGGATCCGTCCGACGCAGTTCAACGATCCTGCGCCCGGCGGTTCGGAAGTAAGCCCACTCCAGGCGTTGTCATAAGGAAGGGCTCCCGCTTCGGCGGGAGCCCTTCCGTTTTCCGACCAAATTCGTTTGACGAGCGTTTTGTCGTTGAGCACGAATTGTGCTTTGCCATAGTCTAAAGGTGATATGGTCCACGTTACCGACCCGGCGCTACGCGCCATCGAGCACAAGATCGACGAGGGCATCTCGCTCTCGCGCGAAGACGGCATGGCCCTGTTCCGCACCGCGGACATCCATACGCTCGGACGCCTGGCGCAAACCGCCAAGGAACGGAAGAGCGGGAAGAACGTCTACTACGTGCTCAACCGCTACATCAATTCGACGAACGTCTGTTACGCGAATTGCCGGTTCTGCTCGTTCGCGAAGGGCGAGAAGGACGCCGGCGCGATTCGCATGTCGGCCGACGAGGTCATCGCCAAAGCCCTCGAGACGGGCACGAATTTCAACCAGATCCATATCGTCGGCGGCCACGACCCGCGCCAGCTCTCGCTCGATTACTGGCTGCCGGTCATGCGGCGGCTCAAAGAACTCGTCCCGCATGCCCAGCTCTCGTTCTTCACGGCGGCCGAGATCGATTATCTCGCGCGCCGCCACCGGCTCTCGGCGGACGAAATTTGCGCTCAGTTGCGTGAAGCCGGCCTCGACAACATTAACGGCGGCGGGGCGGAGGTTTTCGCTCCGCGCGTGCGCGCGCTGATTTGCCCGAATAAGGTCGACGCGGCGCGCTGGCTCGAGATTCACGAAGTCGCGCACCGGCACGGGATCGCGTCCAATGCGACGATGCTCTACGGCACGGTCGAAACGCTTGAGGAGCGGGTCGATCACCTGATCATGCTACGCGAGTCGCAGCGGCGCTCGCCCGGTTTCAACGCCTTTATCCCGCTCGCGTTCCATCCCGACGGCAACGAGCTCTCACACTTCGGCTGGACCTCGGGGCTCGACGATATCCGGATGTTCGCGATCTCCCGGTTACTGCTCGATAATTTCGATCATATTAAGGCGTACTGGATGATCCAGGGGCTGAAGGTATGCCAGCTCGCGTTGCAATTCGGCGCCGACGATATGGACGGCACGCACGGATCGACCGACGAAGAACGCATTTATCATAGCGCGGGCACGCAGTCCGCGCAGCACGTTGACGACCGCGAATTCCGCCGTCTCATCGAAGAAGTCGGCTACACGCCGGTGCGCCGCAATTCGACGTATGAAACGTTCGCGTTCGATTGGACGCCCGATAGCGGGGCGCCGGCGGAGCTTGCGCATGCGTGAGGCGGTCTCTCGTGGCGCTCGCTGACGCGCTCGATCGCGCTGCGACCGGCGGCCGGCTGACCGAGGGAGAAGCGGTGCGGCTCTACGCCCAGGCGCCCCTTCATGAACTCGGTGCCGCCGCGCACGCGCGGCGCATGCAGCTCTATCCGACAACCGACGTGACGTACGTGATCGACACGACGATCAATTACACGAACGTCTGCAACGTTCACTGCACGTTCTGCGCCTTCTTTCGCCCGGAGCATCACGCCGAGGGCTACACGATGTCACACGATAAGGTGCTCGACCGCGTCAAGTTCGCGGCCGATCAAGGCGCGACGCAGATCATGATCCAGGGCGGCGTCAATCCCGAGCTGCGAATCACGTGGTTCGAGGAGCTCTTTGCCCGCGTGCGGCGCGAATTTCCGGACGTCGACATCCACTCGCTCTCGGTCTCGGAGATCACCGGGCTGGCAGCGATCGAGAACATGACGCCGCGTGACGTGCTTGCCCGGCTGCGTGAAGCCGGCCTCAAGTCGCTCCCCGGCGCGGGCGCCGAGATCTTGGTCGAGCGCGTGCGCAAACGTATCAGCGCGCGCAAGGTGCGACCCGACGAGTGGCTCGGCGTCATGCGCGACGCGCAGCAGCTTGGAATGCCGACGACGGTGACGATGATGTTCGGCTCGATCGAGACCGAAGCGGAGCGCATCGAACATCTGCGCGTGGTGCGCGATCTCCAAGATGAAACGCACGGCTTCACGGCCTTCATCCCGTGGTATTACGTGCCGTTCAAAACACCGCTGCGCGGTCGCGAAGCGAGCGGCATCGCCTACCTGCGGACGCTGGCGATCTCGCGGCTCTTCCTCGATAACGTCCCCCATCTCCAAGCGTCGTGGCTCACGCCGGGGCTCAAGCTCGGCCAACTGGCGCTTTTCTACGGCTGCGACGACATGGGCGGTACGATCCTCGAAGAGCAGGTCGTCCACGACGCCGGCTCCACGAACGAAGCAACCCGCGCCCAACTCGAAACCATCGTCCGCGGCGCCGGCTTCACGCCGGTGATTCGCGACACGTATTGGAACCTGCGCCCCGAAATGGCCCTCGCTACCGCATAGAATAGACGGTCTTCACCGAGTCGCCACGTCAAAATGTCAGGATGACACTCTACGACGTGGCGATATTCGACGAATGGTCTACGGCCGGATCCACTCGTCGCGGGCGCGGGTTTTGATGACGCGCAGGAGTTTTTCCAAGTAGCCGATGTACTCTTGCGCGTGGGTGAACTTCCACATGTCGAGGAGCTTCGGGTCGAGCTGATGTTCGCGCGCGTAGGCCGCGGCATCGCCGCTCATCGCGGCTTGAAAGAGAATCACGACGATCTCGTCGCTCGACGGGGCGGGTTTTGCGTCTTGGGTTTCGCTCATGCGGCGCGCTCGATCGTCGCGGCGCCCAGCACTTCGTCGCCGTCCGGTTCGAACAGCGCGACGAGCTGACCCGGCGTGACGGCGCGCTGGGGTTCGTCGAAGGCGAGCGACAGGCGTCCATCGTCGAGGACCTCAGCTGTCGCCGCCGCGGGCCGTCCACGATAGCGCGTCATCGCTGCCACGCGGATCGGCCCGGCAGCAAAACGCTCCGGCCGGATCAGATTCACTTCGTTCGCTTCGAGCGCGCTCGAACCGAGTTCGTCTTCGCGGCCGATCACGATCGTATTCGTGCGCGGATCGATGCGCGTGACGTAGCGGGGCTCGCCGCCGACGGCTGGTAAGCCGCGCCGCTGACCGACGGTGTAGTTCGTTATTCCGGCATGCGCGCCGACGAGTTCGCCTGCGGTTGTGCGGACCTCGCCGGGAGCGTTTGCGGACTCGGCGTAGCGCGCCAAGATGTCGCGGTAGTCACCGCCCTCCACAAAGCAGATGTCTTGCGACTCGGCCTTCTGCGCGACGTTGAGCCCGAGCCGCTCGGCGTGCCCGCGCGTTTCATCCTTCGTGAACGACCCGAGCGGCAACAGCAGCCCCGCCAACTGGCCGGGCGCGAGTTGCGCCAGCGCGTAGGCCTGATCTTTGGCGCTCGGGCTGCGGAAAAGGTGCGGGCCGTCGTCGCGGTGCTCGACACGCGCGTAATGACCGGTGGCGACGTACCGTGCGCCGAGTCGATCGGCGTACGAGCGTAGTGTCCCCAACTTCACGAAGTTGTTGCAGGACACGCACGGGTTCGGCGTCCGTCCCGAAACGTATTCGGTCGCAAACCGTTCGATGACCGTCCGGCGGAACGTTTCTTCGAAATCGAGCACGTAGTGCGGGATGCCGAGGATCGCGGCGCTGCGCCGGGCGTCGTCGAAATCGTCCGCACCGCAGCATGATTTTGCGTGCGCCGGCTTCGTCGGCGAATACATCTTCATGGTAACACCGACCACGTCGAAGCCGGCCTCGGCCAACAGGCCGGCCGCGACGGCGGAATCGACGCCGCCGCTCATCGCGGCCACGACGCGTGTCTTCGTCTGAGTCATCTTCGTCTGTGAAACTGCACGGCGGGACCAAGTGGATGCAGCCGCTAAGGATGCCCACTATGTCGTCGCTCGGGGAGGCCTTTCGCACCGCGCGTGAAGCGCGCGGCCTCACATTGTCCGACGCTGCCGAGCACATCCACATCCGGTCGGTTTATTTGGCCGCCATCGAGGCGGAAGATTGGCCCGCGATCGGCGCGCCGGTCTACGCCCGGGGCTTCATCCGCGCGTATGCGCGCTTCCTTGGCTTGGATCCCGAGGAGGCCATCGCACGCTTTGCCGAGCGTGTGCCCAGCGAGTCGCCGAGCCAAGTCGCCGCCGCGATGGCAACGATGGCCGCAACCCAGCCCGAACGCCAAGGTCCGTCGTTCGGCGCGGTCGCCGGGATTCTGGTCGCGCTCGTGCTCGTCGCGTTCGTCGGCTACGAATACTACGCATATAAGTCCGGAACCGATAGCGGCGCGGGCGCCCTCGCGACCGCCGCGCCGCCGATTGCCGTGGCACCCTCGCCCTCCGCTGCAGCGACATCGGTGCCCATCGCTGCGGCAAGCGCACCCGGGGGGGCGGCTTCGCCCGCCGGCGCGGACGCGAATTCGCCGGGCCACGATGCCTCGGGTGCCGCCGAGGAGCCATCCCCGGGCCCGGTGGCGAAAGACCAACTCCAGATCCGATTGGCCGAGCGGTCGTGGCTTCGCGTCGTCGTCGACGGGACCACCGCGCTGGAAGGCATCTTCCCCGCCGGGACCATTCGGACGTTCAGCGGGAAAACCGCAGTGGTGCGAGCCGGCAACGCCGCCGGCGTCGATGTCACGGTGGGCGGCCGGGCGCTTGGCGCGATGGGCGGCTCCGGCGATGTCGTCGAGCGCTCGTACCGTCTCTCACAACCGGAGTAAGTTCAGCCCATGGCAGCCGATAGCTCGTTCGACGTGGTTTCGCGCGTTGACGCGCAAGAACTCGAGAACGCCCTCAATCAGGCCCGCAAAGAAATCGCGGGCCGCTTCGATTTCAAGAATTCGGTCGCGTCGATCGAGAACACCGACAAGGACATCACGATCCTCGCCGATGACGAGCTCAAACTCAAGAACGTCATCGACATCATCCAGTCGAAAGCAACCAAGCGCGGCATCGACATCAAGGCGTTCGATTATCAAAAGCTCGAGCAAGCCACGCAGGGTGCCGTCCGTCAGAAGATCGTGCTGCGCACCGGCATCCCCAAAGACAAGTCGAAAGCGCTCATGGAAGCGATCAAGAATGCAAAACTCAAAGTGAACGCCCAATACCAGGACGAGCAAATCCGCGTCAGCGGCAAATCCCGCGACGATCTGCAAAAGATCCAGTCCTTGCTCAAAGGGCTGGATTACGAGCTGCCGCTGCAGTTTGTGAACTACCGGTGAACCGCCCCACGAGCGCCGGAAGTGTGGCGGCATGATTCGTACCGCGAATCGGCGCGTTTCGTTTGTTTCTCTCGGGTGTGCGAAGAATCTCGTCGACTCCGAGGTGATGATCGGGAAGCTCGGCGCCGCGGGGTGGGAACTCGTTCCTGAGTCGGCGGATGCGGACGCGGTCGTTATCAATACGTGTGCGTTCATCGATCCGGCCAAGGCCGAATCGACCGATGTGATCCTCGAACATGCGGCGCAGAAGAAGCCGGGGCAGCAACTCATCGTTGCGGGTTGTCTCTCGCAGCGGTTCGGCGATCAACTGCAGACGCTCATCCCCGAGATCGACGGCGTGATCGGGACCGGCGCGTACGCCGGGATCGTCGATCTGCTCGACGACGCCCGTGCCGGACACCATCCGGTGCGGTTGCAGTTCGATGCGGAGCCGGAACACGATTTCTTACCGCGGCTGATCACGACGCCCTCGGCGACGGCGTACTTGAAGATCGCCGAAGGGTGCGATCACCCGTGCACGTTCTGCATCATCCCGCAACTGCGCGGCGCGTTCCGGTCGCGTTCGACCGAATCGATCGTCAAAGAAGCGCGCGCCCTCGCCGCGAACGGCACGCGCGAACTCATCCTCATTGCGCAGGATAGTTCGATGTACGGACGCGATCGCGGCACGCGCCGCGGCGGCCTCGCCACGCTGCTCGAAGCGTTGCACGAGATCGACGGTTTGGAATGGATCCGGTTGCTCTATCTGTATCCGGCGACGATCGACCGCGAGTTGATCGACGCGATGGCGCGCTTGCCGAAGGTCTGCAAGTACCTCGACATGCCGCTGCAGCACGCGCATCCCGACGTGCTGCGCGCGATGCGCCGCCCCGCAAACGGCGAGCGCTACCTTGAAATTCTCGAGGAATTCCGCGCGCGCATCCCGGGGCTCACGATGCGCTCGACCTTCATCGTCGGCTTCCCAGGCGAGACTGAGGAACACGTCGCTTACTTAGAAGAATGGATCGGACGTGCGCAACTCGACCGGGTCGGATTCTTCACCTACTCGCGTGAAGAGGGAACCCCCGGCGCGGATCTCGCGGATCAGGTGCCGGCGCGCGAAAAGCGCAAGCGGCTCGTGCGGCTGCGTGAAGCGCAGCGCATCGCGTCGGAGCGCGCGCGTGCCCGGCGCGTCGGCGAGACGGTCCGCGTGCTGGTCGAGGAGCGCCGCCGCTTGCGGCGCACCGATCCGATCGCCGTGGGATTGGGGGCGACCGAGGTGACCGTCGGTCGCTCGATGGGCGAAGCACCCGGCGTCGACGGCGGAATTTACTTCGCCGCGCCGGCCGTCCCCGGAACGTTCGTCGACGTTCGGCTCGACGGTTCGGGACCGTTCGATTTCTACGGAAGCGCACTCGCGGGTGCGGCCGTACATCGCGAGGAGGCCACCGTATGAGCAAGCATCTGGAGCCCTCGCCCCGGCGGACGGTGGACGCCGACGCGGCAACCGAACCGCGCCGCCGGAGCTGGCGCCGCTGGTTCCCGTATGCGTTCCTCGGCCTCATGCTCGTGTTCGCCACCTTCTGCGGCATCGTCGCCGCCAAGATGGTGCAGACGAAGCAGAATTTCGGCGACGCGCTGGTCGGGTATTTCGTCCCCTCGCCGGAGTCGATCTTCGGCAAGGATCGCGTGATCATCGGGCTGCTCGGCCTCGATTACGACTACACCGACAAAGACATCGAAACCTCAGCGAACGCCCGGACCGACAAACTCAGCGTGTTCGCCCTGGATTTTCCGAGCGGCGTCGTGAAAGAAATTGCGATCCCGCGCGACACCGAAGCGCTCGTCGGCGGCCACGAAAACAAGATCAACGCAGCCTACGCGTTCGGCGGCGAAACGATGACCGATCAGGTCACGGGCGAGTTTCTCGGCTTACCGCGTAACGACAAAGGCCGGTACTTCGACCGCTACATCACGCTGCGCATCGACGCGACCAAGGATTTCATCGACGCGATCGGCGGCCTCGACGTCAACGTCGATGAAGAGATGAATTACGACGACAGCTGGGGCCACCTGCACATCCATTTCCATCCCGGCTTACAGCACATGAACGGCGACCAAGCCGTCTCGTTCGCGCGCTTCCGGCACGATGCGTGCAGCGATCCGTGCCGCATCAAGCGTCAGCAGCTGATCGAGCAGCTTGCGATCGAGAAGTTGAAAACGCAGAAGTTCAACGATCTCGCCCACATCGCGGCGCTAATCAACGTCATCCATCGCGACGTCTACACGAATTTGTCCACGCAAGAGATGACCAGCCTCGCTTGGCATTTCAAGAACATCAGCCTGGCGAACGTCAAGCAGACGCAGATCCCGTTCAAGGACGACGTCGATCTTCCGAACGCCGGCAACGTGCTCATTGCGGACGACGCGAAGAAAGCCGAGATCGTCGCCGACTTCCTCGGGCCGTATACGGCGGCAACTCCGCCGCCCGATGTCCACGTGGCTCACGCGGCGACCGTGCCGCCGGCGAACGTCCACGTCGTCGTCCAGAACGGCAGCGGCCGGTCGGGGCTCGGCAAACGGATGGCGGACGCGCTGCGCGCGCGCGGCTACGTGATCGATAGCGTGAGCAACGCCGACTCGTTCGACTACGATACGACGGTCATCCGCGAGCACTCGAAGGTGCCCGGCGTCGGCGAACAAGTCCGCTCGCAGATCGCGCTCAAGACGGCAACCGTCACGCCTGCGCCGCAAGTCGCCGCTTCCGCACAGCCGGCCGAGAGTGGCGACGTCACGGTGATCGTCGGTAGGGACTTCGCGAGCGCCGTTCCGGCGGCTACGCAAAAATCCGCGCAGTAGTCCGGGCGGCGATCGCGGCCCTCGTCGTGCTGATCGCCGGCTACGGCGGCTACCGGGTGTGGCGTCACACGAACCCGGCCGCTCCGGCGATCGTCACGCCGGGAATGGACGCGGTGGCCTATGCTCCGGGAGGGCTTGGGACGCGCTTGAAGCGACTCTTCCTGCGCACCCCGCCGGCGCCCGGGCCGCGTCCGAAACTGATCGCGCTAACCTTCGACGACGGCCCGTATCCGGTCGACACCCCGCTGCTGCTCGACACGCTCGCCGGCCTCCACGTGCGCGCGACGTTCTTCTTGATCGGCCGCGACGGCCAGCAGTATCCGGACCTGGTCCGGCGCATCGCCGCGGCGGGCAACGAGATTGCCGATCATACGCTCACGCATCCCGACCTGGACCGACTGGATGCCGGCGCCGTCCGCGGCGAAATCGACGCGGGAGCAGCCGTCCTCGGTGCACTCGTCCCCGATCCGGCGTTGCGCCGCTACATGCGTCCGCCCCACGGCCGGTACACGGCGGCGACGCTGCGGGCGATCCAGGCCGACGGGTACGATACGGTTCTTTGGAACGATGATCCGGGCGATTGGCGCGCGATCGGTCCGGATGCGATCGTCGCGCATGTGACGCGCTTTGCGACCGCGCCGGAGATCTTGCTCTTGCACAGCGGCCGTCCGGCGACCGTCGCCGCGTTGCCGGCGCTCGTCGAGCGCTACCGCGCCGCCGGCTACCGGTTCGTCACGGTCGGCGAGCTCCTCGCGGCGGTCGCGCCGGCGGTCCTCAACTCGGCGTCGCGTTCGCCGATCTAGCGAGATCTGCCGCCCCCGGAAGCGGTCACATGTTTCGCGCGTCGAACGCTTGTCGTAGGATGACCTTCGATAGCGTTCGGCTCTTCGCCGCGTTCGCAGAAGATTGGGGGCGGCCCACGCTGGAGCTGCGGGTTGCCTCGCTCGCCTCCTCGCTGAGCGCGGCCGGCTGGTCGGCGGTGCGCGTCGAGGTCACCGCGCCGGGATCGAACGCGCGCGCGGACATCGGCGGGATTCCGTTGCGTGACGCGGGCGTGGCCGGACGCGCCGCCTTGATGCATGCGCTCGCGCGTTTCTCGCGCGACGGCGCGTACGTCGTGCCGCGCGACCGGCGCGCGGACCTCGGTGATCTGGTCAAGCCGGGGCGCGAAGACCTTGTCGTGGTGCCGCTCATCGCGCAAGGCGATCAGATCGGGACGATCGTCGCACTTGCGCCGGTCGCCGAGCCGGACGCCGTCAAGGCACTGCGCGCCTTCGCCGACGTGCTCGCAATCGCCGTCGACGCCGATCAACGGCAACGTAACGCGGAGGGCGACGCGGAGCGGGCGGCCGTCATCGCGCGTGTCGGCGAGAGCATCCGCGCCTCGCTCGATCGCGAGGAAATTTTGAGCGCCGTTGCCCGCGATGTCCGGTTGGCCTTCGCGAGCGATCGCTGCGCCATCTACGTTCGGGACGATCGCAATCCGAGCGTCGCCCGCGGGATCGTCGCCGACGATCCGCAAGCCGGCGCTCGGGCGGCGCCCTCGGAACGCATTCCGATCGCTGGGACGCTGCTCAACCGGTGTCTGGGCTTGGGGCAAGCCGTGCGGATCGGCAGCGATGCGAGCGCCGCCGATCGCCAGCAACTGATCGCCTTCGGTGCACAGGCCATGCTGCTGGTTCCGTTCGTGGTCGACGGGCGTATCGACGCGGGGATCGCGATCTTGTTCGATCGCGAACGCCGTTTCGAGGAGCGCGATCTGGTCCTGATGCGCACGATCGCGATGCACGTCAGCTTGGCGCTCGCGAACGCGCGGCTCTACGAGCGCGAGCGCTCCGCGCGCCGCCGCGCCGAAGACATCGAGCGCAACGTCCGCGCGCTCAAAGACACGCGCAGCGTCGTCGACATCCTGCACTCGCTGCTCGAGATCATCACGCGCGAGTTCTCGCTGACCGGCTCGGGCTGGGCCGTCGAAGGCAACGATCTCGTCTGCCGGGTCGTCTCGAACCGCAGCGACGGCGTCGCCGCGATCGGCGACCGCGCCTCCGAGGCGCTCGGCGTGATCAACGCGATGGTCGATCACGAACTGATCGCGATTGCCGCGCGCGACGATGGCGCGTGGGTCAAGGTCGTCGGCCCGCGCGGCGGCTTTGCATTGCCGCTGCGCGTCGAGCATCGGCTCTACGGGATGCTCGCGTTCGAAGGCCTGCCGCGCGACATCGACGATGCCGGCAGCCGCGAAGCCTACGTCCGCACCGTCGCCGCGCACGGTGCGCTCGCGCTCGCCAACGCACGCGCCTTCGAAGCCGAACGGCGGTTCGCGGCCGAAAGCGCCGCGATCTCCGAGGCCGGCCGGACCGTGCTCGCCCACAACGACCTCGGCGCGCTCGCCGAGGCGATGACGCGCTATGCGCTCGAACTCTCCGAGGCCCACATGGCGAGCCTCTACGTCCCGCGCGACGGCGTACTCGCCCGCGTCGCCTGTTCCACCGTGCGCGGCGAGTGCGCGCTGCCGGCGAAGATCGCGTTCGAAGATCCGCTCGTCGACCGGGCGATCGCGAGCGGCGATTCGATGCTCGCGACCGTCGCCGGCGCCGCGACGGCCGTCGTGCCGCTGCGATCCGCGGCCTCGGCGCGATCGGCCGGCGTCTTCGTGTGCCAGCGTGCGAGCGCGGACGCGCGGCCGTTCGATCGTTCCGTCCTGCGGCTGCTCGAGGCGCTCGGCACGCTCGTCGCGCTCGGCTTGCGCAACGTCGAACTCTACAGCGCGCTCGCCGAGAACAACGAATTCAAAGACGATCTGCTCGCGATGTTCACGCACGATTTCAAAGGCCCGCTGACCGTCATCCAAGGCTATACGGAATTGCTGCTCGAGGATGCGACCGGCGAGCGGAAAGTCAACGTGGAGACGATCTACGCGCAGTCGAAGCGCCTGGCAAAACTGGCGGACGATTCGCTCGTGCTTGCGCGTACGCAGGCGGCGGGATTCTCGCTGCAGCGCGACATTTGCGATCTCAACGGGTTCGTCGGCGAGAGCGTGCACGCGCACGATCCGGGTGAAGACCGCATCGACTACGTCTATCCCGAAGACGCCGACACGATCGTTTTCATCGATCGGACCCGCCTCCGGCACGTGCTCGACAACGTCATCGGCAACGCGCTCAAATATTCGGAAGACGTCGTGCGCGTCGAGGTCGAGGCGCGCGGCACCGAGGCGCTGATTCGCGTCACCGATCGCGGGATCGGGATCCCGGCCGCCGATCTCGAGCGCGTGTTCGTGCGCTTCGGCCGCGGCACCAACGCGCGTTCGCGCGGCATCGCGGGAACCGGCGTCGGGCTCTACATCTCGCGCAAGATCGTCGAGGTCCACGGCGGGCGGATCGCGGTCCGCTCGGTCGAGAACGAAGGAAGCACCTTCGAGATCGTGCTACCACTTGCGCCCGCCGCGGGTATGACCGAAGACCTCGAGCCTGCCGCCCGGCCGGAACTTGTCCAAGGGGTCGCCGCTCCGTAGACCTTCCAGCCTGAGCGAGGCCGGGGAACCGACTCCGGTGCCGAAGGGTTACAGCACAGTATGGCTTTTCTCAAGTCCCTCTTCGACGGCAACGAACGAGAGATCGCGCGGCTTCGCCGCACGGTCGATCGCGTCAACGCACTCGAAGCGCAGATCGCCCCGCTCTCCGATGAAGCGCTGGCGGCCAAAACCGTCGAATTTCGCACGCGGGTCACCCAGGGTGAGACGCTCGACGATTTGCTGCCCGAAGCGTTCGCGGTTGCTCGCGAAGCGGGGAAGCGCGTCATGCAGATGCGCCACTTCGACGTGCAGATCATCGGCGGCGCGGTGCTGCACGAGGGCAAAGTCGCCGAGATGCGCACCGGCGAAGGCAAGACGCTCGTCGCAACGCTCGCCGCGTACCTGAACGCGCTCGCCGGCACCGGCGTCCACGTCGTAACGGTCAACGATTACCTGGCCAAGCGCGACGCCGAGTGGATGAGCCCGCTCTACAACTTCCTCGGCCTCACGGTCGGCGTGATCCAGCACGACATGGAACCGGCGGCCCGGCGCGCGGCGTATGAATCCGACATCACCTACGTCACGAACAACGAAGTTGGATTCGATTATCTGCGCGACAACATGGCGTGGCGGCTCGAAGACATGGTCCAGCGGCCGCTCACGTTCGCGATCGTCGACGAAGTCGACTCGATCCTCATCGACGAAGCGCGCACGCCGCTGATCATCAGCGGCCAAGGCCACGACGCGACCGAACTCTACGCCCAGTTTGCGAAAGTACTGCCGCGGCTGGTCAAGGACGAAGACTTCACGGTCGACGAGAAAGCGCACGCCGTCCCGATCACCGAGAAGGGCGTCGCGAAGGTCGAGAAGATCCTCGGCGTCACGAACCTCTACGACCAGCGCAATCTCGAGCTGACGCACCAACTCAATGCGGCGCTCAAAGCCTGGCATCTCTTCCATCGCGATCAGCAGTACATCGTCAAAGACGGCGAAGTCGTCATCGTCGATGAATTCACCGGCCGGCTCATGTACGGCCGCCGCTACTCCGACGGCATCCATCAGGCGATCGAAGCCAAAGAAGGCCTCACCGTTCGCAGCGAAGATCAGACGCTCGCGACGATCACGTTCCAGAATTATTTCCGGCTCTACAAGAAGCTGGCCGGGATGACCGGTACGGCGAAGACCGAGGAGCGCGAGTTTCGCGAGATCTACGGCCTCGATGTGGTCGTGATTCCGACGAACCGGCCGGTCTCGCGCCAAGACGCGCAAGACATCGTCTACCGCAGCGAAGAGGCGAAGTTCAACGCCGTCGTCGACGAGATCATCGCCGAGCACCAGAAGGGCCGCCCGGTGCTGGTCGGTACGCGCTCGATCGAAAAATCCGAACGCCTCGCGATGCTGCTGCGCCGCAAGGGCGTCGAGTGCAACGTGCTCAACGCGAAGTATCACGAACAGGAAGCCCAGATCATCAAGGACGCCGGGCAGCCGGGTGCCGTGACGATCGCGACCAACATGGCCGGCCGCGGCGTCGACATCAAACTGGGCGAAGGCGTGGCGGAGCGCGGCGGCCTGCACATCATCGGTACCGAGCGCCACGAATCGCGGCGCATCGATAATCAGTTGCGCGGCCGTGCCGGCCGGCAAGGCGATCCGGGTTCGACGCGCTTCTACATCGCGCTCGAAGACGAACTGATGCGGCTCTTCGGCCAAGAACGGCTGCAGAAGATGATGGACTTCGTGAAGTTCACCGACGAGACGCCGATCGAAGCCGGCCTGCTTTCGCGCTCGATCGAAAACGCGCAGTCGAAGGTCGAGAACCACAACTACGAGATGCGCAAGCACGTCCTCGAGTACGACGACGTCATGAACAAGCAGCGCGAGGTGATCTACGCCGATCGCCGCCGCGTGCTGGCGGGCGAGTCGCTGCGCGACACGATGCTCGAGACACTGCGCACCAAGGTCGACTACGCGGTCGACACGGGCGCGCCGCCCGAAGAACATCCCTCGGAGTGGGATCTCGAGGAGATCCTGAACGAAGTCGAACTCATCTTCCCGGTCCGCGATCGTATCGGCGTCGCCGATCTGGAGAATCTCGACCGCGACGGGATGAAGGCAGCGCTCTACGCGATCGGTCTCGAGCGCTACGAAGCAAAGGAAGCCGAGGTCGGCCCGGAGCTCATGCGGATGATCGAATCGCAGTACATCATGCTGCCGATCATCGACCGCCTGTGGGTCGACCATCTCTACGTCATGGACGCGCTCAAGACGGGGATCGGCCTGCGCGGCTACGGGCAAAAAGACCCGCGCGTCGAGTACGAAAAAGAAGCCTACGAGATCTTCGAGGACCTCAAGAACACGATCGCCGACGAGGCGATCAAAGCGGTCTTCAGCGTGCGTATCGAGCGCAAGGACGACGAACCGGGCAGCGACGGCTCCGGCGGGTTACCCGTGCCGCAAGACATCCCGCCGGCCGCGCCGAGCGGCCAGAGCGCATCGAGCTTGCCCGACCTCGGCTTCGAGCCGATCCCGGCCGGCGCGATGGTGCCGCAAGCCTACCAGCGGCCCGCGCTGGACGCGGCCGCCGCGGAACGGATTCTCGGCCCGGCCCCCAAGGGTCCGAGCGCGACGGCCGTGCGAACCAATCTCGATACCGAACCGGCCAAGCCGGTCACCAACGCCGACAAAGTCGGCCGCAACGAACCGTGCCCCTGCGGCAGCGGCAAGAAATACAAGAAGTGCCATGGAGTTGCTGCATAAATGAGCGATGCACAGGTTGCCGCGATTGGCAAGGCGCGCGAGCGCCTCGACACCCTTCAGGTGCGTCTTTGACTACGCAAAGAAAACGCGGGCGGTAACCGAACTCGAAGAGCGCTCGCGCGCGCCCGGCTTTTGGGACGATGCGCAGCGCGCGCAGGCCACGATGAAGCAGATCGCCGATCTGCGCGCGGAGGTCGACGCCGTCGCGAGCGTCGATCGCGCGCTAGCTGATGCGCTCGAGACGCTCGAAGTCCTCGGCGACGAGCCGGGCGTCGAAGCGGACGTCGAGCGTGCGATCGCGGGCGCGAACGCGTCGCTGGACGCGCTCGAGATGGCGGCGAACTTCGACCGGCCGTACGATTCGCACGGTGCGATCGTGACGATCCGCGCGGGCGCGGGCGGCACGGACGCGGCCGACTGGGTCGCCATGCTCGCGCGCATGTATCTGAAGTGGGCCGAGCGTCACGGCTTCGCGACGCAAGTCGCCGAAGAGTCGCCCGGTGACGAGGCGGGCTTGCGCTCGACCACGTTCTTCATTCGCGGGCGCAACGCGTACGGGATGATGGAGAGCGAGCGCGGGGTGCACCGGCTGGTGCGGATCTCGCCGTTCGATCAGGCGCACCGGCGCCAGACCTCGTTCGCCGAAGTCGACATCGTGCCGGAGACGGAAGAAGGCGATCCCGACGACATCGAGATCAAGCCCGAGGACCTGCGCATCGAGACGTTCAAGGCCGGCGGCGCCGGCGGCCAGTACGTCAACAAGACCGAGTCCGCGATCCGCATCATCCACGTACCGACGAACACGATCGTCGCCTCGCAGCAAGAGCGTTCGCAAATGCAGAACCGCGACGTCGCGATGGCGATCTTGCGCGCGAAACTCGTGCAGCGCGAGCGCGAGGAACGCGAAGCGAAGCTGGCGGAGTTGCGTGGCGAACGCAAGGCCAACGAATGGGGGTCGCAGATTCGCTCCTACACGCTCAACCCGTTCCAACTCGTCAAGGACCACCGCACGAAGGTCGAGACCGCAAATACCGCGGGCGTGCTCGACGGCGATATCGACGGCTTCATCTGGCCGTATCTCCAGCGCCGCGACGAGTTCTCCGGCGGGACGGCCGCCTAGCATGGCACGCATCGACGTCGTCGTCGTCTGCTGGAACGACAAAGCGAAGATAACGACGGCGCTCGATTCGGTCTTCGCGCTCTCGGAAGTGCGCGCCGATCCGTCGTTCGCGCAGGTGATCGTCTCCGATAACGGCTCGAGCGACGGGTCGCGCGAGTTCATCCGCGAGCGTTATCCGGCGGTGCGGATCGTCGAGAACGGCGCGAACCTCGGCTTCGCCGCCGCCTGCAACCGCGCGTTCGCCGTCTCGTCGGCGCCTTACGTGTTCTTGCTCAACCCGGACGCGGAACTCAAGGATCATGCCCTCGCCGAGATCGTCGCGTTTCTCGACGCGCACCCGCGCTGCGGCATCGCCGGCTCGCGCATCTACAACTACGACGGCACGGTCCAGCAGTCGGTCGGGGAGTTCGACACCTGGGTCGGCGCGTATCTGCGCTCGAGCGCGTGGGGCGAGTGGGCGCCGCTGCGCCGCTACGCGAACGGCGCCGCGCTGCGCGGCTGGAATTATGATTCGGAGCGCCGGGTCGATCTCGCGATCGGGGCGGCGCTCGCGATCCGGCGCGCGCTCATCGATGAGATCGGCCCGTTCGACGAACGCTTTTTTCTCTATCACGAAGAGGTCGATTTCGCGAAACGCGCGGCGGACGCGGGCTGGGAAACCTGGTTCGTGCCGGCCAGCGAAGCCGTCCACGAAGGGATGGGCAGCGCGCGCGGACAGTACAGCGTCGACGCGCGCAAACAGCGTTCGCGCCGCGCCTATTGGATCAAGCACCACGGCATGACCTGGTACGCGACCCTAAGCGCCGCCCTCGTCGGCCGCTACGCCCTCTACGCGGGTGTCGCCGCCGGTGCGGTGCTGCTCGGCCGGCGGCTCCTGCTCCGCTGATGATCGCGCCGGAATCCGTCGTTACGTTCGATCAGATCGATGGCTTCCGCATCGTGAAGCGGTTCGGCTACGCGCACGGCCAAGCGATGCGTCCGAAAAATCTGTTGCGCGCGACGTTCCGGTCGATCGGTGCGTTCATCGGCCTCGCGCCGATCGAATATCTTACCGAGGCGGAACGAGCTCGTGCGGACTGTCTGCTGATGCTGATCATGAAGGCGGAGAGCCTCGGCGCCAACGGCGTCGTGGGCCTCCAATTTCAAGCCTCGGAAACCGCCGACGGATCGACGCGCGTGCTCGCGTTCGGCGAGGCGGTCTGGCTCGAGCCGTTGCCGGCGTGAGCCTCGAAGAGCGTGCGCGGCGGCAACGTGCGCTCGAACGCGCGGCCGGGACGGTCGAAGCGTGCCGCAAATGCGCGATCGGCTCGACGCGGACGCGCAGCGTCTTCGGCGAGGGCGATCCGTGCGCGGCCCTGATGGTCGTCGGCGAGGGGCCGGGCGAGAACGAGGACAAACTCGGGCGCCCGTTCGTCGGCCGCGCGGGCGAATTGCTCGACCGGATGCTGCTCGCGATCGATCTGCCGCGCGAAGACGTTTTCATCTGTAATACCGTGAAGTGCCGCCCGACCTTCGACGACGGCACCCGCCTACGCAATCGCGCGCCCGACCCGGCCGAATTGCGAAATTGCCGCCCCTATCTCGACGAGCAGATCGACGTGATCCGCCCGCGCGTGATCCTCGCGGTCGGCGCGCCCGCAGCAAAAACGTTCATGGGCGAGACGTTCTCGATCACGAAACAGCGCGGCATTTGGTACCCGGGTCCCGCCGGCATTCCGGTGATCGCGACGTTCCACCCTGCCTACATTCTGCGTCTCACCGGCGGCGAGATGACGGGCGTGAAACGGCTGGTCTGGGAGGATCTAAAAAAAGTCCGCGCGCGACTCGATGAACCTGCTCCGCGCGCCGAAACCGCCCAAGCGACGCTGTTCGAGTAACGGGACGATCTCGACGGGCGTCGTCCCTTCCATCGGCGTCGCTATTCGCTCTTCGGTGCGGCCGGGCGGTGGCGAGCGACGGCGACATACACGCGCGTGCCGTTGTCATCGGCGACTTTCTCGAATTGCCGGCTCCGTGCCAAGAGGATTTCGTGGTTGTCCATGTGCCCGCGAACGTCGGCGGCAAAAACGACTTGGGTGTGTTTTGCAAGGACGAGGCGTAACCAGGCATCGGGCGGGAGACCGCTTACGTCACCGGTCGCATAGCGGTCGAACCGTGCGCCCATGAGCGGTAAGGGCGTGAGGACGATCGTGGCGATCGATGTGGATCGTTGAAGCGCCGGCTCCTGGAGCAGCCCGGCATATGAGTGACCACCAAATCGCGCGTACGCCGCGTTCCATTGTCGTGCGATGCGCTCAGTTCCGAACCATCCGACAACGGTAAGCGAAACCGCAACGGTAGCCGCGAGTGGGATCGACCAGCGCGGC
>Ga0116231_10003180_pt1 | contig 34341 bp, 26 predicted proteins | sample S1TSphgellanicum_2_FD_89695 | JGI IMG/M metagenome (GOLD analysis project Ga0116231, IMG submission 89695) | Host-associated microbial communities from peat moss isolated from Minnesota, USA - S1T2_Fd - Sphagnum magellanicum MG | ecosystem: Host-associated > Plants > Peat moss > Unclassified...
CAGGGAAAATGGGAAAAAAATCCTCCCTCACTCTATCCCCCCTCCGACCTCAAAAACTTTAAAGGAAGAAAAGCAAGGCACCTTGAGTGCATGCTTGGGCCTTCCCATTGGCTGCATGAAATTTCTCTTACCAAAAGAGTTGAGAAGAACCCATTGCAAAGAACACCCTACCTATTATTCACCTTTTAACTTGAATTGGAATATTGGACTTTGATGAACTCCAATTTCAACATCCCATTGAAAATCTCTCCCCCCCACCAGGTCTAAAGGAAAGGGCCAAGTTCTTTCTTTTCTCAGAAAACTATTTTTGTAATCTTAGTATGGTTGTAGTTTGCTGAGTTGTTGTGTCTATTTTGACCTCATTCCTTAATTGAGCATTGACTTGATAGTACCCAAGATAGGGTTGAGTATGGAACTATCAGATGCCAACACACAAAAATGTATTTGGAAAGAAAAATGGCTTTCTCTCCAAATCATTAGGTTTTGTGGTTTTCTAAATTTAGCCAGTTGGTGATTTTTGTTTTCTTCAAAATGGTTAAAAATATGTGCTTTTTTTTGGTTGTTGAGATGGCAAATTTGGGAAATATTTTTTTTTGGGTGAATTTTTTTTTGACCAGATTTCTTTAATGGGTTCTTCAAACATGTAGCCAAAAGTGTGAAGAATGCTTAAAATATCTAAACAATATCCATTGTATAGCCAAATTTGCCTAAATCTTCTTATTGATGATTGCCACTTCAGTTGCATCACAAAAACTAAAATAAACAAATTGCTCAATTCTCTAAAGGTTTCATCCCCCCCCATCTTATGACAAATTGAAACCAATGAGAGTTGTTAAAACAAGGGGTGTGTCACACTGTGGCCTTGCCATGTACATTAAAAAGTATCTTAAGGCAAAAGAAGAATTATGGAAACTCAAATATTTCACCATGCAAAAATATATTAATCTTCAAAAATCCTCTAAAAGAAACCAAAATCCTTCAAGATATTTTAACTCTATAACTAACCTCAAGTTTCAAACACAAGCCAAAATATCATCTGTCAAGAATCCTTATATAAAAATAGAGCTTTTACCTAGGGGCCATTATCCCTTAAGCTACTATACGCTATAATGAATCTAAACATAAAATCCTTGCCTTGATGGGCAAGGCCAACAAAATGTTCCATGAACTTCCCAAAAACAAACTCACAAATTCACACTAAGTAGTAATTAACTTTCCTCTTAAACATGGAACCAAATGAAAACTACACCATTCCCTAGGAACCTAATCTCTCCATTCCAAGTGAAGCGAACAAACAAATATGCCATCCTTTAAATTCTGCCTTTTTTTCCCCTAATACCTTTGTACATTTTCGGAATCAGCCGTGCGTTTATAAATACAGTTATGTAGGGTTTTGATGAATAGGCACAATATGTAGTCATTTTCCAGCAATTGTCATCTCCCTTTGCATAATGGCCCCCATGCAGCCCAATGGCCACAAGATTAGTAACTTGAAATATATGTTGACATTGGTTTGCTCTCTCCTAATTAGTCGAATTTACATCACCAAAAAAACAAAATTTCAAAATTTCTGCAGTTTTTTTAATGAAAATGCAACAAAATTTGTTGGGAAAAACAATTTGGCTTGCATGCACATTGACATGCAGTAAATGGGACAAGATTTGTTGACAAGAGCTTAGACCATCTGAGTTGAGTGATGGGTGGTTTCCCAATTTGGAGTTCACTAAAGTTGGTTTTCAATTTCATGTTTCGCTTGTCGAAGTTTATGCCACTTCAAAAACCATTTGTTTAGGATAACAATACTAAACCCCAATATATGTAATGAAGAGTAATGGTGACAATGTTATTCTACATTTCCATTAGAACAAGTGAATTAGTGAAGTCATAAGACACGAACCAAAGAAACCAAGAAATTCCTATTAAGGGCTGAGTATATGGGCCCTCGACGGACAATTCTCCAAAATTATTCTCCAAAATCAAAGAATTGGTTTTGACTTAAAACTCATGATTCTTATAAAGAATCAGTCAAAGAGCCTACCTTGAGACATCAATTCACTAGAAAAACAATCCCATTTTGTGACATTGAATTCTTTCCCTTTGGCCCACATATATAGGTGAAAAGAGCACAACATTTTGCTCAAGCATATGAGATAAAAGGGAGGTGCTATGGAGAACATGTTGAGAAACACAAAGAGAACTTGAGGAACCTGATAGGAACTTATTGAGGCATGAAAATTCTCTTCACAAAGGAGTTTGTCACCATTTTTGGCCTGGGGTAATATATCCCTTTCAAAAGAACACCCTACCTACCTATTGGGGAAGGAAGAAGCAATGGCCCAGAAGCAAGCCCCTTTTCTATTGCACAGTTGTATAATTCTGAGGAAGAACAGGAGAGACGAGCTTTCTTTGGGAGGCCTGGGGAAGACTCTTTTGAGTTGAAGGTATTCTAGGAAAGGAGAACACTTTCTAATGTGTTGACTCTTACGTCCTCTGCGGGCTTTGAAATCAGCAGATTGAAAAGAACAGAAAAGGGTACCAAAACTCAAATAAACTTGCTTCCCTCTTCTTGGAAGAGAACAAAATTCAAGGGTGTTGACTGTTGACAGTGCGAATTTGGATTGAGTCAGAAAGTATCAACTTCGGGTCTGCCTGGCAGCCCCTCCTGGTCTTAAGCAACGTCCTGAACAAGTCCAAAGCATAAAATATCGTGATATTAGAGTTTTCATTATAGTCAACCTGTCTTCACCCTGTCTTTGGGCCTCCTTTCATCCCCTCTTTGAGTGAGGTACGCAAAGCAAGGAAATTTTATTTGATCTGGGTACGAAATGCTGAAACTCGGCATTTAATGCACAAGGTTCGAGGTAATTATAGTAATCGTACAGGTACGAGCAGTGAAAATATATGTAGCAGCACTGGAGGCGCTTAGGAAAAATGAAAAGAGCTGGTCAAAACAGGATGAAACTCAGGACAAATTCTTATCTTATAAGTTCATAGGACATGACATGTCGCTTATCTAATGCAGCCATGGTTTTACTCCCCTTTTCAAGAATACTCAAGTTCATTGAAGTTCATTTGACAATTTCTGCTCAATTTCGTTTTCTCAACTTTCTCAAACTTGCCAAAACTCATGCCTTTACACCTTTGTAATTGTTTCATCAACAATGTGAAGCACTCTCAAGCCCTTATGCACATTTTCATTCAAGTCCATTTTTTTAACACCCTTCAAGTTCAAACAACCCGCAATCGCTATGAGAACCTGCTGATGGGTGATGACAAGCAAAAGATCATTAAACCTTAATTCCTTAAGATGGACACTTATGATTGTTTAGTTTAACTTACGAGAATCGTAAACCCTTGATTTTGCACTTGAAGTTAATTACAACTTGTGCATATTATTCATTCAATTTTTTCGCTTTTCATCCAAAAAATAACAAATTAAGCATTCAAAGCATGTGTTCCAGTGCCTAATGAATACTTTTGAAACCTATAGCATCCATGGTTCGATTTCATTTTTCAAAGGATGTTATAATAATATATTTGCAACATATTTATGGAAACAAATATTCAATAATATTTTTATTTTTGATTAAAAAATGCATGTTACATTTCTTGTGGTACGTGTTACTGTGATTGCAGCCCTATAACATTGTTTTGTAGGAGTTTAAATGTGGCTATGTATTGTATGCCATGCACATACATCTTCAGGTCCTTTATCAATCCTACTAGTGTTTTTGTTGGTTGATTTGCCATTTGCAAATTATGAGGTGCAGGTTTAAGTTTGGGTAATCTTAATTTAATTTTCAATTTTTTTGTGATAATATTTACCTTTAACCTTCCAAACAAAAGCACGTCATCAATAGTGTTTCTTCTTGTCTGTACTTGGATAATAGCCATATGATTGTCTAAACAACTATTGTTGTGCTAATATTAGGAATTACAAACGAAGTTGTTTTGTCATTCATTGGCTTAGTATTGATCTATGGTTTATTTGTCTTTAGTTTTTGCCATAAGTATTTCTTCAAGCTTATTGATATTTTCAGTAATTGTCCAAGGTTCAATGTATAATTAGTTTTCAACATTTGTTTATTACTATCTTGGAAAACCTCCTCAACATAGATGATTTTGCTTTGAGAGTTGGAAGGTATTTCCTAAAGTTTTGTTAGCTTTGTAGGTTTTATCCTAGCCCAAATGGTAGTCCATTCTTTTACGATAATGGTAGGTAGATCCAATGGCAAATTAATTGTTACATTTGTTGTATGGTTTCCACCATAGGCTTTTTCAACTTCTCCTTGGTTTCTAAGTTAGCTACAGATTTGTTATTTGTTAGTTCTCAATTTTTGAACACATGTTCTTCACTTGCCTTACTTTGAGTGGTCACATGAACATTTGCCATGTTAACTGAAGCACTAAGAACTTTCACCTCGATTGTTAAATTGGTTTTTATAATTTTATCCCTTTTATTTTTAACATGGTTTACATTTCCCCAAATCTTGAACAAGTTGTTAGTTTGTGTCCCACTATCCCACACATGTGACGAGGATACTTTCATGGTCTTGAAGGTTTACTAGCTTGTGTAGTGGCTTTAGTAGTAGCTATAGTAGGTTCCTCATTTTCATTTATGCATGTCTCCACATTATGGTTTGTATGATGATAATTTGTACAATACATGTTTGGTTTTGCATCTATTTAGTTTCCCATAAATATAGTCCTTGTTCTTACAGTTTGTGGTATAAATAATGTACTTTATGCTTGTGGTAAAAAAAAACCTTCTTCACATGTCAACGCAAATTCCTTATGTTGTTGTAAAATCTCTGAGATCATTCTTGTTGTTGGTAATGCACATGTATATATGATTATGGTTTAGATCAAAATATTGTTGTCAAAAAATTATTAGTAGTAGATGTCTGAAACTATTGGCTACTTTTAATAGTCTTTCATTTAATATATCTTTACTATTTTTGTTGGCTTTTGCTTCAGATTTTTGAACTTTCAGATACACATGTTCATCATTTTGCATAATTTGATATCATCTGCAAAAAACTTGTTCTAATTCTACAAATTTATAGTTTCGATGATTTCACATATAATTGTTGCACCAATATAATGCATTATTTGACAATGTGAAGTTGAAAATTTTAACTATTTCTTCATTAAAAATATTAATGTGTGTTTCTTACGATTTTCTAAAAGTTTGATGGTTCTTGTAAAATCAAGGTGTCACGTCCCTAGTGGTAGGACCCAAGAATGGGTTTACTTATAACCAAAATTTGCAAACTAAAGAAAGTAAAGTTTCAATAAATGGTTAACAAAAACGAAGAAAAAATTGGAACTATTGCATTCTCAAAGGAAAAAATGGAGGCCAAATATTAGGAAAGTTTTTATGTTGGTCATTTTTCTATGTGGATGACAATGGAAAAGTGACATTTGATATAGTTCAAATCATGCATTGTATGTTGTGTTATTCTAATGTGTGTTTTCTTTTAACCCAAAAATGAAATTAAGGAAGGGTTTGATATCTCATTATAAAACAAGTGGAATAACTTATTAAAAAAATGTTGATATAGACCATTCAAAAATAATAATTTAATTTGAAAAGGAAGTGAACTTTTCAATGAGAAGAAGTTAAAAAAAACAACTTGTTAAAAAAATCCAAATATATCTAGGTGCAAATAGGATAACATGAGCCACACCTCCTTGCTTTTTTATTACTTTTGTGATTTTTTTGGGGAAATATTTTTAGAACATTCTTGGAATATTCTTGAATTTAAAAAAAACATATTTGAAATTTTAAAAAATTTCTTCATATCATTTTATTAGATTTTATGTTAAAAATTTGTCAAAAATGTCATTTTCAAAAAATTTCAAATTCATTTAAAAGACCTTTTACTGATTAAAAAAAAATGTTATAGTGCTTAATGAATGTTTTTATTTATTTTTTACTCATTGGATTAATTTCAAATTAATCCACATGATATATTAAACATACAACTATATAAACAAATCTTACAATTTCAAAATCAAATTAAATTACGACTTTAAAACATGAAAAAACCACGCAAACATTACATTTGCTATGGCACATGTTATTGTGATTACACCCATATAATTCATCAATTTTTAATATTTTTCATTTTTAAATAGCCTTTCAACAAGGATGATATGGAAGAACAAAAGTTTGAAAATAATCTTGCACTTTTGATTATGGAAAGCCATTTTCCATTATAACTTGTGGAAAATGTGTAGTTAAAGCATTTAATTTTGCATTTATGTCCTTGAATCCAATACCTTTCAAAAAAATATTGTTCAGATAATGTTTTGTGAAGAAAATTAAGTAGACCTATGTTTTGCTTTCGCTTGAAGAATGTCATTTGCTAGTTTTGATTTTTGGATGCCCAAAGGGACTTCATTATGTGTTTGTTTTGGTCATAAATATTTGGGATTTGATTGGAAGCATGTTACTCTTGGTTTATTTGAGCCTTTTGAAAGTACATGACAATCATTGGTAGGAAAATTGGTTAATCCAAGGATGATTAATATGGTTTGAGAAATAAGATTATAATATATGTTAAAGATATGAAGGTTCAAATTTGAACACAATGACAAGTGTTTTCAAATTTGTTATCAAATGTGAAATTTTAAGTTTTGAAGAAAATTTTTAGGGAAAATGTTTTGGGCATGCTTTCTCCAAAGCTTGCTAATATGCCATTAATGATGAGAAAATTTGTAAGAGCCTTAAATATGTTTTCATCAAGTTTTTCCATGTAGATTTACAAAAATGCATCACTTGGCCAAAGAAATTTGATACAAGCCAGCATGAATGGAACAAGGTTTGCATTAAAATTAGTTTGAGGTTAAAAAGATTGAACATTTTAATAGAATTAAAACAATTTTATTTTCAAACATTGTGTTTTTTTTTTTTGATTTGTTCCTACATGTTTGTAAGTAAAACAATATTGTTCCATTAAGCATTGCAATTTAGGGTAGCAATTATTTCATGTTATAGTTGTCAAACAACAATGAGGAATATTGACCATGCACCCATGCCTCTAACTTGGGATGTTTTTAAAATCATTATTGATATTCTTTCTTTAGTTGTGAATGTTTATGTGTTTAACCAATCTCGTGGGCATTAGTTATTTTTTAATGTCTTGCATGTTGCAATTACCATGGCCTTTGAAGGAATTTGGAATGACAACCTCTATAGCTAATTTGATGGAGGATGATATGGTTATTTCAAACATCAAAAAGCAAGTATGTGATGTTTTAGATGGTTTTCTTTCATTCCTAACAAAGTACAAAAAGAAGAAAACCCATAACATGTTATCTTTAATGTTAAACCCAAAATTTAAAGCTTTTAAATTAGTTCATTCTTTTATTGGTTTAAATAAATAAATGCTATGTTGAAATTATGATAAATAATCTTTCTTTCCAATGTTGTTGAAATGTCACCATGTATTTCACCCTATGTTAGAATTTTAAATTGTAGAAGATTAGCTAAAGGATGAAAATTCTTGTTTCAACATTTTTGAATTGATTATTATGATCAATGAGCCAACCAAGGAGTTGTTGAACACAAAATTACAATGTTCCAAAGGTACCAAATTGATGCAAAGGACATTAATTGTCCTTTGAAGTGATGAGGAAAATAGGAATCCTTCTTTCCAACTACTAATTTCCATGCCCATCACATTTTTGGGATTGTGCTTGATCCCAAATTGAAATTAAAAAGATTTTTTCCTTGGGTAGAATATGGATGAATTTGAAGAGATCTAAGATGTATATAAATAATTTAGATAAGTTAATATTTATAAGCAAAAACCAGCCAAATGATTTAAAGGTGGGTTGCTTTTTGCCTTTTAACTTGAAAGAGTTGATGATTATTTTAAAAAATAATTATACAAGTATGAAAGTGAATTTGAGTAAGAAAAATTTGTGGACATATAATTTTTAATTTATAACTTTGTAATAAAATTTTCAAACATTGTTATTTGGGATGTGAAAACCACCTTGAATATATTTGATGAATATTATTTTTTGAAAATTTTGCCTTAAATCCATATTTAATTTTGAAAAAGAAATTTGATATCCTTTAAAGATATTACAATTAAAAAAAATTAATTTGCAATTTGAAATTTGACACAGTTCTTAAAAAACATTTAAAAATCAGAATTGGGAGATTAAAAAATGATATCCACCCAACACTAATCCAAACCAAGACCACTACTCTTCTTTGGTTCTTAATTTTGAAGAGAACTTTCCATCTTGATTCCAACTGTTTCTTGGAATTTGAAAGAACCGCTAGTTTTGGTGTAAGGATTTTTTTCGATTTGATAGAGTTTCTAGTTTGGTTCTAGACCTGGTTTTTCACATTTCAACACTTTTGGTTACTAGCTCTTAGAAAAGAGTCCCTAGATGAATTTGGTCCCAAACTAAACCCAATTTTGCCTACCTATGCATAACCCAAAATTGAATTCTTTCTAATTATTAGCATTGTACAACCAATAAAACATCATCACCTATATCATTAACTATGTACCCAAAATAATAACTACATTCCTTATGGCCTTCCCCTCACCCCCGCCATATTGTTCCCTTCTTCCCACCACTCCACCTTGAAATTTGTTATCTAAAAAACTGTACTCTTGAATTTTTTTCTCAAACTAATATTTTAAACCTTAATTAGACAAATAAATTAATTAAATTTAAATTTATTTTTTTAAAATGAAGGGACTGAAACTTATATTAAATGGGTTTTGGGGCTAGTTTTGCTTCTAACAAGAGACCAATTCCTAATTCTAGTTCTATTTCTAAGGTTGGTTTCACTTCCAATTTTGATTTTGGGGTTTTTAAAAAAATTAGAACTAATGGTATGGGTACCTAGTGTACTAGTTTGAAAACTGAAACCAAACAAAAAGTAAGTTCATTAGACAACATTAGTCCACACCAGGGTAAGGCAATTTTCACATTTTTGTGATAATTCATAGTTTCAATTTTTTCATAGAGTTTTAAAAATTAACCCAATTGTTTCCAATTTTTTTTTAATTTATGAGAATCGTCGAAGATAGGGTTCCTAATTTCCAAAATGCCCTGGTCCTACTGTTTTACCCTACACTAAAATAATTAGAAAATAGAGTTATCCATCAAGTCACGCTGTCTTTGGGCCTGCTTTCACCTCCTATCCCCTCTTTCAGTGGTATCTGCAAAGTAATGAAATTTGATTAAATCTCAGTATGAAATGCTGCAACTCAATTTAATAATGCGCAAGGTTCAAAGAGTGATTGTAGTATGAGTATAGGTAGGAGCCGTGAAAATATACGTAGCCTAGTAGCAGCGGAGGCGCTCAGGAAGAAGGAAAGACGTGATGAAACTCAGTTTACCACCAAAATTGGTGGAAAAACTAGTTTGGGTCCCAGCTATTTCGTTCTCTAAAATTTTGATTCTCAGTTATGTGTTTGATGCCTTATTATGTCAAAACCGGGCATTCTTACCCCCTAATCGCGAGGCTTTACATATAACTCTAATGCTAACTATCTAATTATTTCAACTCAACAAAACAGGGCAAAGGGCAGACAGGGGCAAACAAAAGTATAGGAGTACTTCTTTGTACTACTGACTACATTCACTCCTATGGGCAGATATACTGTTAGGGAACCTTATCCACGTTTAATTCCAATTAAACCCCAGAAGGAAAAAAAAGAAAATAAAAGAAAGAGTAAACCCATTAATGGAAAAGTGGCCTGGATTTTGATTGATATTATAAGGGAAAACAGAAAGCAGGCCGTCAAAAATTCCCCTTACAAAGGCCACAATGAACCAGCACCCACCAGTGCACCATCCACTGGATGCCTGTAATGACTCAGTTGTGGATGATCCTCAACTGAGTTACTACCTGGTTTCATCTTGGTAACCCATTCTATAAGAAGTAAGTCTAACATATAAACAGGTAGGTGACAAAATAGGGGACTACTAGTTACGTAGATAGTTTATACAAAGAAGGTAGGGGCTGTTTTTACTACCTACCTAGTTGGTAGGTAGTAAATAAACCAACTTACGTAACCACCATGGTTAGATAGGGAACTGGAACCCAACAGAAAACTGTTTCCTGATCACAACATATCATCCATCCTTGATGGTGAAACTGGTGGGTGCTGGTTCACTGTGGGCCCTTACGAACTTTGCGTAACAGGATGGAAATAGCAACAGTTTTTCAGTTACACAACTCCAAGGGAGAGAGAGAGCCTGCAGGAAGTCCCTGGGAGACTAGATAGATAGGGACGAAGACTTCTCGAGACTGATGGCCTGATGCACGACACAGTCAACCTGCTGCACCACCTTGTGTGTCCTCATTTAGTTCAGCCCCCGAAGTTTTAGCAATTTCCCGGTTTTGATGATGAGGTTCCAGCATGCCGACGCGCTTTCCCGTTTGACAAACTAATTGGAATTTAGGCAAATATTCAACCGGACATCCGCCGTGTGTGCATGAATCTTGATCATGGCAATCGCGTGAGTTCATGAAGAAATAGGGGTTTTCATGGGGTCGAGTTTTTACTTGGGATATATAGATCATACCTGACAGCTGCAGGCCGATTGCTGAAATCATGTGATACTGTGCACCTGCAGACCAGACAGATGATCGCTTAAATCAATATTACGTCAGTGCAGAATTTTCTCTTATAGAATTTGTGTATATATACATGTATTGAACATCAGGTTGCATATGATCATTACACGTTCTATGATCTCCCTAGATGAAAATTTGGGTGCTAGTGAAAGCTGCCGCATTTTGAAGGCCTGTTGATGAAGCAGTCTAGTGGTTTGATGATCTAGTCTACTTCCAAGTTCCGACCCAATTCGACTGATTCAGGTGTGATCGACGATCATGGGCGACCAGGGACCGAGACAGACGTTGCTGCAGGAGGTAGTCGAGAGCATAAACTGGATTTATGGGATCTTTTGGGAGCTGTCACTGGACAAAAGGTAGTCTTCAATACTAGCTGCAATGAGAATTTCACAGTTCGACTTCAGTGCAAGCCACGTCAATGTGCATAATATGTTCACAATTAGCTGGAAGATGCCGATCCTACTTGTTATAACGTCTACAATGGAGCTTGCTAAGCTGTTTAACTTGCTCCGTATAATCGGCAAAAGAATTTAACCTGCTGCATCGACCCAGTCCACGATGTCGCGACAAGGAGCATCAGATCTTACAGACAGACTAGTTGTTATAACTTGTAAATGCTGGTTCGTGGCTGCAGGCATGTGATATGGGGAGATGGGTTTTACAGTGGCAACCCTCTGGACGACGCTGTGGCCGACACGACTACTTTGCTGACGACCTCAGCGTGGCAGGAACGTGAAGAGAGGAGACAGTTGCTACAGGACGCCCTTTGCAGTAAATCTGGCGCCACCCAACAGTCAGGTTGCATGCAGCTCATGCTACCTCATGACTATCTCAACGCCACGGAAATGTTCTATTTCATCACCACCTCCTCCACTTTCCCTCTTTGTACTTACGGGTAAGTCCAACATTCGAACGTCGACTTGATCATCAATCGCTGCTCACTACTCCCGATTTTAAATCCCTCGATTGTGGTGCCTCGATTCAAACTGCATCGATCGTATACAGGGACCAGCACGTGGAAGAACAATACCGGTTCCTGTCCTGTTCTGAACCTAGCGAGTCCCACAACCCAATTGCAATATTTTCTGAACACATGCAGTGTTCAATTGTGATCACGCTGCTGAATTGTATCTGTAAACACTAAATGTTTGCGATTTCAGATAATTTTCTTGAATCTGTTTGCGACATTCATTCCCGGGTTGAATCAGACTTGCATGTTTCGTGCGCAGAACGCCAGGAAAGACCATCGTGACAGGCGGTCACGATTGGGTTGGAGACGCTGACAATGTGAGTATGTTGGAGTTCGACCGTGTCGACCTCGCGAAGGTACAATAGATCGACACCCAGTGCGTGCAGACTATGCAGCATAATTACGGAACTTCAATATGTATATGTTCATACAAAGAGGTTGGTTGTTTCATCTGGATATGTATCTGAACTGTGATGGATTTGATGGTTGTTGCATGTGATGCGACAACGTCGAACAATCACGGCCGCTGTGGGCTCATTCGTGTACTGTGAGCAGGCAGCTGGGATCCGGGTGAGTGTCAAGTTCTTTCAAAGCCTGAGCCCCCTAGTACTTCACCCTTGAACAATGTTGGCATCTGCAATATTCTAGCTTCCTGCAGACACCACGTGATCTGCCTCGCTTGAAAACTGCTTGCAACTCTCAAGTGGGAGTTGCAATTTGAAGCTTGATTTTCATGACGTACATACTCTGAGTTAAGCTTTGCGATATTGGCTTGCTGCAGACGGTTGTGTTGATTGCAGTCGAAGGAGGAGTGGTGGAGCTGGGAACAACAGACTCCTTTGAAGAGGATCTCAGCATTGTACATTATGTTCGTGATGCTTTCGCGGGGTGTAAGCTGCTGGAATTAAGCGTTGCTGCACCAATCTTGCCAGAAGCAGCTGCTCATCATGGTCATTACCAGAACTGCACTAGTGATGTTCAGCATGTGTCATATCATCCCGGCGCGTTCACCTCCTGCACTGAATCCACCTCAACCAGCTGTCGATCTTCCGGGAGCTCTTGTGAATTTCTGGATCAGTTGAAACAACATTGGTCGAATGATCCTCAGATCAAAAACTCAAAAGTTCAGCACGCCGCCGCCGCAGCCCCCGACACAGCGATTGATACTTACAGCGTGCCCAGTTTTTATTATCATGACTCAGACGCCGAAGACCAAGACGATCTGGTCGAAGACGCTATCCATTACCTGAAGCACATGCGCAAAAGGATGAAGCACAATGATCAGTACTACCACTGTGCCTCCAGCAGCTGCAACGGCCATGTGCAGCAGGAGCACATGCAGATCAGCTCAGACTCCTTGCAGCAGAAGCCTCATGCAGCTCATAGACATCACAGCTTGCAGATCTCTAGTGCAGCAGACAAATTAATCAACAACCGTGACTTGCAGGACATACATATAGGGGTAGACCATGCTGCAGATCTGCAGGAGAGTAGTACTGATGTAACAACGGAGCCACTGAATCCATTTGCATGTAACGCAGCCGATCATCATATAAGAGATTTACATCAACAGCAGCAGCAGCAGCTGCAGCCCCTGCAAATTCATAAACTACCTGAAGACAGCATTGGATCACTTGATACTTCTGGTGTTACTCTTCTTCATCCCCATGCAGCAACTGCTGGTGACGTGCCTCAGATTGAGGTACTTGTTTCTCTAGATAAGAGCTTTATGAGCTTGCTTCTTTTCTTCTTCAGGGTCTGGGTATGATGATCTGTAGTATGCTAGCTACTGCAATGATCTGCAAGTCGCTAATTGTTGAAATTCGATTCACAAATAGGTAATGGGTCACCCGTGCAGGTGAGGATGATGGAAAACAAGCAGGTGATGGTAAAGCTGACAGTCAAGGACCAGCCAGATCTTTTCACTGACCTCATGTTGGCTCTCCAAGACTTGAAGCTTCAAGTACAGCAGGCCAACATTCGCACTTGTGGTGCACAAATCCGCCATATCTTTGCAGCTGCCAAGGTGAGAAATATTCTGAAACTGCTCCGTGATCATCAAGGAGACGTCCAAAGCTTTTTCCTAGTATGTTTAATCAGATCACACATTCACAAAATAATCACTTTTTGCAGCTTCAGATTCTTCCTTGGTCCAGAGTCTATCAGTTTTATACCAGTAAATTCTTGCTAGAAAATCTCTTCAAGGGGACATACATGATGAACCTCCCTCCAATGAACTTCTTACAGGTATGTTTGGAGGATCAGACGACACAAGACATAGCTGAAGCTCTTAGCAATGCCATCATCCAATGTTGCAATTACAGCTTCCCACCCATCGTGCCCAGTGTAATCAAGAATATGTAGTTCTGCATGATCCAGCCTACATCAAAAAAGAGCTTTTTATGGAGATGGTTTCTGCTCATTCAGTTGAGGGTTACATTAGAATTCACTATAGTGCAAAGAAAACTGCACTTATGGACACTCTCGCTTACAACATTAATGCCTTATATCTGGGGTTCTGTACAACATTGTATAATTTGCTCATGATCATTTGCATGTAAAATCTTTTCTAGATTCAGTACCATTTCTGTATGTATGTTTTGGTCTTGAAATCAACTAGAATTGGTAGCAATTTTTTCCAATTTTCAGTAGCATTAGGGGATAAAATCGAGACATGCACTCTATTAAGTAAACACGAAAACCCTTCAACTCCCCTCTGATTCAACATGCAGATCTGAGAGCTCTGAAATTTCTATGCTGGAATATAATATGTAAGAGGTCATGAGACTGGAGCCACTCCCTGGCCTGAACAATATTGGCAACATCTTGCCATCTATCATGGAAATAATCAAGCTTATGTTTTTTAAATTCAGTCAGTTTTCATGTAATGAGCAAGCCCATTCATCCAAAGAAAACCTCGGAAGGAAAAGATAGCACAATTGTCACTGAAAGAGCATTAGCATGTCCAGAGCTCTTACCATCTCAGTATGATCATGGGACTTGGGAAAGAAAGACTTCTGGCTTTATTTTTAATTTGATTGTGCAGCTTCAATCCTTTAAGGCAATCAGCATCTCCATGGCGATTCACATTAATGAAAATTTCCAAAGTCATCAAACTCCATATCAAAGGATATATTGACTTTTGAGCAGTATTCCACTCAACAGAGCAGCAGCTATCCAGATTTGATCAGCCTCAACTTCTCATGGGGAGCAGGATTTCTAGTGGACAAAATGAAGGCCCTGCTGGAGGATTTTAAAAAGAGTAGGTAGTTAGGAGTTGTGAGGGCAACAAAATGGTGAACACCCACCTCAGTGAATGCCATCCTGTCTGTAATACAATCAAACTTCTGCACAAATGGTACACAAATAAACTGACATCGCATTCTTACCAGATAATTTGACCTTCATCAGAGTCAAGGTTTGTATCTCTGGTCTTTTGCCGAAGGCACACAAAAGTAGTCCCCTAACACTATGCTAGCCATTTAGGACTTAAACCTGGTTGCCATGAAAATTTTATGTTAAGCTAGCATTTACTTAACATTGAGCTTATGGCCCATTTAACATTGGGTGCCACCTAGGATGCCACCTAGATTTTCATTTAACACTGACTTAACATCAAGTGTGAATGCACCATAAGACTCTAAGTACCAATTAATGAGTTGTCACAAAATGGGTTTTAAAAGATTTCAATCTATGGAAATTGTATATAGGGTAGATAGGCCAGTGAGCGAACATGTAAGAATTCAAATGAGGTCGAATCCTCACACATTGTTCCTTTGCTTCTGAAGCTCAAAGAGTTGGCTAGGGTTTCATCATCAAAGAACATTTGTGACCCTCCATCTAGCACTTCCAACACTGCAAACAATGCTCAATTTGGTGAAGGACAGGGGAAGATATGAGCTGTTCAATGTTTGGTGATGGGTAAATTAAATCAGATTAGGATTTTGAGCTTAAATTTTTTTTATCATTGCATCTTTGCCTCTGGAATACAAGAAGTTTTGTAAAGCCCTAGTTGGTGTACCCAGCAGATTTTAAATCACTCAAAACAGATTAAAACTGCGGAAGATATGGGGCTGGAACTAAAGAGGGGTCTAGAGCTATTTTGTCAAAAAAAAAATTGAAGCGAACTATCACTCATCCTCTTCCAGCATGTTTTTTTGCATTGCTCATTAACTTCTGACACTGAAAGAACATTTGTAGCCCTCCAGTTTGCATGTTCAATGACACAAAAATCAATCAATTTGGTTAAGGAATGAGAAAAATATTGAAAAAGTGTTCGGTGATGGGCAATTCTACCCTAGAACACAGAATTTTAGAAACAACTTGAATTTTTATATCCAGAATTTAGGAGATGAGAAATTCATGATATGTTCTTCATGTAAATTGAATACAACTTTGCAACATCCCTAAATGAATTCGAGAATCCAGATAATTATCTAATTACTTAATTGGAACTTCAATATTGAAATTAGAATTAGCAAACATAAAATTTTGGATTTTGAATTAGTATCTTCACAAGACATTGATGCAACAATACATTGAGGTTCCCAACGATTGGAAACAAATTTGGAAGCATGTTTTCTGAACCGTGTCCATTTTTCCCAATATGTAATGCCTGGTACATATCAGGGCACCAAGTCCAAGGTAAGAACATGAGTTGGCCCTTGAGATGTCCCAAACCCAGGAAGTAGTCAAACAGCCCTGTCCACCCTGTGGAATCAAAATGCTCACTTCAAATCTAGTTCAGCTGAAGCACAATGGAGTAAAACTTCTGGTCTGAGGTATCATCCTAAACACACTTGTACATGGTGCATTTGCTACAAAGCAAACTTCAATACTCACAAGAGCAACAATCCATTATAGACTACAATCTTATTCTCATGATGCAATGGATACAACAAGCATGGAAGTTTTTGCTGCCTAGATAAGCATTAGTCAAGAAATACCCAAATTTGTGCTTGTTTGAAAGTTGATGCAAACTTGCCATTGAAGCCATCAGTATATAGTAACTAAGTTTACGGCAGCACTGAAGTTCATCAAGTAAATAGGCTAACTTTCAGTCTCAGTTTTCAGCCACTCAAATGATGGTTTTTTGACTCTTCTCATCTATAAATCCCTCTTGAGCAGTAGTGGCATATTAGAAGGATTAGAATGTTGGTCTAGGCCCGCTAGGCTCAAGAGAATCAACATGTGTATTGGGTATGTACATAGAAGTCATTGAGCAGGACATCACCTCTTGGAAACACCCACCACACGAATGCTCATATCAATTCTGCATGTACATGAGAAACCACCATATCAGCTTGTAGTTTGAAAGAGCCACCACCAACACCTCCCTATCCGAGACAGATTCAGCCACTCAATGATGTAAAACACTCCTAAACAGATGATACTATGCACCAGTGCAGGCTATGCAGCTTCTAAGACCATTCATGATAAAATGATTCTTCATGTTAAAAACAAACACTTGCTGAAGACTCAATTCTAAGCTTCTTGGTTGATGTAGCAAGGACATGCATCTAAGACTCCAAAGGAAGGCAGCATACCTCGATAAAATCCCTGGCCAGCCCTGGCTGGCCAGGGCTTGAAACAGATCCAATTAGGGGCTAATTACAGCAAGTTCATTCGTCATTCCTGTACTTCCCCTGCTGGAGTTATTCAAACTCAATTTTTTGATTCTAGCTTCTCATGTCAAACAATTTATCTTGAAACATCTTCTGAGTTACCAATTTTGTGTCTGCCTTTGTCACTTTCCATTGGGGAAACAGGCAGTTTTTGTCCTATTTGCTATTGATGTTCTTGCTTCATCTGCTTCTGGTGAGACTGCTGATCTGATCTGCTGTCTTGTTCATGGCCAGGTTTCTTGTCTTCCCCTTTCTCTCTCTTCCATCTCCACCACGTCCAGTAACCATCATCTCCATGCTCATCCTCCAAATTGCCAATGTCTCTGTCCTTGTTCCTTGATAGCTGGCTAGAACTTTCTTCAACATCATTCTGCACAAATAGGCATATAACTGCTCATATGAGAGTGTCTACCTTTGAAGTGGGAGATTAGCTCCACCATCACACATGCATACAGCAGACATGCTCATGAGAGATCTCAGTCATTACAGCTGATCTCATGTCTTTGGCTTAAACAAAATTACTGACAAGAGCAAGCTGAAAGAACTGCCATATCTACTCTCAAGAGAATTTAAGAAGTGCACCCGAAGTTCCCCAGCATGAACAACTGCATCAGTTGATTGCTTCTTCCCACCCTCAACATCATGTCTTGCAGCTTCTTCAGCTGGGTGGTCAACAATTTGAGCTTTTAGAACAGCTGGCTCCAATTGCTTCAGCCTTGCTTCCAATGCCTCAAGGCGCAAGCTCAACAATGCCAGATCTGTGTCATTGGTACTAAGTATAATGGCAGCTTCTTGCAATTCTGCTTCCACTTCTGTTTCAAACTCTGCATCAATAATTTTTTCAAGTTTTGCATCCTGCTCCTGTACACAGTACACAGGACATTAGTTGCTCCTTGTAAATCTGTTTCCTTCTATCCTCTTGCCTAGAAAGCTCAACCCTAAGCTTTGGACTTCCTTCCTTCCTGTGGAATCAACAAAAAAATCTGTAAAGTTGATACCTTGCCCCTTGTTCCTATGATCAACATGACAGAGCTTCTTGATAATATCCAATAAAGACTTAAAACACCCAGACTCTGAGATATGCAGAATGCAAGTTTGGAAAATCAATATCACCTTTAACATACGGCGTTGCTCATGGCGAGAATATTGTGCAAGCAAATAAGCCGCTGCGTGCATAACACAAGACCCCCTCAGTTCACACAATCAGAATATCAACACACAAACCCTTGCAGCCTTCCTCAAAAAGAGTTTAGTGAAGACAAGTGCAAAACAACGACACACACAGTCCACAATCCCTCTCATAATAAGGTAAGCATTTGAAAGAGTTGCAGGCACTAATAGCAGATTCAGAAATGTTGGAAAGTGTCATCATAACACATTACAGACACCAAATGCTCTGATACAAAACCCACAGAAGTTGATAACCTGTCAAACATGCGAGATCTCTCTCATCACAAGAAGAAGCTGTACTAGGCCAAAAAAATGCTTATAATCGTGCTCTTGCATGATAACACAAATGCCTTATCATCTCTGGTGTAATGACAACAACACGGTTTGGAAAAGAGAGTTTGATTACCTAAAGGAGGAAGACAAGCAAAGAAAAACTGCACAAGGTGGAAATCCCACCTGATCCCAGATCCACACAGCACACAAACCCCCCCACCCCCCCCAACACAGGCAAAACCCACCTCAATGGTGACCTTGATCATTCCAACATCAACTCCCAAAAATGCACCCAAGATTCGGCTCTCAAAAAATCCAAATTTCCCACTCTCTTACTCCCCAACATTCCAAAGAGTTTCATGTGTGAAAGACAAGACTGAAGACCCATGCCAGGTGCCTAGGGTTTGCTGGTATATAGACTTGCACAAACGAGAGACAGAGAGAGACGGACAAAAAAAGAAGAAAAAGGAAAGAAAAGAACACAACCAGAAGTGATGAAGCGGAGTGAAAGGCTTTACCCAAACTTCCGCTCCTTGGCGGGAGTGGTCATGAGGATCTTCGCAGCTGTTGCAAAGTCCAATCGATCCTCACGAGCCGCAGCTTCTAATGCTCGACGTGCAGACTCCTGCTCCTCCAAACTAGGACCACGCTCGCCCGACATAGAACGGCATAAATGCGACTTCACATCGCGATGCCGCTGCCATCGTCCTGGCTTCAGACTTGACAACCACAACCTCCCTAACATGTCACCCTAATTTCAAGCCCCACACTCTCCCTGTTCTCGCTGCCTGTTCTGTCTGTCTCTGTGTGTCTCTCTCTCTTTGTTCGCAGCGACTATACTGAGTGAATGCGTGCGTACACGGATTGTGCTCGATCTTTCGGATTCTACCCCCACTCATTACGACCTACTAACAAATCTTCATCTCGTGTGCTCTGAATCATCCCTGAGAGCCAATTCTCTCTTGGCTTCCAAGAATTATTCTACAGTAGCATCCAGGAGGAATTCTACAGAAATTTGACAGATCCAGCAAAAACTGGATTCCATCCAAGTAGGTACAAAGTACAAACTTTAGAGGATTTGTTACCGGCAGGAGTGCGGAGTAGAGAGTCCTTGCAGGAAGTAAAGGGCTCTCGCAGGCATGAAACCCTTGAAGAACCCTAGACCCCCCAAAAACGAGAACTGTGCTTCTTGGTGAGGAGAGAGAATGAGACAAAATCAAAACTCTGCTAATTTATACCTGTGAAGTTTTAAACCAGATTCCATTGTTACTGAGACGTGCAAGAATCAAGCTCATCCTCATCCTACAAGTTGCATCAAGGTGGTCAAAAACTTTGATCCACCAGGAAGTTTGCCACAGTATAATTTTTCAATGATCAGTTTGAACATTGACTTCAATGCAAGTGTGATTCACACAGGAGAAAAGAGGAACTCGATATAGTCAATGAAGCATGTCTTTGGAGAATTGCACGTCAGGACAGGTCTGTGGTGTGTATAACTATAAACTATACACATGATCCTTTTGCAAAACTGAAGTTGTACTGCCGCATCTCCTGGTGAGTCTGAAGTCTGATGTCATCTATTAGGTCAATAGATAGGTGAATCCATCAAACCTCTCTTTTGAACAAATCATAAATCTTATTAGTGCAGAAACACACAATTAGGTGCAGGAAATGGGCAGCCAATATGCCAGTGAAGATCAAAAGCAATTCACCCATTATTGCCCTTGTATGCTGTTTTTCATGTTGTAGAGCTTTTGTCACTTGGACACCACAGAGATACAAGACAAAAGGGTCAAATAGAAGAACAACATTGTTTCTGGGTGTGCTACAAGTTTCAAAATCTTGATGAAGAGCAAAGGCAAGCACCTCTTGAAACCAGGCATTCATTCAGCTGCCCTGAATTATTAACTGGGACCAACCTGGTCATGATCCAGTGGCATATGCAAATGATTACCCTCTTCCCACCAAAAGAAGAGCATAGTGATCAGCTCCCACAGAATTCACCCTCAAACCACAAAGGTGCAATTTGACAAACCTAGTGTAGGCTTTACCAATGCTGATTTAGGAAGAGCCTCTCAAGGGTGCTCAGAAAGAGGGGGTCACAGGCATAAGAAATGCTGAAGCTGAACTAAAGTGCATGCTGCAGCCCAAGCTGAGTGCATATATTTACTTTCTTGGTAAGCCAGCACAAACATTTCCTTCTTTGTAGCAGTCCATCAGTGATGCTCATCATGCCCAGGTTGACCACCTACTCCAGTCACCTTCAACTGCATCACCAATCAAAACCTCCAGTGTTATCAATGATGCTCCAAAAAAACAGATCAACCTCAGATTGAACACCAGAAAAATTCTTTGCAGTAAAGCACATAAATTAGTTGGAAAAATTGCATGCATGATACAAAAGGTCTACCAATGTGAATTGAATTCAGCATCTACTCTTCCCAACTCAGTTTCCAGGAAGTAGCAAGTACACCACTGCCAGAACCCATATCTCCATGGCAACAATAATAATATAAGCCAAACAAATGATGCCCTCTAGAATCTTGTTCACATTTTTATTGATTAGTTTCACCAGTGCCAGCAGACAACATATGCAGCATCACAAAAGTCCCAACACAACCTTGCAGTTGTATGTACAATCCTGACATCACCTGAAAGACTTGTGAGCAGACTGGGCACTCGTATGGTTTGCCCTTTTCCAGATGGAACCATGTAACGTCATGCTCATCCTCTGCATGCCATCCAAGTCAATTTCAGGTCACTTTCTCTCTAGCAATAACTCTTCAAGGTGGAACAAGGTCATCTCCAGTCTATAGCATTACCTGCTTCCATCAGCAGGCTGCCTGTCAGTGTCAAGACCTCCACAGAATCTGTTGTATGGATATTGTGCTCATTAACTATTTCCATCAAATTAGCCCAGCAGAGCTCAAACTTGGCATGCTACATAAGATCACGATGCTTACCACCAACACCTCCTGAACATCCAACTATCCGTACATCGTAGTGTGACTCCACAATTGCAGGGGCATCCTGTACATTGAACAATTAAATAAAAACCCTTATAAAGACAGAAGCATCTCAATAACAGCTTCTAAAGTGAACAGATAAGAATGGAAAGCCACAGCAACTGAATTGCAATTCTTCACAACTTTGGGTAGGATTGCTCATTCTCCACAATGAAGAATAGAGAAATATAATGCAGAGATTATAGACAATGTAGGATGCTGTCAACATAGTTTGGCAGCTCAAGAGTTTGACAGACAACTGCCTGAGATACAAAATCCAAAACCTTACATGGGTTCCAAAAGGTCCACGAGGAGGGTCCAGATCAAATCGCTTTTTACCCTGCAGTACAAGCACAAATCTCAGGAAGACTCCAAAAATAACCAAGAAAACAGGGCCTGCATCACAGCTAGCAAGAATCAGAAGAGAGAATTGAAAGAATCCTTTACCTCACGCTTTGCTTCTAACTCCTCCCGCTCAGCTCCAGTTGCAATCCCAAATTCATCCAATTGACCTAACCAGTCAGGTGGAGAACTACATCAGGTGACATCCCCACTCCCTTGCAGCCTCATTCTTGTTGCCTATACTAACGGAATAAAAACCTTCAAACCTACACCAGGGATCTGAGAACTTCACAGAGGACTCCATCCTCAAGAACACAATGCTGAATGTGTACATCTATATCCCATTTGAAACACTGAGGTTAATCACCATAGACTGAAGTAGTCTTGGAACAGGTGACATCCCAAGAAAACAGTTCCACAAAGATGCATAGACCCCCACCACTGAAAGAAGGCCATACCTTGAGCAGTGCTAGGGGAAGAGTTCCCATTCACCTTGCTACATAGAGCTGAGGATCAGAAATTTCATTTCACAGCATCTTCCTTCAATAATTCCCCCAGCTACAGTTGTGATACAATCATTTGCAACATTCTCTTGTTGCACATTGCAAATTCTCTTCCCCTAAAGAAATGGAATAGGGCATAGATTGCAGAGATGTTCAGTATCTATTGGGGGGAGGCCTTTCATCTGCCTCCTTTACAGAGGCTCTCTACCTATCTGATCCCACCTTGCAAAGGTCATAAAAACCTCTACAGTGAAAAGAAAAAAAGAAAGCAGAGCCTTATATTGCAGGAATTAGCTTTGACAAAGTTGTGACCAAAAAAACAGATCAGAGAAGCAAACCTGCGATCTGCATTTCGAAAGCGCTAGTGGTAAATTGCGCATGCAGGAATCAAAACAATCATACTCAAGCAACCAATCACATACTATTACAAACCAAAAGAGCAACACGAACATAATGATCCATTCAACAGATCACAAGAGCACAGATTTAGGGGTGCATGTGGTTGGTGTGTGTATGTAGAGAGCACATTTGGCAAAACAAAAGACATCCGTGGTTTGTGACCGCAGAAGAGAAAAGAAACGGAAGAGAAAAAAAAACGGCTTACCACCACCGCCGTGAGCCCTCAAAGCTGCCTTGGTTTGGATCCATCGCACCACGGGAGCAATAGGTCGAGCAGGAGGAGATTGCAGAAGTTGTGGCGTCTGCTGCATAGAGGGGGCACAAGCGCGTAGCAGGATCCTTGCCGCCGTCCCTCGCCACATCGTATCCCTCTTCTTTTTCTTCTCTTTTGGGTGTTTTTTCCGCGCTTCAGAAATGGATTACTCCCGGCACAGATCCTCTCTACCTTTCTACCTTCCTCGCGAAAAGAAAGAAAGAATGAATGAAAGAATCCCACGCCCCGAAAAACCTCCACTACACTACAACAACAGACTAGGTTTGCAGGTTTGAGAGAGAGAGAGAGAGAGAGAGAGGGAGAGAGAGAGAGGAGATCTTGAGAGCGAGCAAGAGAGGGGAAGCACATGGATGGATGATCTGTCCACGTAAAGCCCACGAAGACGAAAAGCACTGTTCAAAGTTAAGTCGCTTCAAGTCGCTTCGGAGTTCGGTTCTGTGAGTCTCTTGTGCTTCTGCAGGATTTCGACTTGATTTCCATCCATCTTCTTCTTCTTCTTCTTCTTCTTCCTCGCCTTGTGAAAGGAGACAAAACAGGGAAAACACAGAAGAAGCATTCCATAGTCTGTAAATAAAACTACTCAAAGGACAAGTAGAGCTTGTAGGTAAGTCTAATATCTCTTCTTTGAAGCTCTTGTTGTTTACAATACACCAATAATGCTCCTTAGACAACAAACATACCAAAATGTATGTACTCCCATTGTTGTCTTTCACATTGCAACTATGGATTGGATGTTGAACCTCTTTTTTGTGCTTTTTGGTGAAGGAGACAAGCATTTGGTTCTCTTGTGCTCACACTTCTTAAAAACCGTGAAGTTAAGTGAAAAAGGTTGCATCCTTATGTGGTGGCCTCTAGGTAATGAAAGGATCCACTAAGCTTTCCTTCTCCATTTTAAGCTTAAGCTCATCCTCCAAGAAAGATTTTTAAACAATATTTTTTAAACATCCATTATGGATGAAAAGTGAATGATAATGAATTTTTATATCTAAAGGACATTGAACATAATTTTTTTTTCATATTTTTTTTTCAATAATTCTAAACCTTCCATAAGTGTTTCATGATCTATGATGGGGTTGATGGATTTCATCATTTTTGACATGACCTCCCCTTTTTGGTGACAATTTCCACAAGGAATAGCCTTATAATTTTTGTGATAGCCCAACTTCTTTGAAAGTCGTGTTGTTTGACATGTTGTTGATGGACCCAAATGGATTTCCAATATTGAAGTTTGGTTTTTTTATATTAAAAAATAATTGTTGAGATTCTTTTTATGTCATTTTTGAACTTCTGAAAATGGGAAACAAGTTGAGTCTAGGAATGTCTCCCAACCACATTGCTTATCTTAAACTATAAACTTCATGGCCTTGTTCACACTTCAAACATAAAGCTTAAGATGAAAATTATGATTTCCAAAAATATGTGTTTATTGTTTATTGTGATGACACACCATTTTATTATCATAGGAAAATCACCAATGATATGAAATTCAACCAATTAGTTTCTTAATAATTGGTTGTGCATTACAAGTATTTGGGCTCCGTGTTGCTTCACACTACCAAGGACGAGGATTAAATTATTTTGTGTGAACATAATAATTTTGTTATAATCAATTTTGTCTTCTGAAAAATTGAAATTTGTAAATTTCATTATATGTCATTTTGTTCCATTAATATTTTTTTACATTCTTGATTTGCTAAGCAAAATGCTAATGAAAATCTGATTCATTAAAAAAGTTCACAACAGAATACAATCAAATAAAGAAAAAACATTGAAAGGATGCAAAACAAACAACAAGATACTAATAGACAAAAAAAAATACGATTCTGAAATGGAAGTTGATTTATGACAAATTAATATTCAGAATGACCATGGAATTGTCATAATGATGATCACCAAAATACCCATCCTACATAAACCAATTTTGATGAAACATTGTTAGTGGAATTATTATGAGACTTAGTTAATTTATTTTGTTTGTCCAAATATTGTGGATTAAAGCTCAAAGAACCTTTTGCAAAAACTTTGATGTATACTAAAGTGAAGAATTAAAAGTGATGCATTGAATGAAGCATTATACTAAAAAAACATGGTCAAGATCAATTCCATTTTTATTTTTTTGCTTGCTACCACTTTTGTACATGTTACACATAAACCCTTTCCATTTATTTGGTCCATTGGAACCACCAAAGTGAAGTCAAACAAATCAAATTCATTGATGAAATTTATGATAATTAAGAATCAAGGTGACATGAGGATTGGACGTAATTAAAAAAATTGTGTGGGGGATGAAAATATAAATTCTTCATGCAATGAAACCATGTGGTCAAACAATTTTTTCCCATATTTCAACAACTTCTATCACAAAAATATAGAGATTATTGGGTCACGGTTTATTTGAGTGTACAGAAAATATTGTCCCACATAGTTTTCTCTGTGATTTTTCAAACAAAATACCATATAATGCAATGCTAGGTGTTCTTTTATGTAAATTTGAAATTGCAATAATGTAATATGCAACAAACACATCACAAAAATGTTGAAACATATCCATAATTAAAAATATAAATGGTATTTTGGTAGTATTGTAAAAACACTAAATTTATGTTCGCAAAATAAATATCTCATACATGTGTGAAAATGTTATGTTTATAAAATTTTTTTTGAAGAGAAATTGGTGTATTTTCATCAATATCCATTAAATGCATCTTTTCACTAGTTTTTAGGCCCATCCATTAATAATGGCTATGCAAACTTGTGTATTTAAATCCTTTTTAAATTGTCCACATAGGAAAATACCTTATTTTATTAAGAAATGGTATGAAACCAATTTTGAAAATGTTAACAAGGAGGTATGCTAGTGCCACCTATATTTTTATGTTTGAAATTAATCATGTTAAAATTGTAGTCATATGGTTTATAAAGGGGTCACAATTTTTTTAAATACCCATAAAATATGATTTCTTTTCATAAAATACCAATAATTTTCATGTATTTGAACCCAAAGTGGGTATAATAATACCACATGTCATATGGTTTGAATGTTTGAAGATTTTGACACATAAAAAACTATGTAATTCATATTTTTTAAGTGGGAAGGTTGGTGGAAATGTGTAAATTTTTTCTGGCATTTGAAAGTATTAAAAGATTGTAATACCAAATAAAAAATTGTACACTCAAGCAAACCGAGACCCTATTATGTGGTCTTATTGCATTGAACAAGGCTTATTACTATTGTGTCATGTTTGGCTTAAAGAACTTGAAATCACTAATTTGTCAATTATAACATGTAAGGTCCAAACATGATAAAGTAAATAATTTAAGATACTTGACATTTTTCTAAAATAATGAACAAGAAGTAGATTTGACAAGATTTCAATACCATGTGTCTTCCTTTTTTTAAATTACGATTTTTGTGTTACATGGACCCTTGAACATGGTCTCATAGTTTAATGGAGCTTCTTTTGTTTATCTAATTTGACTTCAAAAAGTTAATAAGAAATATGTTTGAATGAAAGATTATATTTTTACATGTCAAACATACTTGAAACCTTTTCAAAATCTTTACATTTGCAAAATGAAGCTATAATTATGTGCACCATGTACATATGTAGATCTTCATAATTGTATTTTCCTTATTATTATGTTTCATGGCTGTACTTATAATTTGTAGTTTTAAATGAAAAAAAGGAAATAATTCATTACCTCAGAAATACTCAATCCAACCATAAATATTTACTTAGAAAAATTAGTTCCTACAATACTTTAAAATGAATGTACAAAGAAAAGTTCTACTTTTTATTCACTCACATTCTTTCCTTCCAAAGATACAAGACATAAGTCTAGATTCCAAATGTAATGTTGAATGAATATGGTCTACCTCTTCATCCTACAATCATCCTTTAATGGCTTGTTTAAGAAGCTAATCAAGCTTAATTTATAACTTCCTAAAGTGATGTACATTTCCTTATTCTTCCCCTCCTTTCTTCTAGCCCTTATTTTTAAAATGTTAGGTTATTAAATGAACCATCTTTTGCAACTCATATTTTAGTGTCTACTCCAACTTAAGATTAATCAATTGATGTTGCAACATCCTAGACCTCTATGTTAATCTCCTAGGTTCAAGATCTAAGAATCCAACATGGTATCAGAACATTAGGCACTCTAGGAGACCAAAGCAAGAAAAGCATTACAATGACAAACAATGGCAAGGAGGGATGGAAAGGAAGTTGAGGATATTAAAAAACCTTTCTTCAAGGAAACATCTTCCATCCATAGACCACAAGTCCATCATTAGTCTTGAGGTTTAAATGCATGAATTTAGTCATTATGTAGGAGGTCAACATTATCTATGTGAACTTTCCACATGATGAGTTTACTACAAAAGGAAAACCTATGGAAATAACTAGAAAAAACACTAAGAATAATCATGTTTGAGGAAGAAAAGGAGATTAGATCAAAGGCATTGAAACTTGTCTATGAAGAATAAAATCATTCCCTTCATTAGGAAGTTCATTGAACCCAATGCATGCTCGGAATACCTCCAAGAAAAAACTTAAGCTTAAGTTTGGATCTAAAAAATTGATGTTGATGAAAAAAAAAATTCAAGAAAGAAAATGGGAGAATGGAAGAGTTTTTCAAGGAGATAAAAGAAACATTAGCACAACTAGAGGGAATAAACTTTTCAATACTAGATGAACTTGTGATTTTGTTGATTCTCCACTCCCTCCCGAATCAATAAAGTGTTTCTATGAAAACAATAACCAACAAGGATACTATGCCAAGTCTAAAGGATTTGGCATCAAAGATGTTGGGTGAAGAACTATAGATTCTTATCAATATTGAAAGAAAAATAGTAGGAAACACTATGGAAATATAAGGAAAACACAAAGGATGTAAATGCAAATCCTCACCCCAAAGTCACAATTTTTTTGAAAATCAATTTGAAGGAATCAACATAGTGTAGCCACTCAAAGGAGTTCAAGAAACAAATAACACCTTGAAAATTCAAAACCTAGGAGATACTTAAAGAAAGTGAAAAAAAATCAAAGCAAACTAAGGAAACTATTGATTATGAAAAGGCAAAATTCACTAGGAAAAGAATTATAAAGTTCAAAACTTAATGAACAAAATCAAAGAACTAAACAAATAATTTTACACATTGTCTAATAAATAGTAAATGAAGTACATCAAGGTTGTCATAACATTTGGGTGCCCATCATGATGCAACACGTCAATCTAAATGCAAATGCAACCCAACATTGTGTTAAATGAAGGTCAACCTAGGTTGCATCATTTGATTACTTTAAACCATCTAGTAATTGAAATAACTTTAGATCATCACAATCTTGCAACAACCAAAAAGATTTTGGCTAGTGATTCAAAAAATTTGAATAACAACCAAAAAAATTTAAATAATGATCGAGATTTTTTTGGTAAGAACTAAAATTACTAAATCAATGGTGGAGATCAAACCATGGTCCATCAGACAACAAAAAAATTTCAAGTGGTCAAAATGTTTTTGAACATAGCCTAAAAAAATTAGTTGTCAAGTTTACCTACTAAAAAAGACTAAAATTTCGAATCACTTAATCTAGTGAATGAAAATTCACAACCAAAATTTTTTGGGTAGTGACAAAAAAAATTTGAAATGTTGGATCAATGGCTAGTGTCATTCAGATGATTGAAAATTTTTGGGAAATTCCCAAAACATTTCTAAGTATTAACCCCAAAAAAATTGAGTAGCATCTGAAAAAATTCAACAAAAATCTTCAATCACCAAATTGAACAAAAATATTAAATGGTTGCCAAATTCAATGATAGGAAAATTGGGTGACTAAAAATTTTTGATTGCCAAAACCTTTTTTTTGATCACCAAAAAAAATGGTCAATGTTCATCCTAACAAATGAAATTGACATGTCAGAACGAACACTGACATGATGATGGACACAATTTGGGTGCATCACATTGATTTACACAACCTTGAACTACATGACACCTACCACCTTATTAAAAGATGAAAACATGAGTACATTTAATGAAGAACCAATGAATAGAAAGAGTCTTCAAAGTTATTTAACAAACATATTTTGAAACTCTTCTTAGTATGTTAATTCTAAAGCTATTAAACATGTTATAAGAAATAAAACTTGTTGATATTTTTAGAACAGTCTATAAAGAAGACTTCAATACCTATTGCATAAGGAGAGTCACGATGTTGCAAGAAAAGAATTTTGATTACAAAATTGAAAATTGAAAAAATAAATAGCATCTCCAAAATTTTGTATGTCCCAAGAAATAATAATAATAATAATTTTATAAGAATAAATGTGAGATTTAATGTTGAGTTTTTCCCTAATGTCTACTTAGAAACCTAAAAACTAAAAAAATTATTCTTAAAGGATAAAGTATAATAAGGAAGGGGTTATATCGATTATAAGTAAAATTAGTCCCCAAGACTAAAATGAACATAATTAATGGAAAAATCTCCAAGTGCACTAAAACAAGTATTAGATAAACTTTCTTTAGGCATTAGAGTTTGGGAAATTTTCAGCTTTGAATCCTTTCATTAGATCACTAATAGAGAAAGAATATGATGAGTTCCCAAACTTTCATACATAAACCCCAAGTGTGAAATCTACATGAGAGGAAAACTAATTATAATTTTTTTATAAAAAACATAATAGGAGATCAGAAAAGACACTTGATCCCATACATAATGACATTTGTGGACCTTTGAAAGTCAAATCCTTGGGAGGGGCACACTATTTCATTACCTTCATTAATGACAAATAATAAAACTTGGGTGAAGTTCCTAAAATTAAAAGACCAAACTCTTGAGGCTTTCAAAAATTTCAAAATTACCATTGAGAATGAGACAAGAAGAATAATCAAAGCATTAAAATTTGATGGAAAAAAATACACTTCCAAAAAGTACAATAATGACAAAATGAAAAAAAAGATGAATTGAGTGTACTCACCTTAAAAAAATGGAGTTGTCAAAAGAAAAACAAATCTCTCTTGGAAATAGTTAAATGCATTGTTATAGAACAAACCTACCAATGAATTTCTAGGTAAAGCTAATAAACATTGCAAACCTTTCCTACACAACAACTAGGCATCCAAGTCATTGGACCAAAAAACAACCAAGGAGCTTTCTTGAATAAGAAATCTGATTTATCATACTCACATCTTAGAATTTGTGGAATCACGGTTTATATTCACATTCCAAATAAACAACAAAGCAAGTTCGGGAGTAAATCAAAATTAAAATTTTAATTAAGATCGATGATAATAAAAAATCCTACCAATGTTACATGATTATGATGAGGAAAAGTAGTAACCTACATGATGTAGTGATAAACAAAAATGAAAGATTTACCTTCAAAAAAGATATGAATGAATAAGACTAGAGAAGTTAAAAAAATTGAAGAACGACTAGAAAGTCTATAGGTCACCCTAAACAACCTCCTTCGTGGAGGTTCAAAACCACCAATGGAGGATATACCTTTGGAGAAGTAATAAAGGCCTAAATGGATATCAAAGACTTTGCATTAAATTTAGATCCTACACCTCACCCTTCATTTCCATCTCATGTAAACTCCATATATACTAATCAATTGTTGAAGGTGTACAAATAAAAAATTCAAAGAAGGTTGGAAAACATTTAAAAAAAATTTAAGGTTTTAAATAGAACTTTGAAATTGAAAAACTATTTCAACTTCTTAGACTTTCTAAATTAAAATCTTACATTTTCAGAAGCATTAAAAGAGCCCTAGTGGATAGAAGCCATGAAACAAGGAATGGAATTGATATCTTGGAACCAAATGTGGTCCCCAATCCCTTTACTATCAAGTCAAAAAATTGTTTATGTTAAGTGGATGGATATACATGATCAAACTTGGAGCAAATTAGAAAATGAATCACAAAGCAAAATCATTTGTTAAGGGGTTCAAATAGGATTATGGGATAAACTACATGATTACCTCCTCACTTGTAGCCAAGTGGATCACAATCAAAGTCATCATTACAATAGTTGCCCTCAAGGGGTTGGAAATTATACTTCACCTAAATGTCAAAATGACATTCCTAAACAATCAAATCAAATGAGAGATTTATTGACATAACCCTTAAGGTTCATCATAGTAGGTCAAGAAAGCCTAGTGTGAAAATTAAACAAGGTTATGTATGGGTTCAAACAAGCTCCAAAAGTGTGCTTTGAACATATTGACATTTATTTCACCAATTAAAATATGACCAAAAGCTCCCAAGATAGGAACTTGTACTACCAACTTTTAAAACATGATCAAATGTTCATCTTAATGATCTACATGGACATTTTATTTATCACCATTAACACACCTAAGGAATCAATTGGATCAAAAATCAATTGTTCTGTTAATTCGATATGATCAACTTGGGACTAGCCTAAAAATATTTAAACTCAAATTCAAACAAGGCATAGAAGGCATTGTCATCCATCAATGAAGTTATACATAAAAGTTGTTGAGGGACTTTGAGATGAACAATTGCAATCCATCCCACACAACATTACTTCAAGGAGTAAAACTACTTGAAGAAACATTAAATCTTGACATCAATCCCTATTACTATAGGTGCTTGGTATAATGAAGTTAACTTTCTTCACACACTCAAAGCCCAACATAGTCTATACGATCCATTTCATAAGTTGATTCATGCATAGGCATTAGTAGACTCATTTAAAGATAACCAAACACATTTTAAGGTATTTCAAAACAATGTTGATTTAGGATTTCAATACAAGAAAGGTGATTAACTTGTGATTGCAAATTTCACAAATGCAAATTCAGGCAACAATTTAGATGACAAAAAATCAATTGAAGGCTTGAATTTCAAAATTGATTCCATGCCTTTCACATGGAACAACAAAAAACAACAATCCATTGCATTATCATCAATTGAATTCAAATACAAGACCTTAATGGGAGCTATAAAAGGAAAACATATGGCTTCAAAAGCTTTTAATTAAGTTGGGGATTCTAGGGACAATAAAGTGCCACTATTTTGGGACAACAAGAGTTGCATCAAAATTTTCAACGACCTAAATTTGAGAACTAAACATCTGGCAATTGATTTACAAGTTGTTCAAAAGCTTTCAAGTTATGGGTTCGTCAAATCAACAACCTACTAGCTATCAATGTGTTCACCAATATGCTAGGAAAAACCAAGTTTTTCAAATGTAGAAATGCCATGGAACTTCATTGTAATTTTTAGCATCAACCACAATCAACAACTAATAACAAGGACAAAGTTTAACAAATCAAGGTTGCGTTCAACCTCCTTTGGGAAGTCATTCAACTATTCTTCATAAGCCCAATGTGACTCTTCCCATCCCTCTAAATTGAGTTCCCACAATTGTTGTTGCCACAATTTAGACAACATTATTTGCTTCTACCATTATTTGGACACCAAACTCAATGGTCCCAACCCATGGTAATAATAAATATCAATAATTGGGGCTATGTGTGTTGAAGAAGAATCGTATTTGGTAGTAAAGGAAACATGAAACCAAGGGTCTCACCACTTTCTTCACTTTTTGTAGTCACAAACAATTCGTCATTGTTCTTTTCATGGGTGCATTCACACCAACAAGAGCCACATGACATGAACTTAGTGTTTAATTTTTCATGTTTTTGTGTCAAAATTTGTACTAATGTTACAAGTTTTTAATTTATTTATATGAAAATGTTTATAATGTATTATGAAAACATATGGTATGATTTTGAATGAATTTAACGAGGACAAAATATTCAAAAACATTCATCAGACACTATAATTACTCTTATTTTTGAAAAATTTATTTAAATGTGACATATTTTTAAAGAAATTTTTTAAACATATATTTACATAATACTAATTACAACATTTTTTTAAGTCAAATTTGATTTTTTTAAAATTTTCAAATAAAAATTTGCTAAAACATTTTAAAAATATTCTAAGATAAGCAATCACCTAAGTGAACAAATATTGCTCCTATTAATGGAAAGGCACCCCTTCATCCTAATCCTTAATGTTCAAATCCCTTGTTCTTTTTATGTTGATGCAAAAGTCATTCATAGAGTTGCACTCTCCTTCCTTTTATCCTTAACCTTATACTTTAATCATTTTACCATTGTACCTATAAAGTAAGTATCCCATCTCATCCATTGAGGATTGAAGGTGGAACTTGTTGAATGAACATGGTTTGCCTATTCATCCTAGAGTCATCCCTTAGGGCTTGTTTAGGAAGCTAATCAGTCTTAACCTAAAAGCTTATTACTTTGATGTACATTTGCCTATTTATTCCTCCTCTCCTCTCCTCTGGCCTTTGGTTTCAAGGTGCCTCTTTGAGATGTTAGGTTACATAGAGCATTTGTTGCAACTCATGTATCCTAGTGTTTGCTCCAACTTAGTATTAGTCAGTTGATGCTGCACCATCCAAGACCTCTATGTTAGTTAGTCTCCTAGGCTCAAGATCTTGAAATCAAGTCCAACAAGTAGACACACAATCATTGAGATAGAACCTTTTTTTTCCCATTGAAGTCCATTGGATTGAAGCATTGGAAAGCAATAGTAGAGCTCAAGGGAAAATGAACAATTGGGTGAGCTTTATTATCTTGAATGGAAAGCATTCCAAGGGTTTTTTTTTTCCCTTTGCATTTGAAAGCACCTCCCTGCATGGAAACTACAAACCTCCCTCTACTAATTGTCTAAACACTAGTAGATACATCCAAAACTATCCTTCTCCTCCTCCTTGGAGAAACTTTTCAGCTCAAAACCTCATTATGACCGGCGGTTCTCATGCGAGAAAGTGAATGGTGATTCTTAAAAAAGCCTGTCTAAGAACCGAAATTGATGATTCTCCCAAAATATTAAATGAATAAATAAATTAATTTAAATAAAATTAAATTAAATTAAAAAAAAAAGCAGCCATAACCACCCAACACTGACTTCATTCAAAAACAAGTGTAGAGTGCAGAAGAGGCCATTTGACTCCTGGGCGATGGAGATGCTCTAAAGACAATTGTAAAATGAAGTGGTGTAAAACTAAAATTTCTGGCAGAAAGAAGAAAAGAGAAAGAGCAGCTTTTTCTTCTTCTTCTTCAGCTTTTGCTCATAACCCACAACAGCCCAATCCCCCC